>ERZ1106915.2587-NODE-2587-length-9864-cov-2.364359_pt1 | contig 9864 bp, 12 predicted proteins | sample MGYA00403653_ERZ1106915 | MGnify/ENA primary metagenome ERZ1106915 (study PRJEB35170, sample SAMEA104062404) | human gut metagenome | biome: human gut; feature: human-associated habitat; material: faeces | place: Denmark | collected 2012-06-06 ... | reverse complement strand
AACTTCTCTCGTGCTGCTGCACGCAAGAATTCAGAGAATGTCGTTGTGCTTAAGAATATGCCGGATGTAGCCGCACAATATCTTGAACACTGGCAGGATCGCTGGAATAAGGGTACAGACTGGAGACCCTGACAAACATTTCTCCCCCGGTTTTCTATCCCCCCAGCCACCCCCGGTTTCCGGCGGTGGTTTTTTTCCGTCTTTTTTCAGGAGAAGCACTCATGCCGTCTGTATCCCGATACCGCACCTGGCTTGCCGTGCCTGCAGATGAAATCGAAGATCTCAAAAAAGCACATCCCCCGATGAACGGGCACACGCCCGTTCTCTGGGACAAGGAGCACAAACTCTGGTTTGCCCGCCCGGGGGCGGACCTGTCCATGCTGGATCGCTGGCTGCCCCGGCCGCAGGAAGTCTCCATGAACGGCAGTGACCCGGTCACCGAGTTTGCCCAGGTACTGGAAAATGCCGGGCTGGTTCTGAAAGAACTGCCGGTCATGGACGGGAAAATCCACCGTGTCCCGACCGCCGGTGACAAAAAAGGACAAAAAAGTGGCGCATATCGCGGATTCCTGGACGGCAGACCTGCCGGCTGGTACAGGGATTACCGCAGCGCAGACGATTCGCCGGTCACCTGGACTTTCTCCGGCGGAGAGCAGACAGATCCCCGCGCAAGACTTCACCTGAAAGCGCATTCGATGCAACGCAGGGAAGACGCGGAGCGGGAACTGAAAGCACAGTACAACCGACAGGCTGCCTATGCCCGCCGCTATGTCAGCAAATGGCCGCAGGCCACGGCACATGAATACCTGACCCGGAAAGGCATTCAGGCTGCGCCGGGGGTGCGAATAAACGACAAAAATGAGCTTGTTATTCCTTTCAGCAACCGTAACGGCGCAATACGCTCCTACCAGCGCATTCCGGTCACCGGCGGGAAGGATGCCCGCATCCTGAAAGATTCCGAGAAAACCGGTAACTGGTTTGCGCTGGGCACGCCGCGCAACGGCCAGCCGGTACTGTTTGCCGAGGGCTACGCCACTGCCGCCTCCCTGCACGAAGCCACAGGCCTTCCGGTACTGATGACAGTGGATGCGGGCAACATGATTATTGTGGCCGAAGAGGCCCGGCAAAAATGGAAGCAAAGCCCCTTTATCTTCTGTGCCGACAACGATCATGCACGCCAGGTTAACAAAGGTATCGTCAGTGCAACAAAAGCCGCAGAACTGACAGGAGGATCGGTCATCTTTCCTGCGTTCACCGATGCCGAAAAAGCGCAGGGGCTGACCGATTTCAATGACCTGGATGCCAGCCGGGGACGGGCCGCTTTTCAGCATGTCATCAACGCCCAGTTAGAACATATCGGGGTTTCCACCCCCAACAGTAACACCCCGGAAATCCGGGAGGCACTGGTGATCGGCAACCTCGTTTTTACACCGGTCCACACTGAGGAAAAAACCATGACTCCGACAGAATATCCTGAAACATCACCCGGTACAGGGCACAGCCATGACCAGGGACCTTCTCTGCCGTCCGCCACGCAGCAGGAACAACCTGCAGCTTCCAACGGTAACATTGCTGATGAAACACAGCCATTTACCAGTCACGCCACTGAAACGGCAAAGATGAGCAGCACGCTGATAACGTTCAGGCGCAAACGGAAAGCTCTGTAGTTCAGGACGCCCCTGCAGAATCACCGGCATCCCCGGAAAGCACAACGGCGTCTGCCCCTGATGAACCCGCTCATCCGGCTGAACCTCCGGAAAAAGTTGTCTCTGTGGCCACAGATAAAGACTGGCGTGAATTTGAAGCCGAACTGTCACAACCGGAAAAAAACGAGTCACAACAGGAATCCGGCACTTCACCAGAAATACCGGCCCCTGCTGCCGCCCCCGCCGCCCCTGAAGACAGCCCCTCATCTGAAACCATGAATGAATCAGCCGAACCATCACCTTCCCCTGATGCAGTCAAAGAGGAAATGACCGTGATGACGGAGCCTGATGACAAACAAAGCACCGGAATATCCCCGAATACTCCCCGGGAAGAGGCGGTCAACCATGTAACTGAAGACATTCCCCTTCAGCCAGAGCCGTTCCTTCCTGAGTCAGATGGCCCCGAAGAATACGAAGACTACAGCGCATATCAGGAGCTGATGAACAATGAAAATCCTGAGCATCTGCAGGAAAACAGTGATATGCCGTCGCAACCGGACACAGACCACGTTCAGGCAGATGAGTCAGAACTTCAGGCCACAACAGATACTGCAGAACCGGCTGTCCGGGATGAACCCAATCCACAGCAACCTGTTCAGAGCACATCACCTTCTGATAATACTTCATCGTTTCTCGACAAAGCGCGTGGCTTTTTTACGCGTAAAAAAACGGATTCACAGGCACATGAGAACAGTGATCCCACGCCCTCACCGGAAACCACGACGACCACACCGACACCTGACAGTATTGTCTACGCCCCGGAACGTCCTGATGCACCGATATCGCTTAATCTGGACGAAATCATAAAATCACTGAAGGGTGAAAAACGAGCAGACAGAACCGTCCTGTACAAGCTGGATGGCAAACCAGCCTTCATTGACCGGGTAAACCGGCTGGAAATGGTCGACGGTGCCAGCAATGACGATCGCAGTGTTCTGGCCGCACTTGCTGTGGCCACTAATTTCTATGGTGGCGTCATTGAGCTGACAGGCAGTGATGCCTTTAAGCAAAAAGCGATGCGGTTGATTATCGAGCACAACATCAATGTGCGCATGAAACACGCTGATCAGCGTCTGGAGCTCGATACATTACGTAAGGAAATGGCTGTCGGTAAGGATGCTGTTGTCACCCATCAGCCAACGCCGGAACTTAACCGGAATACCCCTGAACAACCGGTTGTCCCTGACCCCGTTCAGGAAAAAGAAGCCACACAATCCCCGGCGTCCCCAGTTGCCCCTGAAGCATCAACCGTCAGCACCGTCCCTGCATCATCACCGGCTGAACCTGGCAAAACGGCAGATGCGGCACAAGGTGAAGAACCACCAGGAAAACTTCGCCCGGGAGAGAGCGTGACTGCCGTACTGCACAATTTTGGTCGTGCTGAATATGCACCCGGCAAAGGAGAGAGTTTCTTTGTTGAGCTTAAAAACCGCAGTGGCAGCAAACTCTACTGGGGGGAACAACTGGAAAGTCTGGTCAAAAACCATCAGAAAGGTGACGTGGTGACACTGACACTTCAGAACCGCGAACAATTCATTCTCCCTGGTGAGCAAAAAGCACGTTTCCGGAATAAGTGGTCCATGGAGTCAGTTACCAACGGGATCTCGGTATCACATGATAATCCGGATAAAGGTCAGCGTATTCAGGCGATTCCGGTCGAAACCTTTATGAAAGTGGCTGCGCAAATCACCCAAGGGTGGCCCGAAGAGATGAAAGCGTTACGTATGCCAGAAAACGTCGGCTCACATCTGTTTATCGGTGAAGACCGACATCCGGTCTCCGCGCCACAGAACGCAAATCAGGTAACAGAAATAACCAGCGCAGCCCCTGACAAGCTGACACCTGTTCTGGGATCAGTGGATAAGGATACGCGTGAACTCAACCTGCTACTTGTCCAGAGTGCCGATGAACATCTGCAGGGTGTGGTCCGGCTGAACGGCACATTGTATCCGGCACTGGCCACCCCATCGGCCGACAACAGTCAGTTGGTTATCAATGCGCTGACCGACAAAGGTTTACGCTTTGCAGGTTATGGTGAAGCGGTAAACCACGATGCTGACAGCACGAATCGCCCCGCACCGGAGCTTATGCAGTTTCATCTGAAAACCCGGGAAGAACCGCTTTTTGCTGCTGTCTACACGCCGGAAAAACAACCTGATGCGTTGTACCGGAACCTGGGCTTCGAGCAGTCATGGCAGCAGTGGTCCAACAGCCAAAAGCCGGAGGACAGGCAGGAAAAAACTCTGCATCAGGATCTCTCCCACAGCCCCGGCCGATGAGCCGGTAAGGAAGCCATATGAACATGCATAAGTCTCTGGTTGCCGTGCTCGGCCTTATCCTGATTTCATCCACGGCAAGTGCTGCAACCTGTCGTGCGGGTAGCGCGGCACAGGCCGGTAGTAATACAGGATATGAGCGAGCACGTGCAGCTGCGGATGCATGGTCACAACGTGAAAACGATGTTTCCTCATCCCTGCAGTCCTGTCTGTCACGAATCAAAAAAATCAGCATAAACCTCCCCCAGTTCCCCAGCCTTGACGACATTCTGTCGCAGCTGGAAAACCAGGTCTGCGACGCGGTCGTGGACAAGGTGAATGAAAAGCTGCCGGGGAATATTGATCCCTGGAAGGACTACAACCTATGACCGAAAATACCGAGCTATCCTCGCCATCACATCCGGCACCTGACCCGGAAATACTGAAGAGCACAATCAGGGCTATGAAGCAGTCAGAACAGCGGGCAAATAATGTCCCTGCGCTGATAAAAGCGCTTTTATGTACGGGCACATGTCTTCTTATCAGTATTACTGGCAACGCCATTCAGTACTGGCACTCAACGAATGTGGAGCGCGAATATTTCGCTACAGACAATGGTCGTCTGGTCAGGCTGGCACCAACAAATCAGCCAGCATGGAGTCAGAATGACGCAATGGCCTTTGGCAGCCAGGCACTGGCGACCGCATTCAACCTGGATTTTGTGCACTATCGTTCACAGATTTCCTCCCTGTCTCCGCGTTTTTCTGACGAAGGTTTTGCCGGATATGTGAATGCATTACAGGCATCTAACATTCTGGAGACGATCAAGAAAGAGAAGATGAATCTGACCGCCACGACAGGCGCTGGCGTTCTGGTACGACAGGGACAAATGTCCGACGGCGTATGGTTCTGGACATTTCAGTATCCTGTCCGTATGCGTCTGGTCGGCCAGACAACCAGCAAGCCAGAACAGTCTTTTGTTTTCGAAATCACCATCCAGCGTGTTGACCCCAGACTGAAACCATCCGGTATGGAAATCCGGCAGATGATCTCCCGTAACGCCGGACCGAACTCCTGAGATAAGTAATATGCAATCACGTTATTTACTGAGCACACTGCTCCTGGTGTGCAGCGCCGCCACGTCTGCCGATAACGCAGGATGGCAGAACGCACGCACACCACAAACGACAAATTCTGCCAGCGATCACGTTCAGAACGCCTCCCAAAACACCGGAGGTGTTCCGGCAACACTGGTAAAAGGTGAGCTGCCTGCCCCCGGGCAGGCCAGCCCGCTGGTACAGGATGCGGCAAGACTTGATTCTGAGCTCTCCGCCGATGAGATTCGCTCACTACGCAGTCTCATGGCGGATAACGAGCGGGCCATCAATGCGCCCATCACCAGTGTTGTACCCCGTATCAGCTCTCTGACAGTTAATCTGTCCCCCGGTGCCAGCCTTCCTCTTGTTCGCACAGCCATGAACAACCTGAGCGTAGTGACATTTACCGATATCAACGGTTCACCATGGCCACAATCCGATCCTCCTTATAACGCGGCACCAAAACTCTTTGATGTGCAGTACAACGAGAACATGGTGACAATCACACCATTGCGGCCATGGGCATCCGGAAACATTTCTGTCTACCTGAAAGGTCTGTCGGTACCGGTCATCCTGAACGTAACCAGTGGCGAAACAGATACGCCGTCATCCAGTCAGGAAATGGACAGTCGCCTGGATCTGCGAATACCACGGCAGGGACCAACCAGCCCGGTTGTCTCCATCCCGACGGATAAAATCGCCCTGCATGATGCAACATTACAGGCATTTCTGGATGGTATTCCTCCCCGGGACCCTTCAGTTAAGAGGCTGAAATTCACAGGTAATGTCCCGGATACAACGATCTGGCAACACGGCGATGACCTTCTGGTTCGTTCCCGGGCGATATTGCGCGATGAATTTGAACAGACCTTGTCCTCTGCCGACGGAACTCATCTCTGGAAGCTTCCCGTCACCCCACTACTGACTTTCTCTGTGAATGGCCAGTCCGTTCACGTGACACCAGAACTGGAGTAATCATGAGTGCTGAACAGGATGCCGGTAAATCCGGAAAGAAACTGGCTGCCCTGCTTGGGCTGAGCAGCATCATCTTATTTGGCGGCAGCTATATCGCGTTTTCCAAAGTATCAGGGAGTAACAGCGATATGCAGTCAGCCGTGAACATAAACAGTGCTGCAAGTGGCGGTACGCGCAGCGTTACCGAAACGCCTCACTATCGTGAACTGTTAAGAGCGGATAATGAACGAGGGGCTGCGGCGGCAGCCCGCAATAATCAGACGTTCATTGCCAGTCTTCCGCAGGGGCTTGATATTCCGGACACTCCGGAAAAGCAACAACAGCCTGCAGCAAAACCGGAAAACTATGCTTATCGCCAGGCTTCCGGCACACCACAGGAGGATCGAGCAGCCAGTGAAAAGCGTATGGAACGGCTGCAAAAGCTGATTGTAAGAATAAAAGATCAGCATCCTGCCGGTAGTACACCAACCATAGCAACGACTATGTGGAATAAATCTCCGGCAGAAACAACAGGGCAGAATGGTACGCAGCAATTCGCATTACAGAATGCCAGCCTGTCCACGCCGGTAGCAGAAAAAGGGATACAACTGATACCTGCCCTGACCCGTATACCGGCATATATTGATACTGCAGTGGATTCTGATAACCCGTCATCCAAGGTTATCGCAACCATTCCCGCTGGCCCCTGGGCAGGGGCAACGCTGTTCAGTCCGGGAGTCAAACTGGTGGGTAACGGCGTGGAGATCCATTTCGACCGGATGAGCTGGAACGGCATGGACCTTAAGGTCAATGCATATGCTCAACGGGAAGACAACCTGATGTCATCCGTGGCCAGCAATGTGAATACACGCTGGTTTAAACATATCATTCTGCCGTCAGTGTTAGGAGGTGTGGGCAGTATTGGCACACTTTATAAAGATGCCAACACGCAGGTTATTCAGGGTAACTATGGCACGGTTACCGGACGCGTGGGAATGCCCAGTGGTGAAGCTGTTGCGGGCGTTATTGCCGGTGGTATGGCGGAAAGAGGAAGTCAGATATTAACCCGCCAGGCAGAAAGTGAGCCCTATAAACAGGTAGAAGTGTATCAGCATGAAGTCGTATCAATTCTGTTTGTTGACCCGGTAATGACAAACGACGCCAGGTCATCTTCCCTTTCCAGTGGCATTTCCCCTTCAGTTAATCGTACATCACAGGCGGAACAACGCTCGCAGGCACGAATGCAGACAGCCATGGAGCAAAGAAAAGCTGTGATGCAACGTCGGTATGATGAACAACCGGAGACACCATAATGAAACCTGAAACAGAAATAGATGAAACCGGCAGCTTCGGTGAACCCGAAGAGAAACCCGCCCCCTTCTGGAAACGTTCCGTCTGGGGGATATCTGTAGCAACATGGGGGCTATGTGCAGTCGTGTTGCTCGCAGCCATATGGTATCTGTTCCTGAGAGCGCCATCGGAAACAGGCATGCCTCCGTTTAATGATGCGGATGCTGGCGTACAGACCTGGCAAACCACACAAGAATCATCACCTTCCGTTCAGTCCACTGAGACTATGACTGTCCGGACAGGAGAAGATATGAGCCAGCTTGCCCGGGATGTAAAAACAGCTGGATAACCGCGATGAAAAAATTCAGGCAACACTGAATATGCTTCACGACAGCATTAACAAGCTGGGCGAAGCTATAAAAAAGGATGAAGAATACGCACAGGAAACACGCCGTCAGCTGGATGATATCCGGAGCCGCCTGAACGGAATAATGACACAGAAAAGCGTCACTGAATCCTCTTCCACACCGCATCCAGCAAAGAAAAAAACGTCGTCTGTACTTAACGGAATGAAAATCATGTCGATGGAAACTGGTATGGCCTGGATTCGCTGGCAGGGTAGTACCTGGGCTGTCAGAGAAGGTCAGACGCTGGGCAATGTGGTGATCCAGCGGATTGATCCGACTACCCGGACCATCATCACCAGTGCAGGGACGTTACGCTGATGAACATGGATGCCCTGACCGCCATTGAGAACTTTGCCAGCAGTATTTTCAGTGCCGGAATGGATTTCCTGTTTACCTGGGGAGAATTCATCGGGGTGATCAGCATGATTACCCTGTTTGCCCGCGCCCGTTCAGCCGGTCCGGTAAAAATGTCTCCCGGAAAATTTATTGCGGGGATGTTAACCAGCTGTATGCTCGTATCACTCCCGGCAATGATTAACGCCGGAGGCGTACAAATGGGATTCAGGGCTGACTCATTTGGCCCGATTGCATATGTACAACCTCAGACGTTTGGCGCTGCTGCTGGCGCAGCAAATGCAGTTCTGTCGCTGGCCAAGCTGGCCGGTGTTGGATTTGTAATGAACGGGATATCCATCTGGCGCAAGGCCGGACTTGATGGACATACCGCACTGAGTGCCAGTGAATCCGTCAGTAAGGGAAACGTCAAATTTATTGCCGGCGTCCTGCTGGTCTTTATCGATCGTGTCCTCAATGCCCTGCTGGCAAGCATTGGAATCGTCTTCTGATTTTTTTCACCTTCATATAAACCACTGATATATCCATTTAAGGAGAAACTATGTCACGTATTCGTGTCGTAGCGGCCCGTCTGTACGCCGCATTTATCCACGCACAACTGTTTGTAATGTTATGCCGGAGCAAACTGACTAAGTTCCTGCTGCTCATTCCCATGATGTTGCTGCCCAAAGCCGTTCTTGCCGATGGAGATCTTGCCGATATGGTTCGCAATGTCGAACAAGGTGCCAAAACAGCACAGTCATCATCACTGACTATTGCGCAGTTCATCGGCGTAATTCTGTTTCTCGGGGGCCTGATTGGGCTGAAAAAAGTTGGGAAACAAGGGGGGATGGGACTGGCTGGTTGCATTCTATCTATCGTCATTGGGGCGCTACTTGTCGCCGGACCTGAAATGATGAGTCGCAGCCAGAAACAGCTGGGGATTTCCACAATTTCCATTGGCTAATCCTGTCCAGGGCACTGGCATTTATCCGGTGCCCTTCCTGTTCGGCAATACAAGGAGGCACATATGTCTGCCTGGAGCCCGGAGCACATAACGTTACGACGAACAGAAAACGGCAATGTGATTGCCCACGACAGTCGGGACGATCAGGAATTCATTTTTGCAGAATGCTGTTCCGATGAAATCGCAAACATCATTCTGGAAGCCGTGAAACGTTACACCAGTACGGAGCCTGCTCATGCAACACAGCATTAAAGACTTGTGGTTGTATCCCTTTCCAGAAATTGATGTGGTTCATACACAGGAGCCACTGTTACCGGAACCGGAATTAACAACGCCCGGTCGATGTATCTGCTGCCGGCAAAACGTCAGGCACCGTTTCAGACTGGATGACTCATGGCCACTCAGACAGCTTACCGACACAATCAGTGACACACGAGTTCGTCTTAATAAGGCCACAGAACATCTGGATAAGTTAAAAAAGCGTGGTGAACCAGTCGCAACCGGCGAAAAGGAAAAGTACAACACGGCAGTAAAAGCCGCTGAACGGGCGCTTGAGCAGGCCCGTCTGTCTGCCAGACGTCTTTCACTCCGCCATGTACAGAAAGCTGAAATCACCAGTACAGAGTCGTTGTCAGAGAAAGAGCAGGAACTGTTTCATGAAGACGGCCCGCCTTACAGCTTATGTGCTTTCTGCCACGCCTGGCATTCACTGAATGGTTATGCCGCAGCACAGGGCGTTATGGTGTGGCTACCCGACCTTCATCCATCCACGGTCGTGGCCCTTAACCGTCGTTCATTACAGGAAGTTTTCAGCAATGATAAGTTCCGGGTCCGGCGGGGACGGGAAGCGCTCTC
>ERZ1106915.2581-NODE-2581-length-9886-cov-2.209338_pt1 | contig 9886 bp, 10 predicted proteins | sample MGYA00403653_ERZ1106915 | MGnify/ENA primary metagenome ERZ1106915 (study PRJEB35170, sample SAMEA104062404) | human gut metagenome | biome: human gut; feature: human-associated habitat; material: faeces | place: Denmark | collected 2012-06-06 ... | reverse complement strand
TTTGACGAATCGTTTCCAAAAACGCTTCGTCACTTTGTCCACTGGGATCATCCAGTCCCCAGTCCTCCGCATACTGGCTGGGAACATCGGGACAGCTAACATTGCACCCCATGAAGATCACCACATCCGGGGCAGGAATATCAGACAACAGTTTGTTATGCTGTGTCAGCTCCATGTCGATGCCATGCACCTGCTTCATCAGCCGCACCGCATCGGGATTGATGTGGTCTTTCAGAGCAGTACCGGCAGAGTAGCTGTCGAACACATCGGATGCCAGTTTCTTGCCCAGAGCTTCCGCAATCTGGCTGCGGCAAGAATTATGGACGCAGACAAAAGCTACCTTGGGTTTGCCCTCACAGTTCAGCTCAGGTTTATAGGTTTCATAATCATAGTCGATGTCCAGCTTGCCGTCATCACCAAAGTAATGGATGGCTTCCATCGGACAGTTGCGCTCACAGCCGTGACAGCCGTGGACGCAGCCAAGCCCATAGACAACCTTGGGCATACCGGTTTTGGTATCGGGCTTATAAACACCATGCTTGCACATATCATTACAAGCCATACAGCCGACGCATTTGTCATAATCAATGATTGGATACCATCCTTTACTCATAACACACCCTCCTTAGAAGCCCAGTTTGTGCAGCAGCTTCTCCACATCCGCAGTTTTCAAAACCTTACCCATAGAAACAACCTTTTCATTGACAACAAGGGCGGGCATACTCATAACGCCGTATTCCATTACCTTTTGCATATCCGTGATATATTCCACTTCCACGGATAACCCCATAGATTTTACCGCTTCCTTTGCGTTTTCGTATTGCTCGTGGCAGGATTTACAGCCTGCGCCCAACACCTTAATGCAGCAGATTCCGTCCTTTGCTTCAGGGCAGCAGTCATTTGTGATTTCTTCTGTTTCACTTGTAGGGCAACCGCAGCTACAAGCGCAAGTGGGAGCTTTCTTTTCTTCTTCCTTTTTCTTACCAAAGTTGAACAGTGCCATAATTAGTTACCTCCAAAAATAATTTTAATAAAATCAAAATGCGAGCCAAAACATATAAAATCCAATGAGCAGGATCGCAGCGCCCATCACGATTTTTAAGATAACAGTAGCCTTTTTGTATTTTTCACTGTTGTTAATCTTCTGAACAAAGCCTATCGAAGTACCTGCGACCATAACGAGGGCGCTGTGTCCGATAGAATAGAGCAGCATAAGCAGAATGCCCCATATCAAGTTGCCTTCACCTGCGACAATGGCAAGTAGCGCAATCAGAACAGGTGTAGAGCAAGGCGAGGAAAAAATACCACCGAGAATACCCGCAAGGAAAGCTCCGATAAATCCACGCTTCTTGCTTTTGGAAATCAAGTTGATCGAGGGAATGAAGCTGAATACTTCCCAAGTCTGCAAAGCCATCAATACCATTAGTACACCAAGAATGATATACCATACAGGCGAGGATGTTCCCATCAGTTTCCCGGCAGAGGTTGCGACAATGCCGAGCGTTACGAATGTAACCGCCGTCCGAAAATACCGCTGAATATGCAAATGCTTTTTTGGTATTCCTTTCACCAACGCCGCCTACATATCCGATAATTAGCGGAACGCTTGAAAGTGAGCAAGGCGTTATCGAAGTTAGAACACCAGCAAGGAGTGCAAGCAAAGGAGCCAGCCACATATTATTCCCGATAACTTCCGCTATTTGTGAAAGCCATCCGTCTATCATTTACTCGACCCCCAATTCTTTTAGAATCTCCCACATTTGTTCCTCGGTCAAGCCTCCTTGATGAACGGTAAAAATGTGTTCGCCGGTATCACGGTGAGAGTACATATCAAACTGAATCTTTTTCGCAAGTTCTTCGCTCGGAACAAATGGCGTTCCGTCAGCGTTAAACAATACCTGCGTCGGTATCACCTGAACAGGGACATTATTTGCAGCGTCAGGATAGTCCCATACATTGATAAACTTTACAAATGCCTTGCCGTAAAACTCTTTATTTGCTTTTTCCAATACGGGAGCCATCTGTTTACAAGGAATACAGGAATCAGCGCCGTAATCAATAATAATAGGCAGTCCATACGCTGAAAGTGCTTCAAAATCAATCGCTTTTGTTTCACGCAGACCGAAATCTGCGTCTTTTAAGTCGTCAGACAGTTCCGTATTATTTTGTGAAGCTCCTGAATCGTCAGCAGTCTTTTCAGTTGCATTTTTAACAATCCAAATCCCACCAATGACAGCTATAATCAATATGGGGACAAGGATTTTTACCCATAACTTACTTTTCATCCGCAATTACCTCCGCAGCCGCAACCACATCCACAACTCGGTGCAGTATCAGGCATACCGCTTTTTTCACGGAAGATAGGAGCGATCCAGCCTATATTATTTCCGACATAAGTAATTGCACCTACGGGGCAGTTATCACCGCAATGATGGCAATGTTCCACGCAGCTATCAGGATTTATAACGATTGGTGACGGGGTTTTCGATTTGTCATATACCGAGTGCGGACAGTTATTTACACAAGCTCCGCACTCAATACAGGACAGTACATCAACCACCGGATACCATTTTTTAGACATCTTGTTTTCCTCCGTTTTATATAATCAAAGGTTGTATTACATTGAACAGATAGCCGACAATGATAATTCCCGCTGTGCAGATGGCAATGAAAATGCCGAGCAGCTTCGGTTTTACAGCTTTGCGGAGCATAATCATAGATGGCAGCGACAATGTAGTAACACCCATCATAAAGGACAGAACCACACCGAGTAATGCGCCTTTTGCAAGCAAGGCTTCCGCAATCGGGATTGTGCCAAAAATATCAGCATACATCGGAATGCCTGCAATGGTAGCCAAAATGACACCAAATGGATTATTGTCGCCAAGCACTTTGACGATAAATTCTTCAGGAATCCAGTTGTGAATAAATGCACCAATACCAACGCCGATCAAGACATAAGGTGCAACCTTTTTCGCTGTTTCAACAACTTGTTCCCAAGCGAATTTCATACGGTCTTTGAAATGAAGCTCCTCTTGCGGAACATCCATTGCGTGGCCGTTTCGGATATATTCTTCAACCTGATTATCAAGGTGCAACTTTTCAATTAGCGTACCACCTGCAACGGCAATCACAAGACCGAGAACGACATACAACACGGCAACTTTCCAGCCAAATATACTCATTAAAAGTACAAGGCTTCCAAGATCGACCATCGGGGAGGAAATCAAAAACGAAAATGTTACGCCAAGCGGCAGGCCTGCACTTGTAAATCCGATAAACAGCGGAATAGACGAGCAGGAGCAAAACGGCGTTACTGTACCAAGCAATGCAGCTATGATATTAGCACCGACACCGTGAAAACGACCGAGAATTTTTTTGGTTCGTTCCGGCGGGAAATAACTTTGAATATACGATATAATTAAAATCAGCACGCCGAGCAAAACCATAATTTTAATCGTATCGTATATGAAAAACTGAACGCTGCCTCCGATCTTCCCTGTGGTGTCTAAACCGCAGGCGTTCAATATTGTGGATATAAGTCGGTTGAGCCAACCCATACCGAGGACTTCATTTTGAAAAAAGTCCCATACAGTTTTTAATGCTTCCATAAAAAGCTCCTTTCACATATTGTTAAATTGAAATATGTCGATATGTTGTCGATTTTATAAGTCGTGCGGAAAAGATTTCAAATTCATTACTTTTCACAACACGACTTTTCTACATCCGTACAAGTAATTTTTGTGAGTTCCTGCAAGCACTTCATCGCTACCGCCGCACCCTCGTGAGAAATGGAATAGTGCATCCATTTGCCCTCTTTACGCCCGACAACCACACCGGAATCACAGAGGATTTTCATATGGTGCGACAGCGTAGGCTGCGTTACATTGATTTCCTCCAACAGCTTACAGCCGCATTTCTCGCCCGTTGTCAACAGTTTAAGAATACGAATACGGTTTTCATCGCAAAACGCTTTGAAAATGGTAGCTGTTTTCTTTTCGTCCATCTCCAACACATTCACCTCCTATCGACATCTATCTATATTATATGCAACACATAGATAATTGTCAATGGGTTTTTCAAAAATTTCAAAAAAAATATGTATGGGGAGTTTCCTCCCCATTTTCAATATTGCGGCACACCGTACCCCAATATCTCATAATACCCTATGGCGTAGTGATTTTCTCGGCAGCTATCGCCGGAATTACCCTCCACGGTGTAGACGATACCGTTCTCGACTTTCTCAACGATTCCCACATGATCGGATTCTCCGTCCTGCGGGCCTGACGAGCCTTTGTTGTCCCAATCAAAAAAGATAATATCACCGGGTCGGGGTTCGTAGTTTCTGTCCTGCCAAAGTCCGCGATCTCTGAACCATTCGACACCCCAGACACAGCCCGCAAATTTCGGGATAACACCTGCGTCAATATAGCCGCACTCATTGGCACACCACGAAACGAAGCAAGCACACCATTCTACACGGGAGTTAAAGCCGTACCACGACCAATAAGGTTCACCGCCCACATTGCCGATCTGTGACAAAGCGACCGTTACAATCTCGCCGTCGCCTGTGCCGATACCGTAAAGGACGGCAGACCACATACTGCGGTTTTCATCAGCAAGAAGTTCGGCAAGCTGTTTTCGCTGGTCTGTGCTGAAATTATACTGATTCGCCATTTCCTCGGCAGTCTTGTGGCTGACCGTAATATAAAGATAAGTGTGGGTTACGGTAGTCTTTGTTTCCACAATGTTCCCGTGGCCGTCGTCGGTTTCGGTAATCACTTCCTCGGTCTTTGTTTCGGTTCGGGAAGATATTTCATTCATCTGCCAGAAAATATCTTTCAAAATCGCCTTTTTGGAATCGTCCATCGTGGCGACCTCCTGTGCGTTATCGGGGTCGGTGGTGGTCTTGACCGCATAAATAGCAAGCACTTCCGGCCAGACGGCGCGGGAGCCGGACATTTCCAAAACATCATAGGAAATATTCGCCTTTGTGGTGTCAAGCTGTGTTTGATATTCGGTATTGATTTCCTGAACGACTGCCTGCATGGTCTGACCCGATCCGCTGTCCTCGTTTGAAAAGAAGATACCGAAGCACGAGCCGACAATCAGGCCGATCAGACAGATAACGATAATCACAACAACTGCAACCCAGCCCCCGGCGGCAATAGCGGCAATCAGCGCCTTTGTTGCGGCGATAATTGCCTTGACTGCCGCAATGGTGGCTTTGACCGCGGCTTTTACACCTGTTGCAACCGCTTTCGCCGTGGCGCGGGCAGCCTGCGCCGCAGCTTTGGCGGCCTTCACCGTAGCCTGCGCGGTTTTCTGCGCCGTTTTTGCTGCCTGCTGCGTCGTCTTGATTGCCGCTTTGGAAGTACGCTCGGCGGTCTTAACGGTTTTCCTCGTGGTCTTGACTGTACCCTTTGCGGTCTTGACGGTTGCCTTGCCCGTAGATTTCGCCGTTTGCTTAATAGTCTTGCCGCTGTGTTCCACCGTCTTGATAGACTGTTTCGCAGGTTCGGCAGAACGGCGAACCCTCTGCATAGATTTTTGAGCCTGCTTTTTCGGGAGGTCGGCTTTCTTTTGCTGAAAGTGGTCTTTTGCTTTGGAAATATTCTCTTTTGTGTCCTTTACACCTTTTCGCCCGAATTTGTCAAGCTGGTGGACGGTTTCACGGGCGACGGTTTCCGTCCCGCCCGAAATACGGTCGGCGGCGTATTCATCGGGCGAACCCTCTGCGGAATAAAGGCTGTGATCCGCTTTCTCTTTGGTGCGGATATAGGCCGATTTCATACGCTCGGCGGCCACCGCCGATTTATCAATCGCCTTGACCGTCCCTTTTGCAATCTCCCTTGTCTTTATTTCCGGCATAGCGTCCCCTCCGATCCGAGCCGTGAAAGCTCCTGCCGCAGAGCAGAGTAAAACGCTCTACTGCGGATATTGCCGCCTGCGGCCTGCCATTCGTCCTCAAAATCAAAACGGGCGGCAAGCTCACGGACGGAATAATTTTTAAGAAATGTCCTCCAAGTGGAATTGTCCCATTCTTCAAGCTGCCGCCATAGGTCGGGAAAATTCCGATACAGCTTTCGCAATTCCTCCAAACTTTGCAGAGGACAGCACCAGCAAGAAACACGGTTGAAAATCTCATATAAACCGCCCCAATCAAAACCCCGCCTGTAACAATAGGAAAGACAGTCTTGCTCCGTCATTCCCCATTCTACAAGCGGGTAATTTTTGTCCTTGATTCGCTTTGTTTCGTCGGCGGCGATCCCTACATACTCTATAACCGTATATTCCTTTTTCAGTTCTTTCAGGTAGGCAGCGACAATGCGGGTTTTGAGAATCCCCGTACACCAGCGACCGCGAGGACCGGGCCAGCTCATACCTCTGTACTGTGACAGCGCGGGATTCTTTCTTTTCGGGGTGTACTCGTAAAAGTAGTATTCAAAATCATGCGCCGCTTTCAGCCGGATAATGGGTCTGCCGATATACGCCTCCAAGCGCTCAAGGTGTGCGTACATCTGCGGAAATTCAAGCCCCGTATCGCAGAACAGAATCAAATCAACGGGTCTGTTTTCTTCCAAGAGCCGCAGGAGCATAGCCGTTGAATCCTTACCGCCCGAAAGAGAGAGGACATATTTTTCAGGCTTCATTTTCGCCCACCTCCAAAGAGGGCGAAACAATCTTTTTCGCTACAACGACCATGCGGCCGTTCTGTCTGCTGTATTCGCAGGTGGAAAGGGTTATCAGCCTGTCGCCGTATTCCGCAGTCACGCCCGTATCATATAAAGCAAGCTCCTTGCACTTTGCAATAAAGGCGTCAAAATCCTCCGCAGAATCCGCATTGACAAAATGGTAATACTTAAAGCCCTGTTCGGAATAAGCAGCGGTCTTGAACACCGCCACAACCTCATATTCTCCAAAGCCGGACAGCGTATCAAAGCGGATTGTTTTGTGCGCCCTGTAAAAATCCTCGTCGGCATACTTGCAGAGGTCGGCAAACATACTGCCGTTATTCATATGGTGGCCGTAAATTACGCAGTTGTCGGAAAGTCCGAGGTCGCAGTTTTCCTGCACATAGGGAACGCCGTAATCGCTGTACTGCTTTTCAAAGCTGTGTTTCAGATAGTAATTTGGGTTGTCAACCGTCTGCATAACGGGATAGTCGATGTTTGTTCCCTCAATGGAAATCCAGCCCACAAAATCGCTGTTTTGTTCATAGACCGCAGCGTACTTTTCAAAGGCGGTTTGTTCGGGCTGCGGGGTTTCGCTTTCCTGCGGCTCATCGGCGGGCGGCGTTTCGTCCTGCACAAGCGCGGCGATATTGTCAAAGGCCTCGGCGCTCTGTTTCTCGTCCGCATACTGCCGATAAAGCATAACGCCGGAGAAAAGGAAAAGGGCGGCACATACGGACGCCCCAATCATCAGATATTTGCTTTTCATAAGAATTGTCCTCCTGTTTTAGATTTAAGAAGCGTCCCCGCTGCCGAACACCCCCTCGCCGGGTTTCGTCGTCATAAGCTGATACAGTTTTGTATCTCTCGGAAAACGGTTGATAAACGGCACAAGCGCCGAGCCGTATTTGATAAGTCCGCAGCCTGCGTCCGCGTTGGTAACATAGCTCATCTGCTCGTCGGAGATATTGAGTAGCTTCGAGAGCTTAGAACGGTCGGAAAACGCCTGATTGAGCATTACCACAAATTCAGAGTTGGAAAGCATTGTGCTTGCCTGTACGGAATCGAGCAGATATTCCACATTCTGCGTAATGGCAGTCGGGTAGCCGTTTCTCTTTCTGAACTGCCTCCAAGCAGAGTTAAAGAAAATGCCGCTTTGCTCGTTCTCAAACACAACATGAAACTCGTCGATAAACACATGGGTACGCTTGCCCTTTTTCCAGTTGAGCGTAACACGGTTGAGAATCGTATCGGTGATAACCAGAAGTCCCGTAGGCTTTAACTGATCGCCCAAGCTGTGAATATCAAAGACAACAATTCGCTTGTCGAGGTCTACGGTGCTTTCGTGTCCGAAAATATCAAGCGATCCCGTGGTGAACAGTTCCAAAGACAGGGCGATTTCCTTTGCCTTTTCTTCGGGCTGTTCCAGTAGCTTGTTTCGCAGGTCGCAGAGGGTAGCGGTTTTGCCCGTCGCCTCGGCCTCCTGATACACAAGGGCCGTACAGCGATCAATAATGGATTTCTGTTGCGGGCCGACCCCGGTTCTGTCGATCTGCTCTACAAGGGACATAATGAACTGCGATTTCTCCACAATGGGATTGTTCTCGCCGTAGCCGTCAACCATATACATAGCGTTCAAGCGGTCTTTGCCGCCTGCCGCCATATGAATGACGGTCGCTGTTTCCTCGCCCAAAGCCGCCGCCAGAGCGCCGAACTCATTTTCAGGGTCGCAGATCAGCACATCGTCCTCGGTGTTGAGAATCAAAAAGGCAATCAGTTCTTTTGCGGAAAAGGATTTACCCGAACCGGGAACGCCGAGCAGAAAAGCCGACTGATTCAAAAGGTTCGCCTTGTTGCACATAATGAGATTGTGAGAAATGGCGTTTTCTCCGAAGTAAATGCCGCCCTTGTCCTGAACCTCCTGTACCTTGAACGGCATAAATACTGCCAAAGATTCGGTTGTGAGAGTACGAAAGGCATTGATTTTTCTTGTGCCGATTGGCAGTACGGTATTCAGGCCGTCGAACTGCTGAAACTTCAAAACGGCAAGCTGGCACATATGCTTTCTTGCAACGGACAGCACCGTTTCGGTGTCGCTGTCAAGCTGCTTTTTGTCGTCGGCGGTGATAACCATAGTAATGACCGCAAACATCATGCGCTGATCCCTCGTTGTCAGGTCGTCCAAAAACTCCTTGCTTTCCTTTCGCTGGAGCTCCATATCATACGGCACAACGGCAGAAAAATTGTTGTTTGCGTTCTGTCTGCGCTGCCAATTAGTAATGTTCGTTTCCACACCGAGCAGACGGTTTTCTACCTCACGCACCGCCTCGTCGGTGGGTACGGGGACAACATCAATCGACAACATCATATTGCGGTTAAAATCGGTGAGTTCCGTTACCATGCTGTCCTTGATATACGAAGCGTAGTCTTTCAAAAAAAGAACCCGGCAATATTTCTCGCCGAGCTTCAGATAATCGCTGTTCTTTTCCATAGAATCGGGACAGATATAGTCCTTGAAATCGTGTCCCTTTTTCATCATATCCTGCGGGTCGAAATGAAAGGCGGCTTCCTCACCCTGACGGTAGAAGTCGTGAAGTACCCGCAGTTTTTCGCCTGCGTCAAGCTCGGTACACTTTGAACCGAGGGCGGCAAAGTGGGAAATCAGGTCTGCGCCCACACGGGAAAAGTAGGTGCGGGCTTCCTCAATATCCTTTTTGCCGACCGAAATTGTGATATATTTCTCCTGCATAATGCCGTTTGCGCCGGTGGCCTTGTCAAGCAGCATTTGATTGTATTCCTTGCGGTACACATCACGGGAATCACCGCGCATAGGCATTAAAATCGACTGCTCAAAATTCGCCTTGTTTAAGCGTCGGTTGTTGATGGTGATTTTTGTGGTAGCGCCGGAATCCAGAGAGTTGAGCAGTTCGGAATAGGCAAGAAACATCGCTTCCTTGTCCTCACGGCTTGCCACAAGGTAGTTTATATCGCTGAATTTATAGGTCTTGGAAAAGCGATTTCCCACCTGAAAAATGCCGTCTTTCCAGATACGCTGAATCGGGATAACATCCTGCACCTTGCGAGGAACCTTATAGCGTTCCTTGTCCTGCTTCATGATGGTACGAATACTCTTAATCATGGTTCTTCATTCCCTCCGCCACGATGTCGCCCACCGTCATGCGGGGGTCCAGGCTGGCATAGGGGTCCTGGAA
>ERZ1106915.2553-NODE-2553-length-10026-cov-5.405877_pt1 | contig 10026 bp, 8 predicted proteins | sample MGYA00403653_ERZ1106915 | MGnify/ENA primary metagenome ERZ1106915 (study PRJEB35170, sample SAMEA104062404) | human gut metagenome | biome: human gut; feature: human-associated habitat; material: faeces | place: Denmark | collected 2012-06-06 ... | reverse complement strand
GCACTTGGAGATATTAGAGGAGTTTCATATATTTATCCGATACTATGGCGATTTGGCTTGATTAGAGTTCCGGAAGCAATAGAGAAGAAAATGGGAAAGTAGAGATAAATCCCTGCTTTATTACCTGTCAGTGATTAGATTAACATGGATATATTAAAGAGTTTCTCGTAAAATAAATATGAAAAAAGATACACGATTATTAATGAATGTGTCTAATGAAAAACTCAAATAAAAAAACAGAGAATTAATGTGTTTTCATAGAAATCTTACTGTGATAAACTTATAGGAAAAGCGACGGAGGATAAATCAATGTTTGACACAATTCATCATATTGCAATTATAGGAAGCGATTATGAGAAATCAAAACATTTTTATGTTGATTTACTGGGGTTTGAAATAATCCGGGAAAATTATCGAAAGGAACGGGATGATTATAAAATAGATTTAGCTTGTGGAGAGCAGGAGATTGAGCTATTTATTATAAAGGATGCTCCGGCCCGTGTGAATTATCCAGAGGCACTTGGTTTGAGACATCTGGCATTTAAGGTAAAAAGTGTTGACGATACGGTTAAGGAGCTTAACGCAAAAGGAATAACAACAGAACCGGTACGTTTAGACGATTATACCGGAAAGAAAATGACATTTTTCCATGATCCAGATAATCTTCCATTAGAAATCCATGAATAATCCACTATTATGATTGCTGTTTGGAATACTATGGTATATCCAGATAGAAGATAAGAAAAGAAAATCTGTGGACGAAACTTCTATAGACAAGAGAAAGCTCAGAGAATTCAAACTCTGGGCTTTTTCTATATCATTGTTTTTATAGCCGGTATAAAAGGTTCCAATCATGGCTGCCAATGCACCAAGTGACCAATATTTATGTGCTTTCATTTGAATATACCTCCTGCGTTTTTTTATATAATACCTCTTTTTAGAAAGCATGAAAACAGGAAATTTATAAATTCTGTTCTTTCTCAATCTGCTGTTCCTGTTCGTAGCTCTTCCCAAGGATCATATCAATATTGGCAGACACGGTACGAAACTCCCGTTCATAATTCCGGCGGTTAGAAAAATCTTCCCGTTGCATATTTCGCAATTCAATAAGTCGGTCTTTTTCAGCATAGAGGGATTTCGTGGAAGGCAGCTTATTTCCGACAGATTTTTCTTTCAGTGTTCGGAGAGCTGTATCATAAAGAGAAACTTTTTATTTTTATGGTAATAGCTGTTTAGTTTCTGACATTCAGATTACAAACCTGTTTGCGGCAGAGTTATTGATGCCGTATGAAGTCTTTCGGAAAAATTTCTTTGCACATATGAACGAATTGGAAATAACTCCCGGGAAGGTACGGTTGGATGAGGCTATCCGTCTGATTGTTTGTCAGATGAGTGATTTTTTGGTTCCTTATGTGATTAGCATAAATTAAGTCTGCGAAGCAAACGATACTCCTTGGGCTTTGCACAAGGAGATTCATATTTATTGTATTTCGCAGTGTATTACTGGACGCGGAGTGAACAGTAACCAGTAAATAAACAATTTATTGACAAATAACTGACCAGATGTAATAATACCACTCAGAGATAGTATTTGGACTCAAAACTATACTCTGGCTGAAATCACTGGAATCTTATATAAAAGCAGCCAGCCGGAATCCGGAAACGGGAACGGAGGGATGTATGTAATTTTAAAAGATACGAGCCGGTATTTATGATACAAAAAATCAGATTTCCAATAATCTATGGAATAGTAAAACATATTTTATGTATCAGAAACAGGACTCAATATACAGGGAATCAATCAGAAGCGTTTCAGGGTCAAAGTGTATCCTGATGCGCTTTTTTTGCAGATCATAAAGGTATATTTCCTTTTTATGGTGCTGCTTGACTCTGATTTTTCCCGCAGGAAAGGACTATATAAGATGACAATAGAAATGTTAAAAGGAAAAATCCACAGAGCAACTGTTATCCAGGCTGAACTGGATTATGTGGGAAGCATTACTGTGGATGAAGAACTGCTGGAAGCTGCCGGAATACTGGAATATGAGAAAGTTCAGATTGTAGATGTGAACAATGGCAGTCGATTCGAGACATACACAATCTGCGGAAAACGCGGAAGCGGTATGATCTGTCTGAACGGAGCAGCAGCAAGATGTGTAAGCACAGGTGACAAGATTATCATCATGGCTTACGCAGGATATGAGCCTGAAGAGGCACGCACTCATAAGCCTGCAGTTGTATTTGTAGATGAAGAGAATAAGATCAGCAGAGTGACCAATTATGAGAAACATGGTCTGCTGAAAGACATGGCCTGAAAACGTTGATATCAGATTAGAGGCTATCATAAGATGAAAGTGAATTCAGAAAAGAGGCTATCTCAAAATCTATGATACCGGTCCATTGACCGAGAAAGAGGAGATAACAATGCAGGTAACAAAAACAGTAGAAGAAACAAGAAAACAGATCAAAGCATGGAAAAAAGAAGGTAAAACTATAGGTCTTGTTCCAACAATGGGATTTCTTCATGAGGGACATGCAAGTCTGATCAAAAAATGCAGAGAACAGAACGACATTGTAGTTGTGTCTGACTTTGTCAATCCAACACAGTTTGGTCCGACAGAGGATCTTGAGGCATATCCAAGAGATTTCGAACGCGACAGCAAACTCTGTGAAAGTCTTGGCACAGACCTGATCTTCTGCCCTGAACCTTCTGAAATGTATCATGATCCCCATGCATTTGTAAGTATCGATACATTATCTGAGACACTTTGTGGAAAAACACGTCCTATCCATTTCAAAGGTGTGTGCACAGTTGTAACCAAGCTGTTCCATATTGTAGCCCCGGACAGAGCATATTTCGGACAGAAGGATGCTCAGCAGCTGGCCATCATCCGCAAAATGGTCCAGGATCTGAATTTTGATATAGAAATCGTAGGCTGCCCGATTGTCCGTGAAGAGGACGGACTGGCAAAATCCTCCAGAAATACATATTTAAGCGATGAAGAGAGAAAGGCTGCTCTCTGTCTGTCCAGATCCGTAAAACTCGGACAGGAAATCATTCACGCAGGCATTTCCGCAGAAGAACTTCTCGGCAAAATGCGTGCAGTGATCGAGGCAGAGCCTCTGGCAAAAATCGATTACGTTTCCATGGTAGATGCACTTACCATGCAGCCTGTGGAAAAAGCTGATCATAATGTTCTCGTAGCAATGGCTGTCTATATTGGCAAAACAAGACTGATCGATAACTTCAGCTACGAGGTATAATATATGGAAAATATTTTAAAGAAAATAGGAAAAATCAGCAGTTTTGCATCCAGATATATTGGAATCATCATCATTGCCTTTTCATGCCTTGCCTTTTTCTGGAGGGATGGATTTGCATGGATGACAAATTATACATCTGTTTTTCTGGGCGTGATCATGTTTGGTATGGGACTGACCATACGTCTGGAAGACTTCCGGGCAATTTTTTCCAGACCAAAGGAAGTGATCATTGGCGCAGTTGCACAGTATACGATCATGCCAGTCGTAGCCTGGGTATTGTGTAAAGTTATGAATCTTCCCGCAGATCTGGCTCTGGGTGTGATTCTTGTGGGATGCTGTCCTGGTGGAACAGCCAGCAATGTGATCACCTATATTGCAGGCGGTGATGTTGCACTTTCAGTAGGAATGACCATCGTTTCCACTCTGGCTGCTCCTGTTATGACTCCATTTCTTGTGTACATTCTGGCAGGTGCCTGGGTGGAAGTATCCTTCTGGGCAATGGTACTTTCTGTTGTAAAAGTAATTCTGGTTCCTGTACTTCTTGGAATCCTTCTCCGTACACTTGCAGGAGATCATGTAGATAAAGTTTCAGATGTTATGCCATTGATCTCTGTTGTAGCCATTGTTATGATCATTGGCGGAATCGTGGCAATTAATGCAGAGAAAATCTTAAGCTGCGGAGTTCTGGTCCTTGGCGTTGTTGCGATCCACAATTTCTGTGGTATGATGCTTGGGCTCCTTGCAGCAAAAATTTTCCATGTAGAATATACACGGGCAACAGCTATAGCTATTGAAGTGGGCATGCAAAACAGCGGACTGGCAGTTTCTCTGGCAGCAGCTAACTTTGTAGCCAATCCACTGGCAACTCTTCCAGGTGCTATTTTCAGTGTATGGCATAATATTGCAGGCTCCATCTTTGCAGGAATCCGCCGTTCCGGCGTAGAAAACAGGACACGCACAGGTGAAAATGGTGTGTCAGCAGCATAAATAACAAGGGAACGTAGAAAACAAAATCAGGAAGTTCACGTTTACACTACGCCATGTTTTGAGACATTTACGGTTTGTAATATATAAACTGAAGGAAGCCTATACCGGGCTTCCTTTTTAAATATCAGGGGAGATCGAGGTCTCTTATCTTCAAATATTCCACAAGCTTAAAAGACATTCTCAACAGAAACTCTGTCATGGGATCGTTTAAATCGGCTTTACCTATTTCAATGATTTTTTCCATTCGATAAGCCAGCGAATTCCTGTGAATACACAAAATGTTAGCTGTTTCCTTATTGTTATGGAAACACTGTAGATATACCTCAAGTGTATGGTAAAGTTCATTTCCCGTTCTCTGGTCATATTTATTCAGTCTGTAAAGGGCAGGGTGGATATAATCTGCAAGTTTTTCTGGTTCTTTGATCTTGTTCATCATTTCGTAGAACTCAATTTCAGAATACCGATGAATTTGATGCTCCATCGGATACCTTTGATCCCATGATATTTCCTTCTTAAGGTTATCAGGGATTCTGTGATTCCATTCAAGAACTGTCCGCGCCTGCTGATAAGCTCTGTAAAATTCATCCATTTTTGAAAAAACCAGGGAGATTCCTACATCCAGATGATACTCTGCCATCGTTTTAAGCATTATTTTTTGAGTATCTACAAATATAACAGAACTCTGATCTGGTACAAGCAGGACTAGTGCATTGTCGTGGACAGTCATATATGCTTCCGGAAAGATATGTCGGATCACAGGATAAAGCTGCTGCTTTAATTTATTTTCCTTCAAAAATGTCTTCGGTTGGATACAAAGTGCATACATTGCATCAGATACTCGAAGATGAGAAATGGAATCTGCCAATATATCAGCCGGAGTTCCAATCAGCAAGGCTTCAAGAAGCTGCTGGTCCGCACTGGTGTACTGAAACAGTTCAGGATGATAATGTCCAACTACGGAGCTGATTGCCCGGCTTACATCACTCATAGCTGCTAAGTGTTCTGCGGTAAAAGGGATATTGTTTTCTATCATCAGAACAAAACCAACCTGAACACCGTTTAAAAACACTTTCGAACTACATTTACGATATGGTGATTCCGGGCAAGATACTTCAACAGCCTCAATGCTGGCTGAAGCCCCCTGGACAGCTTCCAATGACATTACATTTTTAATGAAATCGTATGTACAATATCCACGTTCAATATTCTTTTTCCATAATTTATCCGTAACCGGAATTGATGTAGAATATGACAGGATACGGAATTTCTTGTCACAAAATACCAAGGAATATCCTAATTTGATGGATGCAGAGTTAATCACTTCATCCAGGCTATGGGAAGAGTGGCCTTTTCGAACCAGTTCTTCATATAAACTAACCTGTTCATGTGTCTGAAGAAACTGTTTTGCTGCATTAAAAACCGCAAAAAGCTCTTTTGCCTGTACTGTTGCACGATCCGTGCAGGAATAAGGAAAAAGATAGTTTTCTCCACGAACAAGGATACATTGAGAAGGCTGCATATCAGGAGACAAGACATCTGGATAACCAAAATAGACAATATCTGTGGCGTATCCTGTTTGAGTGCCATCCAGCAGCTCTACATCTCGTATTTCATGAAGATCAGTAGAACAATTTAGTATTATGTTAAAAGTTTTTTCATTTTTTAAATAATCAATAAGATCGGAAAACAGCATCTTCATACTCCTCTTTACAATTATTTGTGAAAAATGCACAGTGTTTTGCAGATTATTATTAATTATAGTGCATTGTGCATAAATACACAATGTCTTTTTTATATTTATGCCGTTGTTTTTTTAACAATGAAAATGTTATTTTTAAGCCATAATAATCAAGAGACACAAGTAAAGGAGGGTGTACATGTATCAGGAAATATTTAAACAGGGAAAAATTGGAAATATTACACTTAAAAACCGGCTTGTAATGTCACCGATGGGTACAAGCCTGGCGGAGATGGATGGGTCTCCATCGGAAGACATGATTGCATTCTATGAGGCACGTGCAATTGGTGGCGCAGCGCTTATTATTCCGGAGATTGCAAGGGTAAACGATCTGCATGGTGCAGGGATGATGCGTCAGCTGTCTGTTTCAAAAGACAGACATATCGAAGGTCTTGCAAAGCTTGCAGAAACAGTACATAAATATGGGACAAAGATATTCATCCAGCTGCATCACCCTGGACGTGAAACAGTAACTGCTCTTACAGGCGGTCCGGTAGTATCTGCTTCAGCAATACCGTGCAAATATCTTCAGCAAGAAACAAGGGCTCTTTCAACAGAAGAAGTAAAAGCTTTGATCCAACAGTTTATCTCAGGTGCTGTACGGGTAAAAAAAGCGGGTTGCGATGGAGTAGAGCTTCATGCGGCTCATGGGTATCTATTACAACAGTTTCTTTCCCCTTACACAAATAAACGCGAAGATGAGTATGGTGGTTCCTTTGAAAACAGACTTCGTATGATCACCGAGATCATAAATGGAATCCGTGTACAGTGTGGACCGGACTTTCCGATCGGTGTCCGTTTAAGCGTTGAAGAATTTCTGGATAAAACAGGAGTGACAGAGGATTATATCCATATCCAGGATGGAGTTAAGATTGCAATGGCGCTTGAGAAATGCGGGATTGATTTTATTGATGTGTCTGTTGGTTTATACGAGACAGGAAGTGTATGTGTAGAGCCGATCTCCTTCCCCCAGGGTTGGAGAAAAGATCTGATCAAGGCCGTAAAAGATCACGTTTCTATTCCAGTGATAGGAGTTTCCTGCATACGTGAACCACAGGTAGCTGAGAGTTTTCTGGAAGGAGGTATTGTTGATTTTGTCTCCATGGGAAGAAGCTGGCTCGCAGACGAACAGTGGGGACTCAAGGTACTTGAAGGAAGAGAGAATGAAATTTGTAAATGTATCAACTGTCTGCGTTGCTTTGAGAGCCTGAATGCATGGATGGGCGCGGGTATTCCTGCGGAATGTGCAGTTAATCCACGTGCATGCCGCGAACGTCTTTATGGAAATGCAGAATATGACACTCAGGAACATAAGGTAGTAGTTGTGGGTGGCGGACCATGTGGTATGATCGCTGCTAAAACACTTGCTGAACGCGGCATGAAGGTAACATTGGTTGACCGCCAGAGTGAGCTTGGAGGTACGATAAACCTTGCAAAGAAGCCTCCTTTCAAAGAACGTATGGGCTGGATTGCTGATTATTATAATGTTGAATTTGAGAAACTTGGAGTTGAATTAAAACTTGATATGGAAGCGACTGCGGATAAAATTGCAGAAATGAATCCGGACGCGGTACTTGTAGCAACAGGTTCTAAATCTGTCATTCCAGGATCTATTCCCGGAATAACCGGAGAAAATGTATATACAATCGAAGATATTCTTTCCGGAAAAGCCGGACTGAAGAATAAAAAAGTAATGATCATCGGAGCAGGTGTTACGGGACTTGAAACAGCAGAATATCTCTGTCACGAAGGAAATACCGTTGTACTTGCGGATATGCTTGACAAAGTTGCTCCTAATGCAAATCATACAAATGTTGCAGATGTATGTGGAAGATTGAAAGAATACAATGCCCAGTTCATGATGGCATATGCTCTTAAAGAGATCAAAAAAGATGGAGTTGTACTTGAAAGACTGAACGATAAGATAAATGTGGAAGTTGCTGCAGATGCTGTTGTTCTTTCCCTTGGTTTCCGTCCGGACAACCATCTTGTTGAAGAATTAAAAGAAAAAGGAATCCATGCTCAGGCTATCGGAAATGCTGTGAAAGACGGTACGATTGCTCCTGCATCCAGAAGTGGTTTTGAAGCAGCAAGGAAATTGTTTAAGACATCTGTCAAAACTCCAAGCTTTATCACTGCTCCGGAGGAAATGCCTAATTTCGGTAAGATATCTCTTATGAAAAATCAGGAGGGAATATATCTTGCATACCTCACCGATCCTGCGGCGATTGCAAAGGTTCTGCCTGCACCGTTAAAACCATTTTCCGTGCCTGTAGTTACGGTATCTGTGTGCCATGTTAAGGAGCCTACCTTTGCTGATGATTATTATGAAGCAATCCTTGGTGTTTACTGTACATATGGAACACAGCTTGGATTATATCCAATAGGACTTGTACTTGGGGGAACCGGTGCAGAAATGGCAGTTCAGTGTGGACGTGACAATGGATCAATTCCAAAGAAACTGGGATCTGAATTTGTAATCCGTCGAAACAATGATCATGTGACCGCTCAAGTCTGCCGTCGTGGTACTGAACTTGTAAATATTGATCTCAAGATTGGTGAATATAATAACGCAATGACCGGAATGCTGTATCAGTTCCCAGAAGCCGGTAAAAAGACATATGGCGGTGGTTTCTACTTCCACCTTGACCGCGAACCGGATAAAGAAGGAAAATCACATTTCCAGAATGGTGCTCTGCTTCAGAATCTCTGTGAATACAATTACCATTCATGGGAGCCTGGTTTTGCAGCGATTAAATTACAATCGTCCATTGATGATCCATGGGGAGAACTTCCAATCAGAACAGTCATTGGAGGTGCGTATTCCTCAAATGATCTGATGGTTCATAAACTGAATTTATGTGAAGAGATTGACGCAGATGTTCTGGCACCGTATCTGCTTACCGCACGGTATGACAGAACAGCATTCATGGAAACAGGAAGAAGATAAGGAGGGCATTGCCATGAAGTTTGAAAACAAAGTAGCAATCATTACCGGTTCAACAAGAGGAATCGGAAGAGCAACCGCAGAACTCTTTGCAAAAGAAGGAGCAAAAGTCATAGTTGTTGGAACAAAGGAAGAACTGGGAGAAAGCTGTGTGAATGAAATCAAGGCAGCCGGAGGAGAAGCAATTTTCTGTAAAACAGACGTGACATCTGATGAAAGTCTTGATAACCTGGTTAAAACAGCTCTGGACGCCTACGGAAAAATAGACATTCTCGTTAATAATGCAGGAGTAGGCGGAACAACTGCCAATATGGATCAGATCACAATGGATGAATGGAACACTGTTCTTGCAACAAATCTCACAGCACCATTTGTTCTTTGCAAGAAACTAATCCCTATTATGGAAAAACAAGGAGCTGGAACCATCGTCAATGTAGCTTCCATGGCAGCAACCGCAGCTGGCCGCGGAGGGCTTGCTTACACTTCTGCCAAACATGGCCTTCTTGGACTCACCCGTCAGATGTCATTGGATCATGGACGTACAGGAGTGCGTATAAATGCTGTTCTTCCAGGACCGATTGCAACAGATATGATTGCACGTGTGCTTGCAATTCCACAGCATCCGGTAACAATGAAGATTGGAATGAGTCCGGCAAAACGTCCTGGAGAACCTATCGAAGTAGCACAGGCCATTGCATTCCTTGCATCAGACGAAGCTAGTTTCATCCATGGAGCAGCTTTGGCTGTAGATGGCGGATATACGATATTTTAAAAATAATTGATATGCATTGGAAAAAGGAGTCATTTGGACTCCTTTTTTCAGTACGTAGGATCCTTAACTTCCAAAAATGAGTAGCCCTAACGAAAATAAAATTAAAAAAAGCCCGTATTTCTGCGGAAATTATTGCAAAAATACGGGTTTTGCTGCATAATAAATTTAGGGCTATATGAGCCTAAATAAAGGAGGCGAATATGTACCTGAAATCAAGAGTAAAAATACCAGATGTACATGGAAAATTGATCCGATTAAGAAGAGGGGATATCACATATATTAAGTATGAGTATGATCGCTATTATGATCCGGAGAAAA
>ERZ1106915.2547-NODE-2547-length-10080-cov-3.208279_pt1 | contig 10080 bp, 6 predicted proteins | sample MGYA00403653_ERZ1106915 | MGnify/ENA primary metagenome ERZ1106915 (study PRJEB35170, sample SAMEA104062404) | human gut metagenome | biome: human gut; feature: human-associated habitat; material: faeces | place: Denmark | collected 2012-06-06 ... | reverse complement strand
ATCTTGCGGCACTTGGACGTAGGGGCGGGTGCCCACACCCGCCCGCAGGCCGTTCGGCAGGACAAGGCCCCCGCGTCCGGCGGTACGCCGTGCGCGGGGGTGCTTTTATCTCCAGAGGAGGTAATCAGAATGGCAAATTATACACAGCACTATCACCTGCACCAGTGGGAGCCGGAGGACAGCTTCCTCCGCACGGACTTCAACGGGGATTTTCAGAGGCTGGACGAGGCGCTGGCGGGACTGGATGGGCGCAAGCCGGAACTGCGTCTGGGGCGGTACACCGGGGACGGGACGCAGAACCGGGCGGTTGCGCTGGGGTGTGCCCCCCGGGCGGTCCTGCTCTTCTGCCGGGATCGGGAGGCCCTGCTGGCCTGGCCGGGCGCGCCCTATGTCTACGCTTATAAGAACCGGCCCGGCAATATGCTGATTCTGACGGAGACCGGCTTTCAGGTGCACTACGACCACTACGAGGTGGGCCTCAGCGACAACGACTTTCTCCCCGTCACCAACAAGGCGGGGGAGAGCTACCGCTATCTGGCCCTGGTATAGCAGAGAGCCCCCGGACCCAATTGGGCCCGGGGGCTTCTCAGTTGTTTGTTGTTGTTGCCGGAAGGCGGCCGTCCGGATTATACGCCGCGGTCCAGCGTGAAGGAGCCGGAGGCGACGGTGGTACCGTTCTCGGTAACGCTCCACACATAGTTGCCGTCGGCCAGCTTGCCAGCAAAGGTGCACTTGTCGTTGGCAGTGTCGACCTTATTGCTGGTGCTGCTGGTATTTAAGCTACCGTTGTCCAGGCTGATGTAGAAGTAGTGCTGCCCGGCGGCAACGGAGGGGCTGGGAGAGCCAGCGGTGCCGTGAGTTTCACGGTACACCACGCCGCTGCGGTCGCTGATGGTCAGCACCACGTTGCCGGTGCCCTTGGTGGTGTAGGTAAACATCATGTTGTCGCCAGCGGTAATATCCGTGCCAACCGAGCCGCCAGTGATGGTAGCCAAATCGCTCCCGTCACCAATCAGAGCGGAGTTGTCGGGCAGGTCAGCCGCATTGTTGTAGTTATCAACGTTCTCCGCACCGATAGCAGAATCACTGAACCAGCGGGTGACAGTGGTGAAGGTCAAGCTCGTGCTGATGCCGCTGCTGGACTTCACCTGGGCGGTCACAGTGTACTCGTTGTTCGCAGCAGATGCAAAGGTCACGTCGGTGTAGCCGGCCTTCTCCATGGCGCGGGTGATCACAGCCACACGGTTATCAGCGCCGACAAAGGCCCTCAGATAGATCTTGAAGTTATCTGCATCAATCTTGGTAACCTCGGTGGCGATGGGGTTGCTGTCGTCGATGTCGTTGTCGCCTTCCTCGACCTCCCAGATCCAGGCGGTGCGGATGGCGTTGTCATCCTCGACAATGACGGCGTTCACCTTGGTATTGTAGGGGAAGGTGCCCAGGGCGGTCTTGTCCTCGGCGGTGTCCACGTCGGTGACATCCCACACGTTGGCCTTGCCGGACAGGGCGATGTAGCCCTTCAGGCTGCTGTCCACAGTGCCGTTCTTCAGCAGCTTGGCGGTACCGGCGTTCTCTACGTCGTCGCCGATGTCATAGGTGCCGTCGGCATTCTCGGCGTAGGTGTAGGCCTTCATGTAGCTGGCCTCGTCGTCCCAGTCGTGGCCGCCGTCGTCGTCCACCTCGATGGCCTGCACGGTGCCGTCCTCAAAGACAACGTTCAGCTCCAGCAGATCCTTGCCGATGGCGTTGGCGGACAGAACCAGCATGTAGTTGGCGCTGGTGGCCTTGGCCTCAGCCTCGAAGAGGATCACGTCGGCCAGCTTGGTGGCCTCATAGGTCTTGTAGGAGGTCTTGTCCAGAGTGGGGTAGACCTGAACCTCGGTGTCATCGTCCACATCGCTCATGTGATCCCAGCCAGTGGCCACGCCGTATTCGGTCTCACCTTTGGCGTTTGTCCAGTAGTAGAAAGCGACGGTGTTCTTGTCCACGGCGTAGGTAGTCACATCGGCAGCACCATTGGCCTGAACCTCGATGGAGCCGCGGCCGCCGGTGTAGCCGTTGGGAGCGGTGTACTGGAGGCTGTTGTTACCGGCAGTGGTGTCCATGCGGATGACGGTGGTGTTGTCACCCACGCCGGCGGTGCTGCTGGTGTTCACGCTGCCGTCAATCTCGCTGGTACCGGTCTTCAGGCTATTGCCCTGAAGGACGCTCTTGATGGTCAGCACGTCATCGTCGGACAGGGTGTAGGTGATGATGGAGCCAGCGGCCACGCCAGTCTTGTTGTAGGTCTGACCGGGCTGACCGGGCTGACCGGGCTTGTTGACATCGCGGGTGCCCAGGTAGGTCTCCAGCTTCTCGTCGTTGGGCTTGCCCTTGACATCATTAGTGGTTTCAACGGTATTGATATCCTCCATTGCCTTGGCGGAGTTCTTCCAGTTGATGCTGTAGGTCTTGACGGTGCCGTCGGTCATGAGGATCTTGACCTGGCCGGAGCGGTCCAGGGCGTTCAGGGTCCAGGCGGAGTCGATCACGAGGGCATAGTTGGTGACGATCTCCTCAGCGGGACGGACGGCGATCACATAGCCGTTGGAGTCCAGGACAAAGTCGTAGCTGTTGTCAAAGCCGGGCTCGTTCTTGGCGTCGGCAATGTCAAAACGGGTCAGATCCACGTCCACCAGGGAGGCGGCGTCCAGGATGTAGGACTGGCGGTACTCTTCGCCATCCACGGTGATAAAGAGCTCGTCGGCCTTGTCGCGGTCCACGCGGGTCATCTTGCCGGTGACAACCTCGGGGGCGGAGATGTAGGTGCGGCCGCCGTACTGCACGTAGAGGATCAGGTCGTCGGTGGTCACCTCGTCGTTGAACACTACGTCCTCAAAGTCCTCCGTCTCAGTGACAGTCTTGTTGGCCAGCTCGTTGTTCTTGTCATAGCCGGGCGCATAGAAGGAGATTGTCTCGTTCTTCTCGCTGTAGGTGCGCACCTCGGACAGAGTCTCGCGGGTGAACAGCACGTACTCGGCGTCGCCATCGTTGTTGTTGTCGATGATCTCAACGTCCACACCGTTCAGGTTGAACTTGTCGCTGTTGTTGGCGGCATAGCTGTAGTCGTTGATCAGGTTGTGGGCATCCTCTTCGGTCTTGCAGTAGCCGTAGTTCACGTAGAACTCGGTGCCCTTGGTGACGGCCACGCCGGTGCCCTTCAGGTAATCCTTCACGGTGCTCTGAGTGGCAGCGGTGGCGTTGATCACGTTCACGTCGTCCTTGGTGGACACGCCCAGCACCTTGGAATCGGACAGGATGGTGGTCTTCTCGATGTACATGGTCACGGTCTTGCCCAGGAAGTCAACGGGGGTGTCCACATTGAAGGCAATCTTACCGGACTGGGCCACGCCCTCGTCCTTGGTGGTGTTGGAGGTGGTGGAGGAGTACAGAACCACGTTGTCCAGCACGGTCTTGCCATCCTTCAGAGCGGAGTCGGAGTCGGTCTTGTCCAGCTCAGCCCACTTGTTGCCCACCACAACGCCCTCCACCTTGTACACGCCGTACATGGAGGACAGGATGGTGCGGGCATCGGAGTACGCCATGGCGTAGCCGTTGTTGGTGTAGCTCTCGATCATCTCCACGTCCAGGGCGTTGTAGATGAGCAGAGCGGCGTTGTCGCGGCTCAGAGGCTCGGCCACGGAGCCCTTGAAGTTGCGGAAGATGCCCAGCTTGGAGGCCAGGGCGTTGGTGTTGATCTCCCAGTCGGTGCCGGTCAGACCCTCGATAGCGGGATCGTAGCCAGCGGCCACCAGCAGCATCTTGGCGGCCTCGGAGCCGGTCACGCCCGCGTCGGGGTCAAACTTGCCGTTGCCGCGGCCGGCAATGATGCCGGTGGTGTAGCAGTAGTTGATGTGGCCCTTGGCCCAGTGGCTGCTGATGTCAGTCAGGCCGGAGGGGCTGTTCTCATACAGGGCGCCATTATCCACGCCCTGATTCATGATGACGGAGATCATCTTCGCCATCTGGGCGCGGTCCACGCAGGCCGAGGGGTAGATCGCCAGGTCCTGCAAATGGGGCGTGTGGATGGGCGGCTCCACAAAATCGGTGGCTTTGGGGTTGATGAACCACTGGTCAAGGCTGTGCAACGCGTGGTACAAATGCTGCCACAACGGCGCACCGCCGTACAGCCGCTGCCACAGCTCGTCCGGGATGCAGTCCATCACGTTCTGTGTTTCCCACAGCGAGCGGACCGTCATCTCGGCAATTACGGCATGGTAGGATGTTTCCCGCACGCAGCATACCCCCTTTCGGGTCAGTATGCGCGGCGAGGCCGGGTTTATTCGTAGTCCGCTTCTTCCTCGCGGACCGACTTTTTTTGGGCGATCAACCGGCTGATGGGGTCCAGCAGGGCGCGCTCCTCCTGCGAGGGCGTGCGGCTGCGGGCCTGCATCAGCAGCCAGGCCAGCTCGCCGCCGATGGGCTTGCCGTAGACCCAGGCGTTGAAACCATCCTTGCAGACGGCCAGCTTGGCGTTGGCAATGTCCACCGTGGTAACGCCCGGATAATGGCGCAGCACATTTTGCAGTGCCGCTTGGCTACCGAAGATAGACCGCACCAACTGGGCGTAAGCCAAAATAAACTTAGGCGGCATGCAGTCTGCGCCGCGGATCTCGATGCCGCCGTTGACGCGGGCATCGAAGAAGAACATCGAGAGGATGTGCTCGATCTCGCAGCGGTCCAGCCGTGCGCCATAGATCTCCTGGGCGGTCTTACGGCCCACGCCCTTGCAGTGGCCGCCTTTGCAGGACACTACCAGCGGGCGGGTCAGTACCGTGTCGGCGTAGGCGTCAAAGCCGAAATCCGGGTCCATCAGCCGGGGCGGCACACCGCAGCGGTCGGTGTCCACATCCTGCCAGATACGGGTGCGCACACTGCAGGCGTTGTTGCGGTTTCCCTGGTAGATGGGCGCGTTGTCACTGAGCAGCCCGAAGAACGGCGTGAGCAGACAGGCCGCCCGCATTTTTTGTACAAAATCGCGTTCGCTATAATAATCAATGATCAGCTGGGTGGAGGCCGTGGCCCGCATCATCTGCACACCGCAGGCACCTGTCTGCCGGAAGTAGCGGTCCATGGCCTCATTGCGGGGCGTGGGCACCAAAGGCAGTTCCTCGGCGCGGCGGGTGGGGTGGTAGCTGACCGTCCAGGCGCGCAGACCGTGGGTGGCCAGCGTCATACTCAGCTGCAGGTAAAAGGCGTTGTAGATGTCTACCAAGTGGATCATATCCAGCTGCGGGGCGATACGGATCTCCATCTGGCAGGCAGATTCCAGCGTTACACCGTACTGTTTTGTGGCAAAACCCAGGTATTGGCCATCCTGCAGAATGGGCATGTCCCCCGCCGCCTGCATCTGGCGCATGACGTTCTGCACCTGGGTAAAGGTGACGGGCTCGCCGCCCGCGTGGGTGATGAAATGCTCCACCGCCAACCCGACGGCCAGCTTTCCCTCCGGCTTGCAGCCCGCCTGCAGGTAGGCGGCCAGGTCTTTTTTCTGTTCCTCTGCTTTTGCCATCTGCGTTCTCCCCGCGTGGTTTTGCGTGTTGATTCTTGCTTTTATTATACCCCAAAAAACTCCGCCTGGCAACGGTTTGGCAACAGTTGTCCAGACGGAGTTTTTAAGATTTTGTACTGTTATGATTTGGTGTCACCGTTTGAGATCTTTGGCTGCGGGGAAGCCGTAGGCACTGTCTGCCGCCTGCACGGCGCGCAGGATGGCCTCGGCCATAACGCGGGCGGCAAGAGCGCCGACCACGTCCTGGTCGGCAGCCAAATCGCCCAGCGAGACCGCGTAGATGCTGTCGCCGTCGTTGGCCGTGTGCACCGGGCGAATGGCACGGGCATAACCGTCGTGGGTCATGGCTGCGATCTTGCACAGGTGAGCCTTGTCAAACTTGGCGTTGGTGAACACCGCGCCGATGGTGGTGTTGCCGACGAACTTTTCCCCTGCGGCATCCAACTGCTGTAGGATGACGTCCTCGGAGTCGAGGAAGGTCTTACCGTCGTCGGCCAGCAGGCCTGCGGCCTTGCGGCCGGTACGCCAATCGTAGATGTCCCCCAACGCGTTGACGGCCACCACCGCGCCGACCTGCAACGGCCCCACCTGCACGGCGTAACTGCCGATGCCGCTCTTCATGCAATGGGGCATGCCCATCAGCTTGCCTACGGTGGCGCCGGTGCCCGCACCGTAGTTGCCGTCGCGGTAGTTGCCGGTTTCAGCGTTGACACAGGCCTGATACGCCATCGCGGCGTCCGGGCGGGTGTGAGCGTCGCCGACGGTCAGGTCGAACAGATCGGACTGGCAAACCAGCGGGACCTTCGTAACGCCCACATCAAAGCCGATGCCGCGTTCCTCAAGGTAGCGCATCACGCCGCCCGCAGCATCGAGCCCGAACGCACTGCCGCCGCCCAGCAAAATGGCGTGGATGACCTGCGCCGCCGCCGTGGGCTTGAGCAGCTCGCTCTCCCGCGAGGCCGGGCCACCGCCGCGTACATCCAGACCCACGGGCGCACCGTTTTCCCCCAGCAGGAACACCGTACAGCCGGTGCCCGCCCGGGCGTTTTCGGCCTGGCCGATCTTTAAGTTTTGTAATTCTGTGATGGAAATTTCACGCATAGAGCAGCCTTCTTTGTTGTTTATTTTTAACGTTCCACCGATATTGCCATGCGGTGGTAGGTGTGACGGATACCGCGCACGGCGATGGAGTAGGCCATGATGTTTTCGGCCAGCGCCATGCCCGTGTAGCCGGTGTCACCGATGTGGTGGATGTCGGTGCCTGCCATTTTGCACATCAGGGCGATGCGACGGATGGTGTCCGTGTCCGCGCCCTCCTGCGAGGTGCCGATGGCCGTGATGGTCAGTGCGCCGTGACGGTGTGCGCAGCTGATGAGGGTGCGGGCGTACTCCATCGTGATGCCCGGCACCGTGCCGGGGGCTGGCAGCAGAATGATGTCCGCACCGGCGGCGGTAAAGTCGGCAATGTCGGCCTCGGTCAGGATGCTCTCGGCGGCCTCGGTCAACACGCCGGCGGCGTGCATTTTGCCTGCCGCCAGCACGATGCTGTCCCCCACGGCCGCCTTAAATTTGCGCAGCGTCTCGATGATAGCCGGGTTGGACACGCCCATGCCGGGGTTGCCGGTGAGCAGGATGAAGTCGACGCCCAGCTCTTTGGCTCGCAGGGCGTTTTCGACGGTGGCACGGCGGCCAGCGGACATTTTCCAGATGGGGTCTGTCTCGCCCTCCTCGCCCTCGGCCACCGGCTCCAGATTGATGCCGATGGGGCGGCCCGTCAGTTTTTTCAGCATACGGACGGTGTTTTCCGGCTCCGTTTCCGGCAGGCCGTTGATGACCGGGTGCTGCACATCGAACATGTTCAGCAGCAGGATGTCCGCACCCATCGAGGCGGCGAACTCGGCGTTGGTCACATTGCCCAGCAGCGGCTGCACCGTACCGATGGTCTCGCAGGCAATCACGCGCCCCTCGCTCTTCTGGATGGATTCGAGAAGATCACTTTTGGTAAAGCTGCGGAAATCCGACGCGCAGCAGTCAAGTAAGCGTTTAGGCATTGTTTTTCTCCTTGTAGAATCTTTATAGAGGTGTCAGTTCTTTTTGCATGGGGATATAAGCGGAAAAATCGTTAGGGATTTCGGGGCCGCAAACAGCATAACCGTTTTTTGTCCAGAACGAGTAGCTTTGCGGGTTGCCTTTATCGACCGCCAGACGGCTATGGCACATACCATTGTTGCGCATAGTATTTTCTATGTCGGCCACGATACGGCTGCCGATCCCCTGGCCTTGGCGAGACTTATCCACCATGAAAAAGCCAATGTAACCTGTGGTTTCATTTGGATAGGCCAGAATCATATCAACTACTGCAGCCAGCGCTGCGCCATCAAAAAAGCCAATATAAAATCTGCCATCGTTTTGCCCGGCGGCAATGCGGACATATCGTCCAAAATGCTCTGCCAGGTAACAAAGGGTGGATGATACTGGTAAAACAGCGTGTTTTGGGATGCCATTGCGTAGATTTTTTCTATATCGGCATTGACCGGCTGCAGTTTGCGAACTGAACAATCAGGTAATAAAGTTTGCATTTGTACGCATGGCACCTCCCGTTCCATTTCTTTGATTATAGCAAATCACACCGTCCCTTTCAACATAAAAAGCCCCGCATAAAACAGTACAGTGACATTTACTTCGTTGTACCATTATATCTTTTATCTCTGATTTCTATAAATTCTTTATTAAGTCATGCCGGAATTCGCTGACATATGATCCCATTTCTTTTGGCGGTTCATTCCTACCATTTTTAAACCAGTAATCAAACATTCCCGTATAACCATGCAAAAGAAAGCAATAGCAATTAGAAAACCGCATTACCGCCCTCAAATTTGTAATTGGAGTCAACGCGAAGCCAGAAAAAAGAAAGAGCTTGTATATTGAACGTACTGTTGTTCAATATACAGGCTCTATTTAGGTTTTGCGATTATTCAAACTCGATGGTTGCCGGGGGTTTGGTGGTGTAGTCGAACATGACGCGGTTGATGTTCTTGACTTCGTTGACGATGCGGTTGGCGGCGGTGGTGATGGTCTCGGTGGGCAGGATGGTGACCTCAGCCGTCATAAAGTCGGTGGTGGTCACGGCGCGCAGGGCGATGGCGTAGTCGTAGGTGCGCTCGTCACCCATGACGCCGACGCTCCGCATGTTGGTCAGCGCAGCAAAATACTGGCTGGGGCGCTTGGCCATGGGCAGCTTGTCCACTTCCTCGCGCCAGATGGCATCGGCATCCTGCACGATGGCAACCTTTTCGGGGGTCACATCGCCGATGATGCGGATGGCCAGGCCGGGGCCGGGGAACGGCTGGCGGGCCACCAAATATTCGGGCAGGCCCAGCTCGCGGCCAGCCTGACGGACCTCGTCCTTGAACAGGTCGCGCAGCGGCTCGACAATCTCCTTGAAGTCCACATAATCAGGCAGGCCGCCAACATTGTGGTGGCTCTTGATGGTGGCGCTCTCACCGCCGAGGCCACTCTCGACCACGTCGGGGTAAATCGTGCCCTGGGCCAGGAAGTCCACAGCGCCGATCTTCTTGGCTTCGTCCTCGAACACGCGGATGAACTCCTCGCCGATAATCTTGCGCTTGCGCTCCGGGGCGCTCTCCCCTGCCAGCTTCTTATAGAAGCGATCACGGGCATCGACGCAGACAAAGTTGATGTCAAACTGGCCGCCCTCGCCAAAGACCTCGCAGACCTGCTCGCGCTCGTTTTTGCGCAGCAGGCCGTGGTCAACGAACACACAGGTCAGCTGCTTGCCGATGGCCTTGGCCAGCATGGCAGCGCAAACACTGGAATCCACACCGCCGGACAGGGCGCAGAGCACCTTGCCGTCGCCGATCTTCTCGCGCAGGGCCTTGACGCTGTTCTCCACGAAGGAGTCCATCTTCCAGGTGCCGACACAGCCGCAGACGTTGTACACAAAGTTGTGCAGGATCTGGGTGCCGTTCTCGGTGTGCAGGACCTCCGGGTGGAACTGCACGCAGTACAGGCCGCGGGGCTTATCCTGGGCAGCGGCCACCGGGCAGTTGGGGGTGTGAGCCACAATTTCAAAGCCGGGGGCGGCCGTCTCGATATAGTCGTTATGGCTCATCCAGCAGACGTTTTTGTCCGGCAGGCCGGCGAACAACGGGCTGGTGGTGTCCAGGTCGACCACGGTCTTGCCGTACTCGCGCTCAGGGGCTTTGCAGACCTTGCCGCCCAGCATGTGCATCATCAGCTGGCTGCCGTAGCAGATACCCAGGATCGGCACGCCCCAGGTGTAGATCTCGGGGTCGATGGTCGGCGAATCCGGCAGGTAGGCACTGTTGGGGCCGCCGGTAAAGATAATGCCCTTGGGGTTCTTGGCCTTGATCTTGGCCAGATCGGTGCGGTACGAATAGATCTCGCAATAAACGTTACATTCACGGACGCGGCGGGCAATCAGCTGGTTATACTGGCCGCCAAAGTCCAATACAATAATCATCTCTCTGTCCATGAGATTCGTTCCT
>ERZ1106915.2542-NODE-2542-length-10094-cov-4.150613_pt1 | contig 10094 bp, 4 predicted proteins | sample MGYA00403653_ERZ1106915 | MGnify/ENA primary metagenome ERZ1106915 (study PRJEB35170, sample SAMEA104062404) | human gut metagenome | biome: human gut; feature: human-associated habitat; material: faeces | place: Denmark | collected 2012-06-06 ... | reverse complement strand
TGCGTTTACAGTATATAAAGCATCAATTGATTGAACTTCATTTGTGTGCTTATTTTCACGCTTAAGCTCTGCGTACTCGGCGTAGTCTACATCTCTTGAGTATTTTTCTTCAAATGTCTTATCATTATCAGCATTTTTCCGATATCCGAATCCGTCACTTTGCCTTTCTGCTTGAAGCGTTTTTCTATTGAATGAATCAATATTTCCTGTTGTTCTTCCGTTTCCATTGCTGCTAAGGCTTCTGCTATTGTATCTTTCGGAAGTTTCAAGTAATCCAGATAGTCTATTATCGTTTTTTGCTTTTCCGTGAACTCCATAATCATCCAATCCCTTCAAATAATCTTCAATATTATATCTGCTGTAATATGTAATACCATTTTCATTGTATACAAAACGATATTTATAATCGCCATAATTTATACTTCTTAACTCGTTAGAATATTTGTTTGCATATCTTGTTGTAATTGCACTTGATACAGCAGCGTATTCTTTTTTTCCAAGTCTGATTTCATTATAATCCGTATCATCAAACTCGTCAACGTCAACATCACGGGAAAATTTTGTATCGTTATTATTGACATTTGAAGCATTATTTGCTATATTATCTGTGCGAGACAGTTCGTTGTTGTTATAACCTCTGGATATTTTATCCTTTGTGTTCAATGCGACTGTCTCGTTTTTATTTTGCAAAGTAATATAAAAACAAATTGTTTGTTGCCGCCGTGTAACAAACAATTTGTTTTTTCATAGAATAAACAAGTAATTTAAGGAGTTGATTATTTGTTTAGTTATATAAAAAAATTGCAATATCCAATCAATATTAAACACCCAAACCCAAAAGCCGCTTCGATAATAATAAGCCAATACGGTGGGCAATATGGTTTTTAGATATGGTGAGTTATCAATAAAAATAACAAAACGCCCTCGGCATAGGTGACCGAGGGCGTTTCATAATGCGCTGTGTACCGGGAATAGAATACCCATGACACAATTGTATTTTAACTTTTACATTCCGTTATGTCAATATTTATTTAATATTTCTTGAATTGATGTATGCTACTCTGCCGGTCTTTATTACCTTAACTTTATCAACTGTTGCGCTGATATGCTTTTTGACGATTATTTCAGTTTTCGGCAGATACTCAAATTTAATTCCTGTAAGTTTTTTATTTTTGTAAAGGTAAGTTTTGCCTTTCAATCTGTAATGCTTGCCGACGGTTGTTTTATATGTTACCTTTTTCGGCTTGTCAGCAACAACCTTGGTTGATGAAAGATAAGCTGTGCTTACCCAACCTTTTGTCGGAGCGGTAATATAAGACCACGAGCCACTGACCTTGGAAACAGTTACCTTGGTGCCTTTTTTGAGCCGAGTTAATACCTTTGACGATTTATCGGCTTTTGCTCTGACATTAAGTGTTTGTGATTTTGTTGCAACATACTTTTTAACTGATTTTTTAGTTTTAGTTGTTTTCTTAACATGGTCATTTGAAAACACCCAGTAGTTAACTGTGTTGCCGTACTTTTTAAAATTTTTCTCACTCACAAAAACGGTATTGCCGCTAAGCTTAGCACCTGCAGCCTTTCTGCTCGGTGTGTTGAATTTGCCGATGTAAGAATAAGGGTCATAAACGGAAATAGTACCGCCGTTGTAACCTACAAGCACAATGTAATGGCCGGATGTAGTGAATAAACCGTAATTACAGGATGCAACAATAAAGTAATCAGATATGCCGTCCTTGTTCTTGTCAGTTTTCAAGTAGCTTAAAGCCTTATCAATATTAGAGGTCGTCGCATATTCCTTAAAATTAAAATAGTCGGCCACAAAAGACCACGCCGACCAAGCAGTTCCGTTTGATTTTGTGCGATAACCGTTATCGACAAAAAGCTTTGCCATAGTAGTTGGTAATATTGCACCTTTTGAGGAGCTTACAACCATTGCCGCCGAAGTCGGACCGCAACCACTTGATTTAATCGTTTGCGTTTTATTGTTTGAACTTGTATATGGTGTTTTAGCCCACCTGCTGTCAGCCTGATTATAATATGTAAGACCGGTGCAAGCACCGAGAAGTGCTTTACCTTTGCCGGTGTTAGTACCGTCATAGGAAATATTTTCCTGTTCAACAACGGCATCCTGCTCAATCAAGCTTTCATCAACAACAGTATTTTCATCTTTAGGCTTTGCGATAATAAGCTCATCAGTGCCGACATCTTCGCCGTTTTCAACTTCATCCTTTGTTTTTTCGGCTTCTGCCTTAACATCAGCAGAAATAGTAACTTCGGGTTCGGTTGTTTGCTCAACAGTAGTCATTTCTGTCGGTTTTGTTGTGCTTTCGATATTTGAATTATCGCAACCACAAAAGATTGTAATAATCAAAAGTAACGACATTATCACTGACATTATTGCTTTATTTCTTTTCATTACCTTTCACCTCTTTTTCAATTTCTAAAAATGATTTGATTGCGTTTTTTACAGATTCAAACACTCGCTTAAAAAGCTTATCGTAGCCATACATTGCACCGTAGGCAATGAAGAACGAGCCTACAATTGCACCAACAATGATATACCAAACGAGTTTGAACGGTACAATTTGACTTGCTGTAATGACTGTCACAAGTGTTAAGAATAATGAAACACCGAATACAATCAAGTTATATACGATATTTTCCTTATCCTTAAATACGGATTTGATAATTTCAGTGATAATTTGTACTGCTAAAATAAGTAATGCAATAACGATTAAAGATATACATAATGTTTTCATTTTTTTACCTCCTCTGCCGTTTCAGGCAGTTGCATAGTTTCGTTATATATTTTAGTAATCGTGCCGTTGCCACCAAGCGAATGATAAGCAGCATAAGCCTTTGTCAAGGCATCTTTAGCGTAAATGGGGCAATATTGCCTTTGAGTGTATTTGTCGTGCTGTCTTATAATTTCAGCACGAAGCAAAGAAAGCATACCCTCTTTAATGGCGGTATTTTCTTTTCTTACACCTTTCACATATACAATAACGCCGCTTACTACTGCCGCTGTCAGTGATGATATAACTGTTGAAATAATAGTTGTCATTACTCTGTCACCTCGTTTTGCTCATTTGTCTGTTTGGCGGCAACAGCTTTTTCCAGTGCTGTTACTTTTACCTGCAAATCGTCAATATATGAAAATACATTTTCGGCGAAAGCTTTTAGTGTTTCATCGTTTGTTCCCTCATGTTCATAAGTGATATTTGATTCGCTCAAATTGAGCTGCGCCGGAACAATATTTAACGCTGATGATTTTTCGCCTGGAAAAAGTGCTAACCCATTACCCATTGTCACTTCCTTATAAATTGGATTCTTGTATTCATCTTTATTCCCTGTTGATGCAATCAACCTATGATGACTGTGTGGAATGTTGTCTAATTTATACCACACATCGGTTAAATCATAACCGAAGTTTGTGTAGTAAGCACAAGTGTCAACAGTTGAATCGGTATAAGCTTTCTTATCTGTATTAACAGATAACTCAAATGCTGTAATGTCGAAGAACGGATTTTTATAATATCCTTTTTGTGCCGCACCATTTACTATGGTTTCTCTGTAATTCTGAGAAATATCGCCTATATAAAGAACATCTGTAACATTCTTTTCTGCATCGAAAAGAAGTTTGATAATATCACCTTTATTTACCTTTAGTGTAAAGGGTGTGAAGTCAGTCGTGCCGGGAAAGCCGATTAACATATCACCGCTTTCGGAAATATCATATCTACCGGAAGCAGTTATGACTGTTGACATATCTGCTTTTTTTAATACTGTCGAACCATTGTTGAGCGAAAGTATCGTTTTGGTTCTGTTGAAACTTAAACCGTTATCAGCGTCAAAACTGCGCTGACGGTTGCCGAGTGCAGAATTTACTGTCTTAATTTCATCTTGTAATTCTTTTTCCGTAACTCCATAATAATCCGTCCAATTGTCATTCGCCTTTTCGGGTATGTTATCTATGCAATAACAACCGAATCCGGTTTGAATGTTTACTGTATTATCCTTTAAGAATAATAAATTACCTTTATCGAGCTTAAACTTTTCGGCTCCGTTATATGTAACTGATGTTTCGGCACTCGCTTCATATCCGCCGTCAGCTATTGCAGTAAGTTCAAGCGTTCCTGAACATAGTGTTCTTGGTAGATTTCGGAGTACGGTGTAGTCGGTTGTGCCGGGAGCTCCTTGAATTCCTTGTTCACCCTGAAGCCCTTGTTCGCCTTTTTCACCTTTAAGCTCTCCGTTTTCAAGTTTTCGTGTAATTTCATCAGTAATATCATTTGCTTTAGTAGTTGCTTCCTGCGCTTTCAGTGTAGCTTTGGTTAACGCTGAATATTCATTGGTTGAAACAAGATGTTCTTCATTGGAAAGTACTCCATACACTTCAATACTAAATCTCGGCGAAGTAAGTAATTGAGAGCCGGATGAATTCTCACTGTAAATCCTTAATTCACAATTAACAGTGCCTTCCGCACTAATGCACTGCTTTGTCGGCTCAAAAATTACTAATCCGCTCTCTATTTTGCAATTAGAATATATAATATTTTCGTCCGGCTTTTTTGCGTATACAGTTACAATCATATTTTCATCAAGATTAAAAGTTTTTCCGCCGTCAGTTAAAGAAATCACTATTTTTCGCGAGTTGACATCATTTTTCTTGATGTCAACGGACCACTGAACTCCGTTTTTTTGTAAGTCAAGCGATTTTCGATAACATTGCTTATTCATATAATCACCTCTTGACCTAATTATACAAAAAGAACGAGGGTGTTCGTCACACCCTCGTATTAGTTATTTAAGCCAATATTTTTTGATATACGAAATGACATCCGTTCTGCTTCCGTAAACTCCTGTTTTCGTCATTATTGTAATGATTTTTGCTTTTTCGTCCGCGTTCCCTTTAATATATTTTTCTTTATACATATTAGTAATAGAAGTTCTAATGCCAAAAACGGCATTATCCTGCGTCATTCCGTTTTTCACCTTTGCTTTTATTCTGCCATTCACATATTTTTTTATAGTGCTTGTATCATTTGATATAAACGCTTCAACCATTGCCTCGGAATTATAAGCCGAAGCTTCCCAATTTGTAAAATCTTCATCGTCGAAATAGCCTGTTGATTTAAGCTTAGTCTTAATCTGACTGCGCTTTGAATTATCAGAAGATAAATATTCTTCTTTAAAAGCACTTGAAAGTGATGATTTAATACTTTTTTCAGCTTTGCTTCTTGATTTACCGTTATTCATATCAGTTTGTATATTTCCGTTAATAACAGTATCAATTGTACTTTTTTCACCGCTGTTTATAGCATTAACTAAATCTTGCTTATTATATAGCTTGCTTTCGTTGTCACTGCTTTCTTTACTCAAATCGACTTTATCAATCGCGGATTTTATTGTGTTTTTATCAATTCCGCTTGACATAAGCGTTTCAAGTGCTTGCTTATATTTTTTGTCTTCGCCCTCTGCTTTATATCCTGCTGCTTTTTCTATTTCAGAAGAATACGATTTTATGGCTTTATATGAAAGCTCATAATTAAATCCGTCATCTTCAAGTTCCTTGGTAGTACTTATTGCTTTGGATATATCACCATTAAAATATGCAAGGCCGGCTTCGGCAACACGCTTGTCGTTTTCTATCAAGCCCTTCTTGATATAATTATCGGGATTAGAAACATTATCCGCAAGGCGCTTATACATTTCCTTGTCACCGTTTTCAATTGCTTCATACATCATTTGTTTTTTGTCTTTTTCAGGAAATAAGTCAAGGCCAAATATAGCAAGCACATCATCAGTTAACAAAGCTTCTTTAATTTCTGATTGCGTGGCTTCTTTTGCCATTGACGAATCAAAACGATTTCCGTTCTTTGCACCTTTGATAACATTTTCAACGCTGTTTATATCACGAATTACATTTTTAATCGGCAATCCGAAAAATGCGCCTATCGAACCGGCAAGACTTTCAATTTTTTGTTCATATGTAAGATTACCACTATTCAGGTTGTGAATTGAATTATACAAATCACTTATTACTGACATATCAGCCCTTGTTACATCGTAGCCCTGAAAAATTGAAATAACATCCTTAACAAACGCAATCTGATTTACTGGGTTAGCATTGTCAATAAAGTTTGGAATAAGTTCAGCTAAATATTTTTCGAAATATGTCTTGTCGTCATCATCATTTCTTGCAGCAGTCACTATTGACTGTAACAACGAGTTTATAACGCTGGCAATTACAAGCGAAGCAATAATTGTTGTAGCTTGCTTCTTGCTGAACTTTCCACGCTTTGCCTGAACGGTTGCATTTACAAGCATATTAAGGGAAGTAGTCGGCTCTGCCATAAATGCTGTTGCCATTTTTACCGCACCGTTTTTGCTTCGCATTAAAGCAGAACGCGAAAATACCGAATCATACACCTGTGTTTTTGTTACAACCTCGGTAAACCGTTCCCCTGCTTTTTGCAAGCTTTCTTCAGTTGATAAATCAGGAAACTTATCCTTTGTTTCCGCCTTGCATGCATTCCATATGTGCGCCCAGGTTATTTCATCAGCTTTTGAAGCAAAGTAACCCATTGCTTCATCACGAAATGCACCGTCTTTAAAAAATGCTGCAATCTTTTCTTTGCCCTTATAATCAATATTATTAAGGTAATCAACCGTACTTTGAGCCATGTTGGTATCAAAATATCCCATTTCCTTAATGATAGCAACAGGGGCATATTTCTTTATTTCGTCATAACTACGCTTCGTAAATGTAGTTTTTGCGAAATATTTGGTATCAATGATTGATAACGCTCTGCCTATTGCCGACGGTTGCTGAATTGCAACGGAAGCCGAAGCGAAAACAGCATTTTTCTTGAATAAGCTCGTAAGCTTATCAACTATGTCTGAACCGGGTTCGCGAATTACACCGCCGTTTATATCTTCAATTAACTTTGATATATACGATATTGCTTCATTTCCGTAATTCTTTTTGATTTTTTCCTTAATTGAAGTTAAATTGTTTGAACCGTCAATATCGGAATAGTTATATACTTTATCAAAATTTTCAAGCGGTAATGTAAAAGCGTGATATTTCGCCATATCATCAATGTGTGTTGCCCAAACACTATCAAAACCATTAAGAATAAGAGCCTGTTCTGCTCCTTCCACCGTTGCGTTAGTCATTCCTGAATTCTTTATTTTTTTAGAACCTTTAATCATTGAGCTTTTTTCAGGAAGTGAATCGCCGTCAACTTTCATCGGAAAATAATTTTGCTCTTTAAATAACTCAACATCATAAAGCTGGCGCGTTACTTCATTGCCTTTTTCCGCCATTTCAGTTGAAAGATAATTAACCATATCCCTAACATATGCTTTTTGTTCTTCCGTGAGCAGATTAGTCAAGTATTGCAAGTCCTGCTTGCTTAATTTATGTGTTGAGTATTCATTGCTTTTCTTTTTATTCTTGGTGTCGGCAAATTTAATGCCACCGTGCAAAATATGATTTTTCGCTTGTTCTCTTCGGCTAAAAGCATACAATGCCATTAAATCTTCCAAATCAAATTTAAGTTTTTCGCCTAACGAAGCTTCATACTCCGTGATTTTTCCAAAATCCCAATTCTTCCAATTATACTTTTCTCGAATATCATCAGCATAATTTTTGCTGTCGCTGATAGTTACCGCCCATGTATCTTCACCTTTTCTGACATCACGGTAAAGTTTAAGCAACTCATCACTGCCAAGATATTCAAAAAAGTATTCCGGCTTCATTGAATTATATCCAAGAGATTGCAAGTATTTGTTTTTAATTTGTTTTACAGATATATTTTCGATTTCGCTGTTGACCTTGGCTGCGGATTTTTCTATTGTCTTGTTTCTTTCGTAACCAAAAAGCTTATTTGCTTTGCCGATAGTATTAAGTGTCATTGATACAACATCATCAAGCTTTGAAAGCTCTCTTGAATTTAACATTGCTACGGTTTTATTTCCAATAGAATTTTCTAAAGCCGCTAAATCTTTCATTAACCAATCATTGTATAAATCGGTAATATAGTTATATGTATCGGTTTTATCTGCACTTAGTCGAGTAAAACTATCATTAAGATTTTTGACTTTGTCAAGAATTTTATCGTCAAATTTTGTATCCGTGGTTACTGTGTAGCATAAATCTCTTACACTCTCAACCATATTATTAGGAATATGTTTAGTTTTTGTTTGCTTTGCGAGCGAAGCAATTCTTGATAAATTACGCTTAATTCTCTTTCTGTATTCTGCTTTAAGCTTCTCTTCTTTAAAGTTTTGCCTGAATTCTGCTTTATATTGAATAGTGTCTCTGTACAAATCAGACCTATATTGTTGATTTTTGTGAACCTGTTCTTTTCTAAATGCAGAAAATTCCTTTTTATGCTTTGCTTTTTCCTCTGCAAGCTCCTTACGATATTTTGCAACCTGTTCAGCATATTTTGATTTAGCTTTTAAAAATCTCTTTTCGTTTTTATCCGCTTTTGTTTCAAGCAGCGGTGTTGCGAAATATGTTGAAAGAATATCATTAGCAAGACTCTCCAAATATTCTTCTTTGCTGTAACCGTAAACGTTGTCAATAACCTTATCCTTATAAGTATTAACCATATCAAGAAGCGCAATCGGCAAATCCTGCGAGTTATCACTCGGCATCAGATTACCAAACATTTCTTCCATTTCATTTGATAAATCATCAAGCAAAATTCCGTCATCGGCAATATTAAGCTTACCCCTTGCCGCATTTTTATACTTTCCGTAACTGCCGAAATAATATGCAACTTCATTTTTTTGCTTTTCCGAAAGTCTTATTTTTGTATTTTTAAGATAATCAAGCATTTCCTGCTCACTGTCGGTAGGCTGGTATTTCTGCACTTTTTCATTATCAATAAGCTTTTCAGCAAGGTTATATGCTTCGCTAAATAACTCCTGCGAACTGTCGGCTTTATACCAATTTTTCATAATTGCGCCTACTTCAATACCGGTCATTTTCGTAGGTGTAAACTTGATTATCTTTCTGCCTGCTGCAACCAATGCATTCGTGCTTACTTCCCTGCCGTTAGTAAGTTCAAATTGATGTTTTAAAATTTCATTGACTTCCTTAAGGTGTTTATTCTCACGCTTCAGGTCTGCGTATTCGGAATAATCTACATCTCTTGAGTATTTTTCTTCGGATGTCTTATCATAATTAACATCTTCAAAATTTCCTCTTCCGTAACCGTCCCTTTCTCGTTGAACCTTCTCTTTATTGAGTTTATCATTATCTGCTGTTGTTCTTCTGTTTTCAGCATATCTAATACCGCTATTATTGTATCCGTCGAAATTTTCAGATATTTCATATCTGCCACTAAAATTTCCTCTGTCGGTGTTAGCATTTTTTATTTCCTCTCTTTCGTGTATATTTTCTGATATATCTTTATCTAAAACAATCAAATTATAATCATTATCAAATACATAACAATAATGCATTCCACCAAGATGTCTATGACATACTTTACCGATTTTATCCGAATCCCAAGTTAATGCTTCGGAATAAAGTTTATTATACTCTGCTTTTGATAACTTAACATTAGTATATTCTGTTTCGTCAAACTCGTCAATATCAACATCACGAGAAAATCTAATATCTTCATTTTCACTAAAGCGTTTTGTCGGCATAATGACACATCCGTCATTATCAAATGTCGTTACATCTGCACTTTTGACATTTTTAGGATTGAATACAGCCACAATATAGTCAGCAGAATGTAGTTCTTTAAACTTTAAATAATCATAATTTTGTCCACCGTTATCGATTATATTTTTAAAAACCACTCCGTCATATCCTCTGTTATATGCATACTGAACTACACTTCTTGTAGTTCCTCTACGCCATAAACCGTGAGGATAAAAATCTTTTAGGGCTTCGGGAATATCCTCGTAATAAGTAATATCATTCCAATTATGATTTTCAACATCTACAATAAATGGATTTTCAATTTTAGCATATAATGAATAATTGCCCATATTATTCTTTGAAAATTCTTCAAGAAATGATACAGCATCTTCCTTTTTCAATAAATCATAATACCAACCTC
>ERZ1106915.2526-NODE-2526-length-10172-cov-5.554315_pt1 | contig 10172 bp, 8 predicted proteins | sample MGYA00403653_ERZ1106915 | MGnify/ENA primary metagenome ERZ1106915 (study PRJEB35170, sample SAMEA104062404) | human gut metagenome | biome: human gut; feature: human-associated habitat; material: faeces | place: Denmark | collected 2012-06-06 ... | reverse complement strand
TGAAATCTTCATTATCCTTGACAAGCTGCCGCGCATATTTCTTTAACACAGGCTGTCGCACTCCTATAACATTGTCACAGCCCGGTATCAACGCCGATGTGAATGCCGCATAATTTCCCTTGTCCGACAGCTTAAGCAATTCATTTCTTATGTACTCAAGCATATTAACTATATATCTCCCTTCAACCGCTGGGACAGTGGGGTCTGACCCCTTGTCCCATCTGTTCCTGCTTTTACTTCATCATTTGATAAGAATAAATATAAATTTCAACTCTCTATATTATTTTCCATAAGATAATCTGCTTCAATCATTGAATGCATATTTATCTTTTTATTATACTTAAATATAGTATCGTTATTGTCAATCTCCTGCAATATTTATATTTTTATCCAAAATTATCTCCTCCTTGTGGGCTCGCCCCCTGTCTCAACAACTTTTTTATCTGCGTAAAATTCATTCCATAATACTTTTCAAGCAAGCGCTGCACCTGTCTTTCACATACTCCTATCTTTTCTGCCAGCAATGACAATGTCACATCATCACCATTAGTCATAAGCTCCACTTCAATCTGTAAAAACCTTGCATCATTCAAATCTGACATGTCTTCTTTTTTGGGTAATTTATATTCTTTTATAAAGCTCCTTGTATATTCGGTCAGAATATATTCAAGATTACACTCTACAATGCTTTCATAACCAATATTTTTCTGTTCCAACTCCTTTGCTATATTTAGAAAATACCTCTTGAATTTTTTCTGCTGTCCAATATAAAAATGATGCTCAAAAAATATATTTCCCAATATATCATTTGTTTTTCTGCCGGAACACTGAAGGTAGCAATGTACCTCTGTCAGAGGGTCTTCCCTTTGGGTTTTCTGCTCATGATATACATTTGGTCCTGTAATAAAGAACATTTCTTCACTCAAATTATAACTCTTTTCTGCTGTCAGCAGTTCACCTTTTCCACCAATAATATAGTGAAGCTCATAACTATTTTTTGAGTGAACATGTCCGGCGATATTCTCTGTCAGCATCCCCAGACCTCCCTGTATCCATTTGAATTCATACCCGCGCCAATTAATTTTCATCTTTTCATTCCTTAATTACAAAATCAATGAATTTTCAAACATCAATCTAAGCTGTCAGATACGACATTTTTCTTAAATATATGTCGTGTTCATTTTTTTATAATTATGATATATTAGCTTCAATAAATCAAGATATTTTAAAGGAGGAACCCTATGAATCACAAAGAATATCTTAACCTAATTGATGATACGATTGCTAATGGTCGATTCAAAGCCAGTTGGACATCCCTATCGAACCACAAAACTCCGGAATGGTACTATAAGGCTAAGTTCGGAATATTTATACACTGGGGAATTTACAGTGTGCCTGCCTATGGCTCCGAATGGTACTCAAGAGCTATGTATGACACTAATCATTCCGAATATGAGTATCATAGAAAAAACTTTGGTAATCAAAAAGAATTCGGCTATAAAGATTTTATTCCGATGTTTAAAGGTGAGGAATTTGACGCAGAAAAATGGATAGACCTATTCAAGAAATCAGGTGCAAAATATGTGATGCCTGTGTGCGAACATCACGACGGATTTGCAATGTATGACACACAGTTCAATCGATGGAATGCAGTAAAAATGGGACCATGCAGAGATATAACCGGCGAAATCAAAAAAGCCTGTGAAAACAACGGACTCACTTTTTGTGCATCAACTCACAGAGCAGAGCACTATTTCTTTATGAACATGGGAAGAACTTTTGACAGCGATGTGACGGATGAAAACTACAGAGATTTTTATGGTCCTGCTTTTTTATGCCCTGAACTTTACGGAGATAAATTGCACCTCTCAACCGCCGATACTTTTTCTCCTATAATCCCTACCACAGAATGGCTTGAAGACTGGCTTGTCAGGACATGTGAATTGATTGATAACTATCAGCCAGCAATACTTTATTTTGATTGGTGGATTCACAATGCAGCATTTAAGCCTTATCTAAAAAAGCTATGCGCTTATTACTATAACCGTGCCGACGAATGGGGCAAAGAAGTTACCATAAACTATAAGCATGAAGCTTTTCCTCCTACTGTGGCGACATTTGACATAGAAAGAGGTGCCCTGACCGACATTTCTCCAATTCCATGGCAGACAGATACAGCTATTGGCAAATGTTCATGGGGCTACATAAAGAATAATGAATTCAAGACATCACGACAGATTATCTGCGACCTGATTGATATTGTGAGCAAGAACGGAATGCTACTGTTAAATATCGGTCCTAAGCCGGACGGCACTATCACACCTGAGGAAACAAGCGTATTGAAGGAAATCGGTGAATGGATGGGTGTAAATGGTGAGGGAATATATAACACTGTTCCTTGGACAAAATTCTGTGAGGGAAATGTAAATAATTCTGCCGGATTTTTCCAAGACAATGACGAAAAACAATTTACTGCCTCCGATTACAGATTCACCTATAATAGTGGATTTTTATATGCATTCTGCATGCGCCCTGACTCCGATTCATTCGTCATAAAATCATTGAAAATAAATGGAATTCATGATTTTATAATAGGAGATGTATCTGTTCTTGGAAACAGTAATATACGAAATATCCATAGAAATGAACAGGGGCTATCAATCCTACTGGACAAAAAGCCGGCTTCCGATAAGCCAATATGTTTTAAAATTGAAATCATATGACAAAACAGAGGGGCACGCCCCCTCTGTTTCAAAATATAACTCACCTTTAATTTTTTCCTACCTTCACTATCTCTATGCTCTTAGGAAGCGCCTCACTCACATTATCCTCCGTGAGTATCACTCCGCTCTCAAAGCCAGCAAAAGTAACCGCATACACTTCACCGAATTTAGAGGCAGTGGTGAGGAAATATCTGTGTGCCGGCTGGGTATTTTTTACCGCAACCTGCTTAATCATGGCTTCCCTAGCATCGGGCGTTGTAAATCCGCTCATTCTGTCAACGCCGTTCACACCGAAAAAGCCCTTGCTGAAATGATATTTCTGAAGGTTCAAAACAGCTTCAGCACCGACTATGGCATCCGTAGAGCTTTTCGGCTCCCCTCCGATAAGGATAACGCCAAAGCCTTTGTCGGCAAGCCTTTTTGCATGTGAAAGAGCATTCGTCACATAGGTTGCTTTCTCCTGCCTGATGTATTCAATCATCCATCCGGTAGTTGTTCCGGCATCAAGGTATACGCAGTCATCCGGTTCAATAAGTGAAGCTGCATAGCGAGCGATTGCCTGCTTTTCGACAGTCTGAAGCTCCTGCTTCTGCACCATGGAAAGCTCCTTATTCACAATCTGTGCCTGATGAAGTGCGATTGCTCCACCGAACACCTTAGTTAGCCTTCCCTCCTTGTCAAGTGCAATAATATCACGCCTGATTGTGGATTCAGAAGTATTAAGGATCTCCTTAAGCTCTGCAACCGTTATGCTCTCTCTCTCATATACCAATCTGACAATCTCTTCCTGCCGTCTTTCAGTCAACATCTATTTCCCTCCAACCGCTGGGACAGAGGGGTCAGGTACCTGTGTCCCAGCTCTGTCCATAAATTTAATTTATCTTTCATCACCTGGCTGGGACACTGGTACCTGACCCCTCTGTCCCACCAACATGCGTCTCTCTGATAATTTTCCTGATTGGCAATATTCTTCCCGGTGATACAGACAGCTCATCCACGCCCATTCTTATAAATTCCTCTGTAAGTGTCGTATCCGCTCCGAGTTCACCGCAGATTCCCGCCCATATTCCTGCCTTATGTGCATTCTCAACCGTCATTCGTATCATCTTTAATACTGCCGGATGATGTGGGTCATAGAAATCATCGAGCTTAGGATTCTGTCTGTCGATAGCGAGAGTGTACTGTGTGAGGTCGTTGGTTCCTATACTGAAAAAGTCAACTTCCTTTGCAAGCTCAGCACTCACCATGACTGCCGCCGGAGTCTCTATCATAATACCTTCAAGCACATCGGCATAGGCTATTCCCTGCTCCTTTAGCTCAGCCTTCACTTCTTTCATGATTTCCTTGATTCTTCTTACTTCATTTACGGATGTAATCATAGGATACATTATCGCTATATTTCCGTATACTCCGGCGCGCAGAATTGCGCGAAGCTGTGTCTTAAAAATTTCAGGCTGTGAAAGGCATATTCTTATCGCTCTGTAGCCAAGCGCCGGATTCTCCTCCTCACCGAGATTAAAGTAGTCAACTTTTTTATCTGCACCGATATCAAGAGTTCTTATGATAACTCTCCTGCCTGCCATAGTCTCCGCAACCGACTTATAAATCTGGAACTGCTCATTTTCGGATGGGAAATCATCTTTTCCGAGATATATGAACTCACTTCGAAACAGTCCTATTCCGCTCGCATCATTCTTTAATACCATTGCAAGGTCACTCGTACTGCCTATGTTAGCATATAACATAACATGCTGTCCGTCCAGTGTCACATCCTCTTTTCCCTTAAGCGTGAGAAGAAGCTCCTTCTTCTCGTCCTCCTCTTTTTTGCGCTCTGAAAGTCTGTCGTAAGTCTCCTTATCAGGGTCAATATATATCGCTCCCTCAAAACCATCCACTATAGCTTCCGCTCCATCTAAAGCTTCTGTAAGCTCAAATCCTGTGTCGACAAGTGCCGGAATGCTCATAGTCCTTGCAAGTATTGCCGTATGTGAATTTACCGAGCCGTGAACCGTAACAAAAGAAAGAATCTTGTCCTTGTCCATCTGTACTGTCTCAGAAGGTGCAAGGTCATCCGCAAGTATTATCACAGGTTCATCTGCATTTACCTGCCCTTCCTTGCTGCCTTTAAGGATTGATATAAGGCGCTCAGATATATCCTTGACATCGGCAGCTCTGCCACGCATATATTCATCATCCATAGCTGAGAACATATTGGCGAAATTGTCGGCAGTCACACCGACAGCATACTCTGCATTTACCTGCTGTGTTGTGATTATATTATTAACCGAATCCGTGAAATCGTCATCCTCAAGCATCATCTGGTGAACCTCGAATATGGCCGCATTCGCTTCACCGACCTCCTTGCATGCCTTATCATAAAGGGCTGCAAGCTGTGTGAGTGCCTCAGTTTTTGCGGCCTCAAAGCGTGCAAGCTCCGCATCCGTATCATTTATCTTAACCCGGACAATTTTATGCTCTTTTTTTGAAAAAACACTGATTTTGCCTATTGCAATACCGCCAAATACACTTTTACCATGATAAACCTGCATACTATAGCCCTCCGTTTCTGCTTTTGCTTTAAACTTAGGACTGCCATACATTCTTAAAATATATCGCAGTCCTTTTTTAGTGCCTACCACCGATATTTCCTGCGGTACTGCCGGTTATAAATATTACACTTGTGCATATTACAGACATTTCCCGCAATATGCCGCCTACAGACAATCTGTGATTTTACAGATTAGCTTCCATAAAAGCTTCGATAGCTGCACATGCCTGCTCTTCATCCTCACCATTAAAGCTGAACTCTACCGTATCTCCCTGCTTTGCACCAAGTCCCATGATTCCAAAAATCTTCTTAGCGTCAACCTTTACCGCACCTTTTCCTATCTTAATCTCACTTGTAAATCCCTTTGCTACCTTGACAAGCTCACCTGCCGGTCTCGCATGAATTCCCTGTGCATCCTTGATTGTGTAAGTAAATGTCTTCATAATTATTAATCTCCTTTCAGTGTTGCTGCCTTGGTGCCGTCTGAATTTTCCGTAAACACCTAACGGCAGAATTATATAGTATATTTTTAAAGTGCTTTTAAATTACGCTATTTTCTTCTTAAAAAGTCCAAGCAGTGCTGTTGAGACTGCTGTTCCGATTACAAGTGCCACCAGATACATAAGTGCATTTCCGACAACAGGGAATACGAATATTCCACCGTGAGGTGCCATAAGTGTACAATTAAACACTTCTGATAGCGCACCGGAGACTCCTGCTCCTATTATACATGCCGGAAGCACATGGAGTGGGTCGGAAGCCGCATATGGAATAGCTCCCTCTGTTATGAATGCAAGACCCATGATGAAACTTACAGGTCCTGACTGTCTCTCCTCCTTAGTGAACTTATCCTTAAATATTATTGTTGCAAGTGCGATTGCACACGGCGGAACCATACCGCCTATCATAACCGCTGCCATTATATCATAATTGCCGGCTACAATGGAAGCTGTTCCGAACACATACGCCGCCTTATTGAATGGGCCGCCCATGTCAACCGACATCATTGCTCCAAGTATGAATCCAAGTAAAACCTTGCTCGTTCCGCCCATGCCCGCAAGTCCGGAGTTAAGCGCCGTGTTGATTGCTCCCATCACAGGCTCAACAACGAAATTCATACCGGCACCCATAATCAGGATACCGAATACAGGGTAAAAAAGCACAGGTGCAAGCTTTTCAAGACTCTCAGGAAGCTTATCGCAAATCTTCTTTAAAAGTAAAATCACATATCCTGCCAAAAATCCCGCTGCGAGTGCTCCAAGGAAGCCCGATTTTCCATTTGCGGCAATCATGCCTCCCACAAAGCCTAGTGCAAGTCCGGGTCTGTCAGCTATCGCTTCCGCTATAAATCCGGCCAGCACAGGAAGCATAAGCCCGAAGGAAACATCTCCGATTCCCTTAAAGAAGGCTGCTGCCGGTGTAATGGTACCAAAATTTCCTCTCTCTGCTGCCGAGAGGAGATTGATGTCAACGCTCTGTCCATCAATCAGAAATGCGATTGCGATAAGTATACCGCCTCCGACAACAAATGGAAGCATATGTGATACACCATTCATGAGCTGCATATATATTCTGTGTGCAAATCCGTCCTTCTTTCCCTTACTCTGCACTGTCTCCTCTGAATGTATTCCTGCCTTATATACCAAAGCATCCTGCTTAAGTGCTCTCTCTATAAGCTCATCCGCCTTGCTTATTCCATCGGATACCTGACATTGTATTACATGCTTTCCGTCAAATCTTTCCATCGGAACCTTCGCATCCGCTGCCACAATAATACAATCCGCATCGGCAATTTCCTGTTCTGTGAGAACATTCTTAGCTCCTCCTGAACCTCTTGTCTCAATCTTGATTGTGCAGCCTGCCTTAGATGCTGCCTTTTCAAGACCCTCCGCTGCCATATAAGTATGTGCTATTCCTGTAGGACAGGATGTAACGGCAAGAATTTTGCTGACTTTTCCATCGTCAGTTTTAAGTCTCTCATCGATGCCTGCCTTCTCGGAATCGGCATCATCAACTATCTTCATAAACTCGTCAACGCTCTTAGCTGCGCGAAGCTTGGCTGTAAACTCCTCATCCATAAGCATAACCGAAAGCTTACTGAGTACATCAAGATGTACATTGTCCTTCGTGTTCGGTGCCGCTATAAGAAAAAGAAGTGTAACCGGTTCATCGTCTAATGACTCAAAATCAACTCCACCAGGTATAACCATCGCTGCAAGTCCCGGCTTAGTCACTGCATCACACTTGCCATGTGGAATGGCTATTCCCTCACCGATTCCCGTTGTAGACTCCTCTTCTCTTGCAAAAACCTGCTTCCTGTAGGCTTCCTCATCAGCAATCTTTCCGCTCTTTGCCATAAGTGCTACTGCCTGTTCAAGAGTCTGCTTCTTGTCAGAAGGTGCTGCATTAAGCATCACACTTCTTGCATCAAGTAAATCCGTAATCCTCATAACTCCTCCGTTTCCCATCAGACTTTCGCTGCCCGATGTATTGTTATTGCTATTTTCTTCACCTTCAATACCTTTTTATTTAACACGTTATCCTGAATGCTTTTCTTAAATGCCGCTGTCCCGATAAAACAAAAACCCGATATCTATATATAGTTATTTTTAAGTATTTTATCTTTTCTTCCGGCATTGTATCCGCCACAGTTATTTATTTTCTATTGTTTCTAAAAGCGCATCAACCTCTGCCTTGGTCGCAAGCTGTTCGGAGAATGCACTCGCACTTCCGGCTGCAAGTCCCTTGTGAAATGCATACTCATAATCCTTCTTTTCAAGATAACCTGCCACAAAGCCTGCCACCATTGAATCTCCTGCACCTACAGCATTGACAACCTTTCCCTTAGGAGCCTCACTCATATATTCTTTGCCATTCTCATCGATGAGTACAGCTCCTTCACCTGCCATGGAAACCAACACGTTCCTTGCGCCCTTCTCCTGAAGCTTTCTCGCATAAGGGATAACTTCCTCTCTCGTCTTTAGCTCCACTTTGAATATCTCTCCGAGTTCGTGATTGTTCGGCTTGATAAGAAAAGGCTTATAGGAAAGAACATTCATAAGCAGGTCCTTGGTGGCATCGACCACGATATCAACACCTCTGTCGAGCAAATCTGCCATGATATCCATATAAATTGTGTCCGGCATAGTCTGCGGAATGCTGCCTGCAAGTATAAGAATATCTCCACTCTTAAGTGTATTAATCTTATCTCTAAGTGCCTTGACCTTGTCTGCCGCTATATCAGGTCCCATTCCATTAATCTCTGTTCCGTCAATGCTCTTTAGTTTCACATTGATTCTTGATACTCCTCCGTCAAGTTCAAGAAAATCTGCCCTGATTCCATCCGCCGTAAGTCTTCTTCTTAGCTCTTCTCCCACGAAGCCTGCCAAAAAACCAAATGCCGTACTCTCAAAACCAAGATTCTTGAGCACATACGATACATTGATTCCCTTGCCGCCTGCGAGCATCTGCTCATATGAAGTACGATTCGTAGCACCCAGCATAAAATTATCAACCCCCACTATATAGTCAAGTGATGGATTGAAGGTCACAGTGTATATCATCTGTTGTCCTCCTCTCTCCGTTTTTGATGACACTATTCTACAATCAAATTCGTTCATAATCAATCGTACTTATTCACAAAAATGCAATTATTTCTTGTGCATTTTGACGTTTTATGCATGTTTTAGCATGTGTAGCTTGTGTTTTTTGTCAATTTCGTTCATTCTGCATGACACATCCGAGCAAACTCAATCATAAGCATTTTCCTATCGTCATATTTTGCCAAATCCGGCTTTCCGTTTTTCGTGACTGCTTGACATTGACGGTTCAAAATAGATTATCAGGCATTAAATATGAACATTTTTGATTATTATTCTCAAAGAAATTTAAAATATGTAATCAAATTATTAAACACACTCCAAAAAAATAAGGCACAGCAGCTCATTAACATCTGCTATGCCTTATTTTTTCATTTTATTTATAGTTAATGATTCATCCTGGTTACGGAATTTTCCATCATAATTTTAATGCAGAGCTTGTACATAACATTATTATATGATATGAGGGTCAAAAGCCTAATCGTGCAAGCACGAACAGCTTTTTGACCTTTTGACCCTGATATCATTATATTCCAGCTATACAACTAATCGTATAAATTACAGAATACTCATGAACCACTCTACCGTCTTAGGATCGTAATGTGAGAAGAATAAGCTCTCTCCTCCATCTAAAGCTTCGATTTTCTTCATGTCATCAGCAGAAAGCGTGAAATTGAAAACATTGAAGTTCTCTTCCATTCTCTCCTTGTGTGTGGACTTCGGAATCACAACCACATTGCTTTGGATAAGAAAACGAAGGGCAACCTGTGCAACTGACTTTTTGTATTTTTCACCGATTTCTTTTAATCCCGGATTTGTAAAATAATTGTTCTTTCCTTCAGCGAAAGGTCCCCATGACATAATCTGAGTTCCGTTCTTTGACATGTATTCTTTTGCTATTTTCTGCTGCTGGAACACATGTGTCTCCACCTGATTTACAGCCAGCTTTATCTCAGAAAAATGGAAGATATCAAGATATCTGTCAGGATAGAAGTTAGACACACCAATCGCACGTACCTTGCCTGCTTTGTAAGCCTCCTCCATAGCGCGGTATGAACCGTAGTAATCGCCAAACGGCTGATGAATGAGCAGCAAATCAATGAAATCTGACTTAAGCTTCCTAAGCGATTCATCGATGGATGCCTTTGCCTTCTCATATCCGGCATTGGTTATCCATATTTTAGTTGTGATAAAGAATTCCTCCCTAACATCTCCTTTCGTATTACAAAGCTTTCATTACCTTTTATTAGCATAATAATCCCAAATACCATTAAGCATTTTCCGATCACCATCTGATACATT
>ERZ1106915.2522-NODE-2522-length-10192-cov-2.902733_pt1 | contig 10192 bp, 9 predicted proteins | sample MGYA00403653_ERZ1106915 | MGnify/ENA primary metagenome ERZ1106915 (study PRJEB35170, sample SAMEA104062404) | human gut metagenome | biome: human gut; feature: human-associated habitat; material: faeces | place: Denmark | collected 2012-06-06 ... | reverse complement strand
ATTCGGCGTTGGTCATGGCGCTGCCCAGACTGATGAAGCGCTTGAGGTTTTCATCCTCCGTCTGGCCGCCGGACTTCAGGTAGTCCACGGACACCTGAGCAATGAGACTGGCCCGCTCCTGCAGCTCGTCCCGCCGCTCGGTGAAGTTATAGTTATAGCTCAGGGCGAAAAAGGACACGCCCAGCAGCAGCAGCGTCAGCATCACCATGCCGGCGGTCAGGGCGAACTGCTGCCAGTAGAGCCCGCTGAACCGTTTCTTGCGCTCTGCCATCACTTCACTTCAAACTTATAGCCCACGCCCCACACGGTTTTCAGCTCCCACTGGTCGGAGACATTCTCGATCTTCTCCCGCAGGCGCTTGATATGGACGTCCACTGTCCGGGAGTCACCGAAGTAGTCGAAGCCCCACACCTCGTCCAGCAGCTGGTTGCGGGTGTAGACCCGGTTGGGCGTGGAGGCCAGATGGTACAGCAGCTCCAGCTCTTTGGGGGGCGTATCCACCTTCTTGCCGTCCACCAGCAGCTCGTAGCTGTCCAGATTGATCTCCAGCTTGTCGAACACCAGACGCTTGCGGGTGTCGTCGGGGATCTCGCTGCGGCGCAGCACGGCGTTGATGCGGGCCATCAGCTCCTTCATCTCGAAGGGCTTGACCAGATAGTCGTCGGCGCCCATCTCCAGACCGGTGATGCGGTCGTTGACCTCGCTTTTGGCCGTCAGCATGATGATGGGTGTCTTGGCCTTTTCCCGGATGTGGGCGCAGACGGACCAGCCGTCCATCACCGGCAGCATGATATCCAGCAGAACCATATCCGGCGCCTGCCGGTCGTACTCCTCCACGGCCTTGCCGCCGTCGTAGGCGATGCGGACGTCAAAGCCCTCCTTCTCCAGATACATCCGAATCAGGTCGGAAATATTGCGGTCGTCCTCGACCACCAGAATATTGCGTGCCATAGGAAACCTCCCAATTATGTACTATATTACCATTATACCCGGCATCCTTCCGGCTTCCTGAACATTTTGTAAATTGGCTCATGAAAGTATACCACACTTTCGGCCGCTTGTATATGCCCAGGACAATATTTTTCGGTGGGCTGGGGGACAAGGGGGGACTTTTCGGATATTTTGTGAACAAACGGTGGCACTTTCGTGAACTTTAGCACTCGCCGCTTGACAGTGCTAAAAATGGTGCTATGATGAAGCTGTTCCAAGGGAGAGAGCCAAAGAGCTCCACCGGGGAACGGAAAACGCATACAATGTGTAAGCGGTGACAAAAGTTGGCGCCGGCGAGACACCGGCACCCGGAATTTTGAATGGAGGTATGACTTATGTTGCCCAGCATTTTTGGTGAGAATTTGTTTGATGATTTCTTCTCTGATCCTTTCGGGATGATGGTACCTCAGAGCCGTGACCCGCTGTATGGCAAGCACGGCAAGAACCTGATGAAGACAGACGTGCGGGAGACGGAGAGCTCCTATGAGCTGGATATCGACCTGCCGGGCTTCAAGAAGGACGAGGTCAATGTGGAGCTGAAGAACGGCTATCTGACCATTCAGGCCGCCAAGGGTCTGGACAAGGAGGAGCAGGACAAGAAGGGAAAGTACATCCGTCAGGAGCGCTATGCCGGTGCCTGCAGCCGCAGCTTCTACGTAGGCGAGGACGTGGAGCCGGAGGAGGTGTCCGCCAAGTTCGAGGACGGCATCCTGACCATCTCCGCCCAGCACAAGGAGGAGAAGGAGGACAAGGACGAGAAAGGCCAGTATATCCGCCGGGAGCGCCGGTACGGCTCCTTCAGCCGTTCCTTTGATATTACCGGCATCGATGAGGGCTCCATTACCGCCGCTTACAACAACGGCATTCTGGAGCTGAACCTGCCCAAGGCCGTCCCCGTGGTTCCTGAGAGCCGCCGGATTGCCATTGATTGACCTGGATATCCGGGAGCCGGTCAGCCTTGGCTGACCGGCTCCTTCCCGTTTTCTGTTCCCTCCCAGCGCTCGCAGCCGAAGTCCGGCTCCGGGTGCCGCCGCCAGGGGTGGATGCAATGGCCGTACCACAAGGGAATGTAATATCCCTCCCGGCTGCGGACATAGTGCTGGCGGTAATGAACGCAGGTCCCGCAGACCCGCTTTTCCACCATGTACTTCCGGGGCAATGACATAAAATCACCTCACAGAGAGCATACATCTGATAGGGTTTAAAGTCAATACATCTAATCAGATTTATGCTATGGTTTCCCCGAGGTGATAATATGTATTGCTATCCCAGACTGCGAGACCTGCGGGAGGATCGTGATTTGACCCAGGAAACCATTGGAAAGCTGCTTGGCACCACGCAGCAGCAATACTATAAATACGAAAAAGGGATTCAGGAAATCCCCGCCCACCATCTGATCACGCTGGCCGATTTTTACCAGGTCTCCGTAGACTATCTGTTGGGTCGGGAGAAATCCTGATTCTCCTTATAAAAGGAGCGTGACGCAATATGAACGCGCAGAAATATACCCAGAAATCCCTGGAGGCGGTGCAGAACGCCCAGTCCATCGCCACCGAGTACGGCAACCAGCAGATTGAGCAGCCCCACCTGCTGCTGGCCCTGCTGCTGGACGAGGGCGGGCTGATCCCCCAGCTGCTGGGGAACATGGGCCTCACCGTCCCCTCCTTCACCGCCGCCGCCAAGGCGGAGGTGGAAAAGCTACCCCGGGTGTCCGGCTCCGGCCGGGAGCAGGGCAAGATCTATGTGGCCCAGGACGTGGACAAGTGCCTCAACACCGCCGAGAGCATCGCCGCGTCCATGAAGGACGAGTATGTGTCGGTGGAGCACCTGCTGCTGGCCCTGCTGGACACGGCCAACCGGGAGCTGAAGGAGCTGTTCCGCACCTACAACGTACAGAAGGAGGGCGTGCTCCAGGCCCTGACCAACGTGCGGGGCAACCAGCGTGTGACCTCCGACAACCCGGAGGAGACCTACAACGCCCTGAAGAAGTACGGCTCCGACCTGGTGGAGCGGGCCAGGGCCAACAAGCTGGATCCGGTCATCGGCCGGGACGACGAAATCCGCAACGTCATCCGTATCCTGAGCCGCAAGAGCAAGAACAACCCGGTACTCATCGGCGAGCCCGGCGTGGGCAAGACCGCCATCGCCGAGGGCCTGGCCCGAAAGATCGTTATGGGCGACGTGCCAGATGATATGCTGGACAAGCGCCTTTTGTCCCTGGACCTCTCCGGCATGGTGGCCGGCACCAAGTACCGGGGCGAGTTTGAGGAGCGGATCAAGAAGCTGCTGGAGGAGGTCAAGAAGGCCGGCAACGTGATCCTGTTCATCGATGAGCTCCATACCATCGTGGGCGCCGGCAGCGCCGAGGGCGCCGTGGACGCCGCCAACATCATCAAGCCGGCTCTGGGCCGGGGCGAGATCCAGGTGATCGGCGCCACCACGTTGAACGAGTACCGGAAGTATATCGAGAAGGACGCCGCCCTGGAGCGCCGGTTCCAGCCGGTGCAGGTGGGCGAGCCCAGCCAGGAGGCCACACTGGAGATCCTGAAGGGCCTGCGGGAGAAGTACGAGAAGCACCACAACCTGCAGATCACCGATGAGGCTCTGGAGGCCGCTGTGAAGCTGTCCGCCCGGTATATCAACGACCGGTTCCTGCCCGACAAGGCCATTGACCTGATGGACGAGGCCGCCAGCCGCGTCCGAATGGAGACGGAGGAGATCTCCCCGGAGCTGAAGAGCCTGGAGGAGAAGATCGCCGCCCTGGCCAAGGACAAGGAGGCCGCCATCGAAAAGCAGGATTATGAGACCGCCGCCAAGCTCCGGGACATCGAGAAGGACTACCAGGAGCAGGTGGAGATGGAGCGGGAGAAGCGCCGCAAGAACAACACCCAGCACCGCCCGGTGACGGCAGACGACATCGCCGCCGTGGTGGCCGGCTGGACCGGCATCCCCGTCACCCGTCTGACGGAGGACGAGAGCACCCGCCTGCTCCACATGGAGGATACGCTCCATGAGCGGGTGGTGGGCCAGGACGAGGCCGTGAAGGCCGTGGCCCGGGCTATCCGCCGGGGCCGTGTGGGCCTGAAGGACCCCAAGCGTCCCATCGGCTCCTTCCTGTTCCTGGGCCCCACCGGCGTGGGCAAGACGGAGCTGTGCAAGTCCCTGGCCGAGGCCATGTTTGGCGATGAGAACGCCATGATCCGGATCGATATGTCCGAATACATGGAGCGGCACACAGTGTCCCGCCTGATCGGCTCCCCGCCGGGCTATGTGGGCCACGACGAGGGCGGCCAGCTGACGGAGAAGGTGCGGCGTAAGCCCTACTCCGTGGTGCTGTTCGACGAGATCGAGAAGGCCCACGAGGATGTGTGGAACATCCTGCTGCAAATCCTGGACGATGGCCGGATCACCGACTCCCAAGGCCGGACGGTGGACTTCAAGAACACCGTCATCGTGATGACCAGCAACATTGGCGCCCGGAATCTGACCGCCATGGGCGGCAAGCTGGGCTTCTCCGCCGAGGAGCAGGGCTCTGACCCGGATGCCGAGAAGAAGTTCGAGACCGCGAAAGAGCAGGTCATGGCGGAGCTGCGCCAGACCTTCCGCCCCGAGTTCCTGAACCGGATCGATGACATCATCGTATTCCGTCCCCTGACGGAGGAGGACATCCGGGAGGTGGCCCGCCGGATGCTGAAGACCGTCTCCGCCCGGATGGAGACCATGGGTATCCATCTGGACGCCAGCGACGACGCTGTGGCGGAGCTGGCCAAGGAGGGCTTCGACCCCAAGTACGGCGCCCGTCCCCTGCGCCGGGCCATCCAGAGCAAGGTGGAGGACGCTGTGGCCGAGAAGATGCTGGACGGCACCCTCAAGGAGGGCGACACCGCCAAGCTGACGGTGGAAGGCGACCACCTGTGCGTCACGAAGTGACCAAGACCCTGCAAAGCCAGCCGGAGGCACTGCCTCCGGCTGGCTTTTTTGAACAGTGAGCCAGAAAGCGGCCGGAATAGACTTGACTTTACGCCGGAAACCGGTAAAATAGAACACGACCCCCGCATCTGCGTTGGCGGGGCGGGCTGCCCCATATTGGGCCGCTGCCGGAAAATTTCATAACCGGGTGTAGCGCAGTTGGTAGCGCGCTTGCTTTGGGAGGATAGATGACCCATCCATTCCTCTGAAAGTGAGATCCCGGAAGGCCTTGGGACAGTAGCTTGCGGCGGAAATTCCCCGGTTGAAAAACTCCCGTAAAATCGGGGTTGACCACAGCACCGCCCACAGACACGAAAAACTTGCTTTTTCCTTCTCCGCATGGTATCATGCAGAAAAACTAAATATCCGGGTGTAGCGCAGTTGGTAGCGCACGTGATTTGGGAGCGTGAGGCCGGAGTTCGAGCCGCACTTCCCCCAAATCCCGGAAACCTCTGGGACGCTAAGGCCAACGGAGTTTTGCCCCTCGCCGGTAACTGGTCAAAAACCGGCGTTGACCCCATATTTGACCACAGTTGAAAAATTTCATAACCGGGTGTAGCGCAGTTGGTAGCGCGCTTGCTTTGGGAGCAAGATGCCGGGAGTTCGAGTCTCCCCACTCGGACCAAATGAATGAGGTCCGTTTTTCGAACATTTTTATCGAAAAACGGACCTCTTGTTTTCTGAAAGCTTTGCAACTGCAGGGCTTTTTTTATTTGCGTTCTTTCAATGCTCTCGTGAAAAAACGCAAATGCTGAAGAATTATTTTTTCGCGGGGTCGGAATTTGAGCACTGCTTTTTCGAAAAATACTCATCTTCAAATGCTTGTGGCGTCTTATATTTCAGCGTTCGGTGCGGTCTGGTTTCATTATAAAATGTAATGTACTGTTCTACGCTTCGCCGGAAGCTCTGCTCTGAGGTGTACTCTCTGCGGTACGCCTCTTCTTTTTTGAAGGTCGCAAAGAAAGTTTCCGCCACTGCGTTATCGTGTGGCTGCCCAGTTGCTGAGAAGGACTGCTTTGTACCGCATTTTTGCAGCAATTCCATAAACGCTCCGGAGGTGTACTGCTTGCCCCTGTCGCTGTGAAAGGTCAGACCTTTCGGTTCACCACGCTCCCGATATGCGTTCCGAAATGTAGTGGTCACGAGGTTGGTGCTGGCATTGCGCGACACACGCCAACCGACGATTTTGCGCGAAAATAGGTCGAGGATCATGCAAAAGTAGAGCCAGTAGCCGTTGACCTTAAAATATGTAATGTCACTGACCCAAATTTGATTGGGATGCTCGGCACCAAACTGTCGTTCCAAAAGATTTTGTTTTCGATATTGCTGGCGCTTCTTGAATTGCTTTTTCGCATCTGGACGAACGCTGTGCAAATCGAGTTCCTGCATAATGGCTACAACTCGCTTTTTGCTAACATGAATACCGCTTTCAGCAAGTATGATGCGGATCTTCTCTGCGCCAAAGCGCTGACTACTGTCATCGAAAATTTGCTGAACCTTCAGCATCAACTCTTTTTGTTCCCGCTTGTATTCACTTCGGTCGGCACGCCGTAAAATATGGTTATAAAAAGTGCCTCTTGCAACACCGAGGGCTTCACACAGTTCATAAACGCTGTACGGATTTTCTTTTGTTTTATAGAGTTCTTCCAGCGTGGAGAGTTTTGTTTTCAACGGAACTTTTTCAAGAAATCCAGAGAGCTGAATGATCTCTTTTTCGTGTTCCAACTTTTTCAATTTCCTTGAAATTGCATCAAACTCCTTTGGGGTATATGTGTGTTGTGGAGTTTGGATTGAGCAGTATACCTTGCGCCAGTGGTAAATGGTACTCTGGGCGATATTCAATTCTTGGCTCAGATTTTTGATTGATTCTCCTTTTTCATATCGACGGATAATTCTTTGTTTGAATTCGTCGGGATATTCTGCGGGCATAACTGTACCTCCTTTTGTATGATACAGTTATTGTATAGAGTAGCGTAAATATTGCACAATCCGCCTTCGTTCGATATAATTTCTTTAGAATTCTAAGAATGGAGGATTTTCATGAAACTTAGGGAAATTATCTTGCAAAATTTTAGGGGCTACTACAATGAAACCCGGATTCCCGTGGATGATTTGACAGCACTGATCGGACAAAATGATGTCGGAAAATCTACCATATTGGAAGCACTTGATATATTTTTCAATCAATCTAAAATTGAATCAGGAGATAAGAATATCCTTCATACAGATGAGGAAACTGTTATCGGTTGCGTATTTGATGAACTTCCGGAAACGATAGTATTGGAAGATGTTGAAACTTCTTTGTCTAATGAGTATCTTCTCAACGAAGATGGGCGATTAGAGATTCACAAAAAATACCTGGCAAACGGGAAGCAAGCAATCTGGATATATGCGTTACACCCATCGAATGAAGGCTTTGATGATTTGTTGCTCAAGAAGAATAATGAGCTGAAGACAAAAATTCGTAGTGCAAACCTTCAAAATATGGCCAATCTAACTATCAATTCTGATATGCGACGAGTGCTGTGGCAATCTTTAGGTGACGAAATAACGTTCTCTTCAAAATTCATAAGTGCTGATCAAGCCGATGAAAAAAGGTTATGGCCCAAAATAGAGCCTATTCTTCCTATGTATCGTTTGTTTAAAGCGGATAGGCCAAGCACAGATGAGGACCATGAGGCTCAAGACCCGATGCAGCATGCTGTGAAAATCGCACTCGAAGAGCAGGCCGCCCAGCTGGCGTCCATTGCGGAAGAAGTAAAACAGAAAGTGGCTCAGGTTGCATCTAATACGATTGAGAAACTGCGTGATTTTGATCCTGAACTTGCATCGACATTAACTCCGAAATTTAAAAAGGACCCTATGTGGGAAAAAGCTTTTTCATTCTCTTTGACAGGTGAAAATTCCATTCCGCTTAATAAGCGGGGGAGCGGAATACGTCGTTTAGTGCTATTCAGTTTTTTCAGAGCAACCACTGAATCGGCATTATTCGAAGGAAAAAATATTATATATGCAGTTGAAGAGCCTGAGACATCTCAACATCCAGATGCACAAAAAATGATTGTAAACACTTTCCGTGAGATGACGGAGAAAAACGGTTGTCAAGTGATTATAACAACACACGTTCCTGGTTTGGCTGGCATGTTACCACTTGAAAGCTTACGATATATTACGAATAGTGAAGGCTATCCTGAAGTAGCGTCTGGGGCAGAGGATGAAGAAATGTTAAAACGAATCGCGGATACATTGGGTGTATATCCTGATTTGGCCCCTGCATTGGCTCCTCATCATGGCGTAAAACTTATTGTTTGTGTCGAAGGGCCAAATGATGTTGCGTTTCTTACCGCAATCAGCAGGATCGCACACCAAAGCGACCAAACCATTATCGATATAAACATGTCACAAAATGTAGTGATTCTCCCTTTGGGCGGAAGTGTGCTTAAGGAGTGGGTTAATCTAAATTATTTAAAAAAGCTAAATACTCAAGAATACCATATTTATGATAGTGACAATACAGATGCCCACGCCAGCGATTGTGCTCAGGTAAACCAGCGTGGTGATGGATCCAGTGCGCGAATGACGCATAAAAGAGAAATGGAAAATTATATTCACAGCGACATTGTGAGGGAAGTTTTCGGAGTCCAAATTGAAATCGACGATACGATGGATGTTTCAACTGAAATTTCTAACATAATTAGAACTGGTAATCCAGAAGGATATAGACCGGATACTGTAAAGAAAAAGCTAAACAAGCGCTGTGCGCCAAGGATGACTATGCAATTGCTCCATGAGAGAGACCCAGAGGATGAAGTCCTTGGATGGCTACGAGACATATCAAGTATTGCACAGGAATAATCCGTGGCATCTATAGTGTTGCGTTATCACATCGGAGTATCCTTCGTGGTACTCCGATTTTTTATTTTTTAAATTGTGCCGTGATAGTTGTATGGAAACGTGCAATTTTTTGTTATTTGCACCCTACCTGCAGAAGGACTTGTTCCTTACTGTAAATAGGAGGGCAATTTTTTGCTTATTCCCCTCTATCTGCAAAGAATGATTTTTGTACTTTCAAAAGGGGGAATAACTGTTGTACTATAAACAATGTTTCAGTACAATACAAAAGGGTGCCGGACTACCGAGCTGGGTCCAATGGACGCACCATTCAGAGGGCGAAACCCACTGTGAAGAGTGCTTGATACTGGATGGTTGCTGGTTTTTGGAAGGAAATGCGCCGCCCTGTCCACATCATCCCTACTGCCATTGTACATTAGACCCAATTCCTTATGCCATGGTTTTGATGAATGCAACATCATATAGTGATTACAGAAAATTTGACCCCTATCTATTTGACCCAGAAAATACGTATAGGCATGGAAAAAATCGAGCATTTGAAAGTAGGGGCTATTCTGTTTTGGATTCCGTTTGGCTTAAAAACGAAATCGAGAAACAGGCACTTAAAAAGTACCTATCCGGTGACTATACGTTAGGTAAATTAGACAGACGAGGCCAGCGAATTAACATCAGAGTTACGATTCCCAGAAAAGACGGATCAGTCAGCGTATCATTTATTACGGGATGGATGATTATGCCGAACGGAAAACTCAAATTGAACACGCCGTACGGAGGAAAATAAAATGAAGATGATGGATTGTGTAGAAGTGATTGTAGAAAAAGACAGCTATGCAAAAGAAGGTGTTCACAAGGGAATGCAAGGGATCATCTGGGAGGATGAACCTAAAGACGGTTGCTGGGTCGTCCTTTTTCCTCAATGTGGAGACAAGGAAGATATTGCTGATCTCTACATGAAAGAGGAAGATCTAAAACGGATCCCTGCTATGTCCGCAGATGTGAATGAGCAAATCAGGGCACAGTTTGATTCCTTGGAAAAAGGCAAAAAGGCGGAGGATGTTTCCAATTATATGATTTGATTGGATAAAGCACCTTGCTTGCTGCCTACAAACCATTGATATGACTGGACTTTTCCAAGTCCTATAATTACACTCGGACCAAGAACCGCCTCAAAACTGATGTTTTGGGGCGGTTTTTATAACTTTTTAAACAATAATTTGTTTAACGTTCTGCACAAATATGGCCTCAAACGTGGTCAACTCACTTTTGCGGATTTGTTTTGGATTTTCGTTGTAATTATAGTTTCTTATCCGTCTCCGCCACAATTCGTTCCGAAAAGAGGCAAAAGTAAACTGTACAATTTTTGAAACATGTGGTCATGACC
>ERZ1106915.2519-NODE-2519-length-10212-cov-21.238653_pt1 | contig 10212 bp, 11 predicted proteins | sample MGYA00403653_ERZ1106915 | MGnify/ENA primary metagenome ERZ1106915 (study PRJEB35170, sample SAMEA104062404) | human gut metagenome | biome: human gut; feature: human-associated habitat; material: faeces | place: Denmark | collected 2012-06-06 ... | reverse complement strand
AAGAGCCGTTCATTTCAATAAACCGGGCGACCTCAGCCATCCCTTCCTGATTTTCTGCTTTCCAGCGTTCGGCACGCAGACGACGGGCTTCATTCTGCATGGTGGTGCTTACCAGACCGGAGATATTGACATCATATGCCTTGAGCAACTGATAGCTGTCACTGTCGACGGTGACTGTAATGCGCCGTTTCATAATGCACCTCATCACACATACTCTCTGTACACAATTAAGTATACACCAGTATTACGCTATAGCATGCCTCCGGCAACGGAATATTGCTATCAGGCTATTATTAACACTCACATCAATAACCAACATAAAAAGTGATCATGGCAATAATAGCCGGAAATGTAGTAATCATGCTAAATTACAGGATGACTGTTTTTCCATGATCCGATTTTTATCGTATTCAGGATTTTCCGGAAATGAATCACGATCAGTGAATAAGCGAAGCGATCTTTTCTGTCGCTGATGACTGACTCGGGAACACGGGAAGAAACACAACATACAGTGTCATGTCAGCAGAGCTGGACACCACATCATGTGAAAGCGGGCCGGCGGGCGGCAGCGAAGGATCCGCGGATCCGGAACTCACAGAAATCGGATCTGCGGGGCAGAAAAGCCCCAGATAATATGATAATTAAGCAATACTCATAAAATCATATCAAATATGATTTTTAGCTGTAATAACATTATCAGATGGAGCGTGCAGGATGGATGAAGAAAGGGTGTTTTCACTCAGCTATGAACAACTGACCCGGTTTGCGGAACAACGCATCCGGAAATGCAATCTGGACAGCCAGGGCGTGACTTATCTCTGCGAATCAGCCAAAGCCGGAGCCGTGCTGATCTTCTGGCATGAACTGGCCATAAATGGCTATTCTTCAATGAATGCCATAAAGAGACAGGAGCTCATTGACGCCGACTTTCAGCGCCTCAGAAACCTCATCTGGCCGGATGGTGACAGGTAATGACTCAGAGCCGCCGACCGTCTCCACTGCAGCGGAGAGTGCTGATTGTGCTGGCTGCCCTTGATGAAAAACGGCCAGGCCCCGTGCTGACGCGGGACATAGAACGGGTGCTGGAGCGAAGCGGGGAAGCCCCGGTCTACGGGCCAAACCTGCGCGCCCCGAATCTGCAGCTGGCAGTGGAGCTGACGGATGCCGGCCGGGCCGTGGCACACCCTCTTCTGCTGGCAGAACAGGACCGCCTCCGGGCAGAACAGCGCACGGCGGAAGTTGTTGTACTGCCGCTGATCCCGTTATCAGTTCCGCCCGCAGAAGGCACTTCTGCCAAAGACCTGCCGGTGGAGCTGGGCGGCATGACGTATCAGGCCTGCCGTGGGGATTTTGTGGTACGTCTCGACGGCAGCACATGTCTGCAGTTATGGAATAAAGAAGGCAGGGTGGTACGCCTGGAGGGCGATCCGCTGGACGTGGCGCAGTGGCTGCATGCCTGTCACGATGCCGGAATAGAAGTTCGTGTACAGGTTAATGAAAGTGTCACTCTGTAAATAAACACTGCACTGAAATTTCTTTTTTTCATTGGAGCACCTGAACAGAGGTAAGCATATCACCTCTGTTCAGATAGCTAAATTTAGTTTACCACCTCAAGGTTCTTAGTGAGCCGTTTTTAAAAGATATGATAATATATTATTGTTTATAAATTGTTGATGTTTGATTTAGTAGTATATAAAGTTCACTAACTCTATTTGGCTTTTCTTTTATCTCTACTTACTGGGTGCCAGAACCTTTAAATTTTAAACGGAGGGAGCATTTTGTTTAAAGCAAATCATGTTCCGGTATTAATGTATCATCATGTCAGCCATTGCCCAGGACTGGTTACACTTTCTCCCGAAACATTCCGGAAACAAATGAAATGGTTGGCTGAAAACAACTGGAAAACACTGTCATCAGATGAACTGGAATTTTTTTATCGGGGCGGAAAACTTCCCCGTAAAAGCGTTATGTTGACATTTGATGATGGATACCTTGACAACTGGTTTCAGGTATATCCTTTATTAAACGAGTTTAATCTCAAGGCACATATTTTTTTAATTACAAGTTTTATTGGAAATGGTCCGGTTCGTCACTCTCCTGGAAAGGAATATTCTCATCGCGATTGCGAACATCAAATAGCAACCGGGAATGCTGATAATGTTATGCTTCGCTGGTCTGAAGTGAACGAAATGTTGCAATCTGGCCTGGTCGAATTTCATGTTCATACACATACTCATACACGTTGGGATAAAAAGTTCACTTCACGAGAAGAACAGTGTAAACATCTTCGGCAGGACTTATTGAGCGGGAGAGAATATTTAAAAAAAATGACAGGAAAATGCAGTAAACATTTGTGTTGGCCGGAAGGTTATTATAACAAGGATTATATTCAGATCGCTGAAGAACTTGGATTCCATTATTTATATACAACAGAAAGAAGAATGAATGCTCCTGCTAAAGGAACTACACGGATAGGAAGAATAAGCACCAAGGAACGGGAAAATTGCGTATGGCTGAAAAGACGACTTTTTTATTATACAACACCGTTTTTTTCATCGTTGCTGGCCCTTCATAAGGGGCCAAGATTACCGGATGACTAATAATGAATATACTATTTACGGAATCATCACCGAATATAGGTGGTCAGGAATTACAGGCTGTTGCTCAAATGAAGGCCCTGAAGAAAATGGGGCATTCAGTTCTGCTTGTCTGCAGGGAGAACAGCAAAATTGCTTTTGAAGCCAGTAAGTTTGGAATTGATATCACATTCGCGTTATTTCGAAACAGTCTTCACATTCCTACTGTATGGAGATTACTCGGAATAGTTCATAGTTTTCAGCCCGATGCAATCGTTTGTCACAGTGGACATGATAGTAATATTGTTGGTTTGGTACGGTTTTTTACCTGGAAACATCCATTCAGAATTATCAGGCAAAAGACATATTTGACACGAAAAACAAAATTTTTTTCAATAAATCATTTTTGCGATGAGGTGATTGTTCCCGGAACAAATATGAAGACACATCTGGAGCAGGAAGGATGTCGAACTCGGGTTACTGTTGTGCCTCCTGGCTTTGATTTCCAGGAATTATACGTTGATTCCCGAAACAGTTTGCCTCCGAGTGTTCTTTCCTGGCTGGCGTCCCGAAGAGGATGCCCCGTAATTGCTCAGGTAGGAATGTTGCGCCCGGAAAAAGGGCACGAATTTATGTTGAATTTACTGTTCCATTTAAAAATGAATGGACGACAGTTCTGTTGGTTGATTGTGGGGTCTGGTTCACCTGAACTGCGGAAACATTTACAGTATCAGATTGACAGTATGGGCATGCATGATGATGTTTTTATTGCTGACAATATTTTTCCTGCCGCCCCCGTATATCGGGTTGCCAGTCTGGTGGTTCTGCCTTCAGAAAACGAATCTTTTGGTATGGTGCTGGCAGAAGCATCGGCATTTTCTGTGCCTGTAGTGGCCACTCAGATTGGTGGAATCCCTGAGGTTATTCAGAACAACCAGACCGGGACATTGTTACCAGCAGGTAATAAGCACGCATGGATGTGCGCCCTGAATGATTTTTTTAATGACCCTGGGCGTTTTTATCAGATGGCTCGCCTGGCAAAACAGGATATAGAAGAGCGGTTTGATATTAATAAAACTGCGTTAAAAATACTCACATTAGCGAAGCAAAAGTAACAATATGTTTTCTATAAGTAACTTATCATTTATCGGTTTCCTTAAAAGGATTATTTTTTTCTCAGATTCACTACCGGGGAAGTGGGAACACAGAAAATTTCGGTTCATGTACATTTTGCGATGTTCTATAAACCCGGTTGTCAGTATTCGATATTATTATGAACTGCGTTCCTTGCCGTGCATTGAGGATATTCTGGCAATACACCCCACGTTGCCAGCAAGAATTCATCGCCCTTATTTGCATAAAGGGGGGCGCGCCTGGACCCGTGGACAATATATTCTTGAGCATTATCGCTTTGTGCAAAATTTGCCAGAAAAATATTCTAAATTTTTGTTTCCACAAAAATCGGTATCATTAGTCCAATTCATCGGGAAAGATGGAGAGAATTTTGATATCCAGTGTTCTCCCAGTGGTTTTGACCGGGAAGGAGAGTTGATGTTGTCATTGTTTTACAATAAAACAGTTATTGCCCGGTTAACATTTTCAGTCATTCTGACTCAAAATGGACACATTGCTTTTATTGGCGGATTACAGGGAGCCCCTAAAAATACCGGACCTGATGTTATTCGGTACGCAACCCGGGCCTGTTATGGGATTTTCCCAAAACGGATTATTTTTGAAGCATTTTGTGCGTTGATGAAAGCTTGCAATATCTCTGAGTGTCTGGCAGTCAGTGAGCACAGTCATGTTTTCCGGCAATTGAGATACTGGTATCAGAAACGCAAAACCTTTGTTGCGGTCTATAGTGATTTCTGGGAGTCTGTAGCAGGGAAAACCTGTGGTGACTGGTACAGATTACCAACCCAGGTGATTCGAAAGCCGCTAAGCGATATAGCCAGTAAAAAACGCTCTGAGTACCGAAAACGATACGCTTTGCTGGATTATATCCATGAAACTACTATCCGCTCTTTGGATGCATATCCTGTACACTCAGAATATCAGGATTTAAATTAAGATTTGATGTATTCTCTGAATAAAACAGTAATGATAATTTTGGTAGAGGCATTCGCACTAAATAATGAAAAAATATAAATCTGAGTTTATTCCTGAATTTAAGAAAAATTATCTTTCCCCTGTTTACTGGTCTACATGGTTCCTTTTGGGAATGATTGCAGGTATTTCAATGTTTCCCCCTTCATTCAGAGATCCTGTCTTGGCAAAAATAGGGCGTTGGGCGGGCAGATTGAGCAAAAAAGCTCGTCGCAGGGCGACGATTAATTTATCGCTTTGTTTCCCGGAAAAGAGTGATACAGAACGGGAAATAATTGTCGACAAAATGCTTGCTACAGCATTGCAATCCATAGTGATGATGGCAGAACTGGCAATTCGTAGTCCGGAAAAGTTCCAGAAACGAGTGTTCTGGAAAGGCCTCGAAATTCTTGAGGAAATTCGACACAATAACAGAAATGTGATTTTTCTGGTTCCCCATGGCTGGAGCGTGGATATTCCTGCAATGTTGCTGGCAGCTCAGGGGGAAAAAATGGCCGCCATGTTTCATCAGCAACGAAATCCAGTGATTGATTATATCTGGAATTCAGTACGGCGTAAATTCGGGGGGCGCTTACATGCCCGGGAGGATGGGATAAAACCATTTATTCAGTCAGTACGCCAGGGATACTGGGGATATTACCTCCCAGATCAGGATCATGGTCCTGAATACAGTGAATTTGCTGATTTTTTTGCGACCTATAAAGCGACATTACCAATCATTGGACGTCTGATGAACATCAGTCAGGCTATGATTATACCACTTTTCCCAGTTTATGATGAAAAAAAACATCTCCTGACTATTGAAATTCGGCCACCAATGGATGCTTGCATTGCCAGCGCGGACAATAAAATGATTGCCCGACAAATGAACAAAACAGTGGAAATTTTGGTGGGGCCACATCCGGAACAGTATGTCTGGGTTTTAAAATTGTTAAAAACACGCAAATCAAACGAAGCGGACCCGTACCCTTGAAATTATAAAGTACAAGTATTTCCACTAGTTGTTTCTTACTAAATAACTGATCCTAATGCCGCTACACTTTAGCCAGCCCATGTTTTCCACCGGGGAATGGGCTGGCGGTATCCATAAAGTGACGAACCTTTTTCAACAACTGCCACATTGAACGGCACTGGTGATTTCGGATTATTGTCTCATGCAGCGCCTGCCACAACCGTTCGACATGATTCACCCACGGCGAGTAAACTGGCTGATAAATCATCCTGAACTTCGGGTTTGCTTTCAGCCAGCGCAACGTTTTACGGCTTTTGTGGATGATGTATTATTCGTAAGCGTACAGCCTGAACTGTCTGGTCAGAATCTGACGAATTAGACAAAGTGGTGTCCACCAAATAAGTGAATTGCGCCCTTTGAACCAGAAGTCAAACGTCAGGCTGTCATGGCACTCTGTACACGACAAGTATCAGCCAGTGAAATCGCCAGGCGTATTGGTGTCAGTCGTGCGGTATTGTATAAATGGAAAGATGAAATTATCGGCAACAGTGCTTACCAGACTATGCGTAAACATAACGAACCTTCCCTGGAGGCAGAACGCGATGCGTTGCGGGAGGAAGTCGCCCGACTGAATCAGGAAATACGCCGCCGGCAGATGGAGCTGGATATTCTGAAAAAGGCGGAGGAAATCATAAAAAAAGACCCGGGCATCAGTATCAGTCACCTGAACAACAGAGAAAAAACAAAGATCGCTGATGCCCTGAGACAAACATATCCCCTGACAGAATTACTGCATGTTCTGAGCCTTGCCCGTAGCAGTTATTTTTATCACCAGGCTGCACTGAAAGCCGGTAATAAATACGCCACGATACGTACGATGCTGACAGATATCTTTAACAGTAATTACCAGTGTTATGGCTATCGTCGCCTGCATGCGATGCTCAGGCATGAGGGGTTCGGCTATCAGAAAAGGTTGTGCGCAGACTTATGGTGGAGGAACAGCTTGTCGTCAGCCGTAACCGTCGTCGCCGCTACAGCTCATATTGCGGAGAAATCGGACCGGCTCCGGATAACCTTATCGCCAGAGATTTTAAGGCGGAGCAACCTAATCAGAAATGGCTGACAGATATCACGGAGTTCCAGTTCCCTGCAGGTAAAGTCTGGCTATCACCGGTGGTGGACTGCTTCGATGGAAAAGTTGTGAGCTGGTCTCTCAGTACACGCCCCGATGCTGAACTGGTCAACACTATGCTGGATAGCGCTGTCGAAACGTTAAATGCTGGCGAACGACCGGTGATACACAGTGACAGAGGTGGGCATTATCGCTGGCCAGGCTGGCTGGAAAGAGTGAATGCAGCAGGTCTTATTCGCTCAATGTCCCGTAAAGGATGTTCACCTGATAATGCCGCATGCGAAGGCTTTTTCGGCAGACTGAAAACGGAAATGTATTATGGGCGTAAATGGTCGGGCATCACGCCAGAAAAGTTCATGCAGCAAGTGGATGCTTACATCAGATGGTATAACGAGCGGCGTATAAAATTATCGCTGGGTGCCGTCAGCCCCAAAATGTACCGCCAACAATGCGGGCTGGAATGATAAAGCAGTCCAGGAAATAGTCCGCAGTCCCATAACGGTCAAACATCGTGGCGTTGACATTATCACACCCGAACTCTTTTACACCCAGTATCCGCGTGCCGCAGGCCAGCATTTTTGTGACAGCTTCAACCTCAATATCGCGCAGACCGCCCGCATCCAGAAAGGACGTCCAGCACTGGTTGGCTGTGAACAGACGTTTCAGTGGGCGGGGAGTAAAACCGGATAACATGAGGACGGATGTAAGCGTGCAGCAAGAACCGTATTGACGGGGATGTGTTATTCAGTCGGCAGTGCTACGCGCCAGGGGAGCAGTTCGCCGACCCGGTTTATCGGCCAGTCGGCTATGACGTCAAGGACATAGCGGAGGTAGCTTTCTGGCTCCACTCCGTTCAGTTTGCACGTCCCGATCAGGCTGTACAGCAGCGCTCCCCGCTCTCCTCCATGATCCGAACCGAAGAGCAGGTAGTTTTTGCGGCCCAGACTGACCATCCGCAACGCATTTTCAGCGATGTTATTGTCCGCCTCAGCCCAGCCATCATCTGCATAGTACGTCAGCGCCGGCCACTGGTTCAGGGCGTATGCGAACGCTTTCGCCAGTTCTGAGTGTCGCGACAGGGTTTTCATCTTTTCACGCAGCCAGCTTTCCAGGGATTTCAGCAGCGGTTTCGTTTTCAACTGACGTTCGGCAAGGCGCTGCTCCGCCGTCATTCCCCTTATCTCTGCCTCGATGGCGTACAGTTCGCCGATCCGTTTCAGCGCTTCCTCCGTCAGGGCTGACGGGGTGCGAACGTGCACATCGTGGATTTTACGGCGGGCGTGAGCCCAACAGGCGGCTTCCGTTATCCGGCCATCCCGGCACAGCTCGTTGAACCCGGCGTTACGGTCGTCACGAACGTAGGTCCATAACCGCCCGGTCTTCGTTTTCTTATTGCCTGGCAACAGCACCGGGACAGGCGTGTCATCAGCATGGAGCTTACCGTCAGTCAGCACATAGTCCTGAAGCGCTTCTTCCAGCGGTGACAGTAGCCGGCAGCATGCATCCACCCAGCCCGACAGCAGTGAACGACTCAGCTCCACGCCCTGGCGGCCGTACATTTCAGACTGGCGGTACAGCGGGGTGTGCTCTGCATACTTTGAGATCAGCACGCGGGCCAGCAGCCCCGGTCCTGCGATACCCCGCTCGATGGGCCGTGAAGGCGCGGGGGCCTGCACGATGGCATCGCACTGAGTACAGGCATGCTTTTCACGTACAGTCCGGATAACCCGGAAGGCGCTGCGCATCAGCTCCAGCTGTTCGGCGGCATCCTCACCCAGATAGCTCAGCGAGCCTCCACATTCCGGGCAGCATGACGCTGCCGGCAGCAGCCGTTTTTCATCGCGGGGGAGTGATTCGGGGAACGGTTTGCGGGTGCGGGTTTGACGCAGCGGGCGCTGCACGGCCGGGTCGTCAACCCGACCGGTAAGGGTATCACTTTCTTTCTGAAGTGCCTTCAGGTCAGCTTCCATCTGTGCTATACGACGGGAGACTTTTTCCGAGCGGCTGCCGAAGTTCATCCGGCGCAGCTTATCCAGCTGTGCCTGCAGATGGTCTATTTCGCGTTCACGCTCGTTCAGCTTTTCCTGCAGGGCACGGTTCAGCGCCTCCTGTTCGGCAAGGAGACGTTTCAGTGCATTGATATCGTCAGGAAGTGAGCTGCTCATACCGGGTATATTACCAGGCTCATTCAGCGTCGACCAGGATAAAGAGGCTTACAACATAGTCAGGGACGTAAGCAGTCTTTTAGGCTGCCGCCAGTCGATACCTTCCAGCAGCATCGCCAGCTGTGCCGGTGTGAGGAACACTTTGCCATCCTGGGCTGACGGCCAGGCGAAGCGGCCGCGCTCCAGCCGTTTGGTCAGCAGACACAGTCCATCGCCGGTAGACCAGAGGAGCTTTACCTGACTGCCATTACGCCCACGGAAGATAAAAACGTGACCTGACATCGGATCGTCTTTCAGCGTCGTCTGCACCTTTGCCGCCAGGCCGTTGAAGCCGTTTCTCATATCGGTGATGCCAGCGACCAGCCAGATCTTTGTCCCTGATGGTAATGGGATCAACGTTTGAGCTCCCGTATCAGCAGGTTCAGGATATTTTCGCTGATGGCACCATTCAGACGGAGTGATCCGTGCCGGAATGTCACTTCACAGCTGATATTGAGTGATTCAGGTGTCGCAGCAGCTACAGGTTGTGACCGGGGGGAGGTTGTAGGGACAACATCTTCGGCATCAAGTGTTATCGGGAGCAGCTCAGGCACGTTGTTTTCTGTTGTTGAAGGAGGACGTAGTTTTCCTTCGCGCCAGTACTGGCGCCACTTGAACAGCAAATTATCGTTGATCCCATGCTCACGAGCGAGTTGCGCTACGGAGATCTCTGGTCGATGCGAGAGTTCAACCATTTTGATTTTGAACTCAACGGGATAATTAGGGCTTTTTTTACGCACTGCGGTTAATGATGTCATGGATAGCGTCCACCATATTTGGTGTCCACTATTCTCTCAGGAATTTCAGGATCTGCCCGACGGTGCTGAGACGACGCTTACCATACAGACTGGCTCCATGAATATCCTGACAACTGGCATCACTTAATTTACCGACAGTCTTAAGACTAATCGTCAGAATCCTGATAATTGACGTTTCAGATCCGGAGAAGTGCAGACGTTGCATCCAGTCAGCTGTGCCTGTGTCGGAGCTGATATCCGCGATGAAGCAAACCAAAGAGCTGTAGCATCAGTAGGGCAAAACGAGCTACTGTAAAAAGCCGTTGGACCGACAAAATAAGTGAATATCGTATATGCCTTTGTTGCCGGAGGATGCAGAATAAACCCTGTCAGTTATTGACTTTGGGTAAGCGTAAACTGACCGCCGTATGTAGCCATCAGACGAGAATTGTGTAGTGGCACACTAAATTTGGCCACCTGATGAAAGGTGATATTCTCACCACAA
>ERZ1106915.2488-NODE-2488-length-10337-cov-3.553783_pt1 | contig 10337 bp, 7 predicted proteins | sample MGYA00403653_ERZ1106915 | MGnify/ENA primary metagenome ERZ1106915 (study PRJEB35170, sample SAMEA104062404) | human gut metagenome | biome: human gut; feature: human-associated habitat; material: faeces | place: Denmark | collected 2012-06-06 ... | reverse complement strand
AAAAATATTGGAAAACTCAACAAGATTTAATAAATGCTACTGCTGATGCTTATAGTAATTTTCAAAAGAATGCTTCTAAGGACAATGCTTCCGAGTTAATTAAGGTGACAAACGCTCTGAAGGCTATGTTTGGAACTGACTTATCCCATATTTTACCTGATTTTGACAAAATATCAAAGAGTATGGTTGAAGCCCAAAAGGTTGCAAGTAATATTGATAGTGCTTTTTCCGTAAAAGGATTTAAGGAAGCGTTTGATTCTTTTGAAACATTAGAAGCGTATGGAACAGATGTTCAAAAGTTATTTAGCCATTTCGGTGTAAGTTCCGATATTGGTGAATTACAGCAAAATGTTCGTTTACTAGAAGATGAAGTAGAAAAACTCACTAGAAGATTGAATAATGCAAAAAATGCGAATGAAGAATTGCGAAATGAATTTGAAAACTTTAAAGTTGGTTCTGGTTTTGCCGACAAATTAGATGAGCTAGACAGATTAAAAGCAGAAATGCAAAATATTCGTAACGAAGCCATACAAACATTTAACCAGTTTTTAGATGTAAATAAAATTGATAGATATGATTGGGACAATGATGATAGATTCTCTAAATATTTTGAGAGATTGGAAAATGGAACTCTTACGGCTACAGAAGCTATTAGACAATTTAAATCTGAATATGCTTATCTTCTCGAAGATAGTTATAAGTCAAGTGGAGATTCGTTTGGTCTTGACCAATTACAAGCATTTTCAACAAAACTTGATAGTATTTTTCGTCAGGTCGAAGAAATTTCGTTAAAAATTAATGATATTCTTTCTAATGGTGTTATAGCAAAATCAGTACAAAATCTTAGTGAAAACACTACTCTGTCCGATTCTCAGCGTTCTATGTTTGGAAATATCCTTCAAGATGAAGAATCTCTCAAATCAATCACAGCTTTATTTCAGAAGTTAATAGATGAAACTAATCGGACTAAAAATGCAGAAGTTTTCAATACTGAACAATTCACCAAAATTGAATCATTATTTACAAGTATTGAATCAAGCTTATCTTCTATTAAAGGTGTTTTAGTTGATATTGGTGATGGTGAAGAATTGTCTCCATTGTTAAAAATAATAGACAATATAAATACATCTATTATTAATTTAAGTTCTTCCATAAAAAATATTGGACTTAATATGAACATTGATGTTGGTACTAATTCGGAATCCGAAGCAAAAATTCAAAGTAAAATGTCAAATGCTTTACAAGCATATCAAAGACTGTTTGAACATATAAAGATGTCTTCTGTCGGTGGTTCTGCAATTACAGATAAGTTTTTCCAGTTTGATATAAACCAATTTGATACTATGATGTCAAAAATACAAGCGTATAGAAAATTTATCGAAAATATGCGCAATGAAACCAAAGCATTTTTTGGTGGAAAAGATATTATATACAATGACACAGAAAAGAAATATTGGACACAAGCTGCATCGGCTATGGGTCAACTTACAAAAGCTCAAAATGAATTAAACAAAACAAACAATACTAATCCGTTAGATAATTTGTTTAAAAACTCTGAAGATTTATCGGGGGTTATAGAACAACTTACTATTATTGTCGGAAAACTTGATGAGATTTCTAATTCTGCAAAAGAATTTTCCAATATATTTAAAACTGGATTGAATGTACATGCATCTACTGAAGAAGTTGAAAGACTTACAGCCAAGGTTAAAGAGTTGGAGTCTGAGTTGTCTAAAATAAAAGCTAACACTACTACTCCACTTCAGGAATCGAATATTTCATCTGGAATGAAAGACGCATTTCTTTCTACCGAAGCTACTGCTTCTGTTGAGAAAACAACACAAGCAATTAGAGAAGAAAATAATGCTTTAGAAGAGACTGCAAATAAAGCAAAACAAGCTGTTTCTGAATTGGTAAAAGGTAGAGATGTCGTCAGTCAGAATTGGTATCGTGAAAAAGGAACAGTTGTAGGTAAAGATTCAAAAGGCAACAATATAACTCGTGATGCTGATGAATTTTCTTTTGTAGAAAGATTAAGAAATGGTCAGTTACAGACAGTTCTTGCTACATATAACGAGGAAACTGGTAAATGGGCAGAGAAAGTTATCAATGTTAGAACAACTTTTGAACAGGTTGAAAAGGCTATTATTAGTACCGACAATAAGATCGCTTCTTTGAAAATGACAAGAGATAAAACACTTGCGGCACATCCAGGGTACGATACTACTGCTGATGATAACCAGATTGCCATTGAAAGAAAAAAGAGAGATGAGTTACAAAACACTCTTAATTTCTACGCTCAGGAGAAAGAATATGTTTTTGAAATTGAAGCAGCCAATAAGAGGATTGCAGAAAATCAGACACGATTACAGAATAAAAGTCTTGCACAAAGTAATCTTCAATCAGCAAAAGATAACGAAAATATATACAATAAACAATTAGAAACGGTTAAGGAAATTGCGGCACAAAAGAAAAAAGCTCAAGAAGCCGATAGACAAACCAATGTTGATATTGCATTAAAAAATCAATTAACTGCATATAGAGAAATTCAGAATATCCGTTTGAAAATAAGTCAAACAAATGACACTTCTCTTCTATCTGAATTAGAGCATCAAAAGAAAATTTATCAAGAACAATATCTCGCTTCTACAAAAATTCTAAGAAATAATTCTGATTTATACAATTCTGAAAAACGTCTAAACGAATTAAAGCAAATAGGCTTAAAGACAACTTTAAAAATTGCAGGAAACAAAGTAAAAGAGAATGCCCTGCAAGTTGACGCAACAAACACAGCAAATGCCAAATCAATCCAATCCAAATGGGAACAAGCCGAAAAAGCAATTCAGAATTACATGAATGCTGTTACTAAGTTAAATAATCTTAGAGCCTCTGATAAAAGCACTGGTAAGAAGTCATATGAAATTGCAGGACAAATTGAGGAAATTGAGAAGTTAAAAAAAGAAGCTTATGATGCAAGACAAGTTTTATCTTCTATGATAAATCCTCATAACGTAGATACGGATACATGGAAAAGATATGTTGACGTGATAAATCGGCTCGATCAGGCATCAAATGGATCTGCTGAATCGGTTAATAGATTAAAAGATTCTTTAAAAAATACTCTAAATTCAGAGTTGAATTCTTTGCAAAATTCTATTGATAAATATCAAAATATCATTACTCAAGCAAAAACATATCCATCTGATTTCAAACCAAGTACAGAATACAATACAAAACTTGCAAAATTAGAAAGTGCAAATGAAGTACTTAAAAATTATAAAGCTTCATTGCAAGGTGTTAATAAGCTTACAAAAGAACAACAAAATCAGATTAACAGATTAACACAGAATTGCGAAAAAGCTGCTACAGAATTCAAGAATCTTTCTGCCTCTGAAAAAGGCACAATTAAAGTCGGCGTTGAGAAAGCTATTCAGAGAATCAATAAAGATTTAGCAGAGAATACAAAATATTCTGCTAAAGCTAAAGCCGGTCTTAACGCATTGTTAAAACAATTAGAATCTGGTGATCCAAGTATCAATTTAAGAAAAATCACAGAAGAAATTATTAAAATTGAAAATGCTGAAATTGCTGCTGGTCGTGCTGGAAAATCTCTTTGGGATATTTTTAAAACAAAGTCTACATATGGTTTCATTGGTCAGATGCAAAGCTATTTGAGTATGTATGTTGGATTTTATGGAATGGTTAACGGAGTTAAAAAAGCCGTTTCTACTATTACAGAACTTGATACTGCTTTAGTTGACTTAAAGAAAACTACAGCGATGAATGAGAATCAGCTTGAAAATTTTTATTATGATTCTAATAATGTAGCAAAACAGATGGGTGTTACTACAAAAGAAATTATTGATCAGGCAAGTGCCTGGTCTAGGTTAGGATATAATACGGCTGAAGCTTCAACAACAATGGCAAAACTAAGTTCTAAGTTTGCTTCTATCTCCCCTGGTATGTCAACAGATGAAGCCCAGGAAGGTCTTGTATCTATAATGAAAGCTTTCGACATTGATCCAAATGATGTTGAAACAGAAATTATGGATAAAGTAAATGTGCTCGGCAACAATTTTGCAGAAAACAATCAAGATGTAGTCGAAGGTTTAAAGCGTTCTGCTGCTGCTATGTCTGCTATGGGACAGTCCTTTACTGATACAGCCGCTCTATTTACAGGTGGTATGGAAATTTTGCAGGATTCTGAGTCAATGGGAACTGCATTACGTACTCTTTCAATGCGTATCAGAGGTTATGATGAGGAGACAAACCAGCTATCTGACGATTTAGTTAATGTAACTGGTGAAGTTGCAGATTTAACAAAAACTACAAAGAATGCACAAGGAATATCATTATTTACAGATGCTTCTCAAGAACACTATAAATCAATGGTTCAGTATCTTGGCGAAATAGCTGATGAATGGGATTTGATTTCCGAAAAAAATCAGACAGAACTCCTTCAGAAACTTTTTGGTAAAAACAGGGCTAATGCAGGTGCTGCCATCATCCAGAATTTTGATCAAGTTCGTGCTGCTATTGAAGCAATGGATGAAAGTGCAGGCTCAAGCGACAAGGAAATGGAAACCATTGAGCAATCTTTAGAGTACCGTATCAACGCACTCAAGGAAACTTGGGTTGGTACAATTCAGCAAATGGTCGATCGTGGAGATCTAGGTGCTATTGTTGATGGTTTAACTAAATTGTCTGAAGGAATTGGTTTTGTAATTGATAAATTAGGTATTCTTGGCTCTATTGGATTAGGGGCAGGAATATTCGCAGGAATTAAAAATGTCGGTAGGGATAAAATGTATTCCCTCAGTTTTTGAATATGCCGACAACATACATAATTTACTATGGATATATAGGTTTAGAGTATGTTAGCCGTGAGATACACGGTGATAAATAAACAATTGGAACAATATACGGGAATATAGGTACAACGATTGCATAACGGCAATGTATCACTACACTTCTATTATGGTGACATAATATGAATCGTAACAACGTGACGCTCCTATCATCCGTAGGGATAGATCTTTCTGAGATAAGCCCTCACAGTAGCGACAACTTCCACATCAAGTTATATGCAACGATGCTTGGTGAATATGCGCTCGGTACTACCTGACACAACAGGACAATCTGTGATGGATTGCAAAATGCAGAAACTTATCTTCTGTCGTTTGAACACATCGTTCCAATGTGTATTGATAAGATGGAACAAAAAGGGAATAATAAAATAGGAACTGCTCTACTCAGTCCCTACTTCATTTTGCTCGTGTAAATCAACCTCTAAAGAGGCATCTTTGTACTGAGCTTTTGCATGTACATCTTTATATTTTGTAACTTTATTTACTATGTATCGGATTAGCCCACAGAGAGCTAACACAGCTTTATATAAAAGCCATGCCATGAATCCAAGCAGAGTACATATCATAAAGAAAGCGACTACATTATATAAAGAGTCACACTCAACAGCATATTTAATTATATCCATGATAGCCACCTCCTATTGTTGTCATTGTTTTTGAATGTCATACTATAGGTTGGTGACTGTTTGAGAATCACCGTTAAAGAATGGAAGTGACTACACTTCAATAACGCTGTAAGTGTATTATACATCATATTGGAATATTCTGGTAGAGAGAACATATATTCCAAGTAAATCTCGATTTCTTCCGTTTTAAAACGGAGAATATATAAAATGAGGACAATCATTTCTGACTGCCCTCTTTGCAAAAAATTAAGGAGGAAATAAATATTTGACATATACAAATAGAATTATTGATGTAGATTAATATTAATGTCTTTGGACATCATCTTGGAAAGTGATTTTACTTTATCGTTACTCAGATTTTTACTAAGTTTGGCAACATAGCATTTACCTAAGATATTTATGATATAACAAATTCCAGAAATAAGTCCACCTGCTATAAGTATTTCTAATACTTTCAATTCTACCTCCCTTCTTTATAGTATTTCGTCAAAGTTGGGAAATTGTATTGCCCAGAACGGGCTGAATATTTATTTCCAAAGTTCGTGTCAAACTATAAATTGGCACTCCCACATGATAAAATACCAAGCACTTGCCGTGACAACGGACTGAAATGTGGTAATACAGTCGCAGTTTGCTTGGTATTATATTACCATATATTTACAATTTGCGACAGACTGAACATTAGTTTGTGGTGAATAATAACTGCAAATTTTGCAATTTTTAGTGAAAAACTTTACAAATTTTTCCATTTGTGCTACTCTAAAAATATCAAAATTTTTTGATTAAAGGAGGATGTACAATGAAAAATTCTAGTAAAGAAAGAACTCTACAGTGGATAAATACTCAGAATAAAAAGGGTAATATCTCATTCAGTCATCGTTTACAGCGTCCAATTGGTCAGTGGAATACCAAAATGAAAAGTCTTTTGATTCATAGTTTATTGAGTGGAATTCCTGTAAATCCGATTTATGTTGTAGAAGAAGATAATATTATCTACCCCTTAGATGGTTCTCAGCGAACATCAACATGTATTGCTTATCTTAATGATGAATTTGTCCTTAGTAAAGATACTCCAAATGTATTTATTACTGTAAAGGAAAACGGTGAACAAGTTATTAAAGAGTATGAGATTGCAGGAAAGAAATTCAAGAAACTTGATGATGAAGTAAAGGATACTCTTCTCGCTTGTACATTGGAATTTTGTACATTATCTGACTATACAGATGAAGACATCAAAACAATGTTTGCACGTCAGAATTCAGGAAAGCCATTAGGAGCAAAATTATTAAGAGTTGTCCATGAATCAGATGAATTTGGAGACGTTGTTTATTCACTTAGTCATCATCCATTTATGGATAAGCTAATATCTCCTACTCAGTGTAAAAATGGAACTGATAAAGATACAATCATTCAGACGTTTATGCTTATTGCGACAAATCAGGAAAATGACTTCACTTCTTTTAGAGCAAAAGATATTGATACATTTGTAATGGATTATGCAGACCAGTATCTTGATAAGGCAGATACTCTTAAAGAAGCAATGGATAAGTTTAATGAGTCTCTTGATAATATTAAGATTCCTATAACATCTATCCCACAGATTTTATATAGTGGATATAGGGTTACAAAGGATAAAAAATCATTTACAAAGCTTGTTGAAAAAATATCCGATTTTGTTACCAATTATGATTCTAATGAAGAATATAAGCAGTTCGTTCAGTCAGGCACAGGTAGCAAGGAAAATGTTCGTGGTAGATTTGATTATTGGAGGAAGATTGTAAAAGAGCTATAATTATAAGGGCTGTAGGCAAGCTAAATCTTGCTTACAGCTTTTTTGAATATATTATAATAATCGCACTCAATTTTTATAATGGAAGTACCTTCATACTTCCAAAATACCTGAATATAATAATACACTGAATTATACCGTATCATTCGGTAGGATGATACGGTGTTAATGTCGATATTAGCTCCCATTGGTGACACATCAATCCATATTGTATCACAGAAAGCAAAAATTCTGCAATTACTATACTTCCCTTCAATTACTACGTTTTTATCCATATAATTTTCCTTTGTTAAAATTGTTTATCTTTGTGTTGTTTATACAGTTTACGAATAACACCATCTATGCCCAGTTTACCTTGATCTTCTATTGAAGTCCACTGAGCTTCTTTATTGTATGCAATGTCTAAGATATATTTTTTCAAAATGTTATCGGTGTTTAAAATATGGGTCGAATATGCAGCTATGAAATGTTCTGCTTTAAATGTTCTAATCGCTTTATCAATTTTCCTGTATAAAAATATATTTCCTCTTACATTATCATACAAGAACACGTATGGAGTTCTTGTAGTAAAGTCTGAAATATAATTTAATATAGAATCTATATTTGACTGTATTGATAATATGGATAAGTCATGAATATAATCTTCAAGATTATATTTTTTCTTCATATTTAATATGCATTCTGCCCCAATATCTTCCATAAACTTGTTTAATGACATACGAAATGTGACATTGGGATTGTAGCCGAATTTTTTTAATTGTACATATATTGAGGCTTCAGCAAATTGCATAAAGCACAATGTATCCGAAATATTTCTGTCAAAAATATTTTTTGCATATTTTTTGATAAAATTTAATGAAGTTATATTCTTTAGTGTACTTTGTGTATATAACCCATTATTCTTGGAAATTTGTTTTAATAATTCATATTTTTTGTTTGTAATTAACCAATTAATTTCCGATCTTCTGCATATTGATGGGTTGTTTATATTTCTCTTGATAAAATTTTCAGCTTCATCTTTGTAAGATTTATATTGCTGCAATTCAATCTGAAAAAGTTCAAATGAAGATAGATTACTGACAAAAGGTTTCTTTCCTTCTTGAACATATTTAGTATATATTAATCTTAATTTAGTAATCGTATCTTCTAAATTGGTATATAGATTATAAGGAAGTAAGATCGGCAATGACGAAAAGTATTTATCAGCGACAGATATTATGTTTTCAACATTAGGGAAATGAGCATAAAATTTCTTCTTGTTACGATTTGATGTCCTTTGATAATTTCGTTAAGCTGTTGTTTTTTCTCAATATATCCTTCTAGTCCTGGGAATTTAAGAATACAATGAGAACCAACATTGAGCAAGGTATTGTTTTTTCTATTTCTGATATAATATAAATATTTATTAGGTGTGTTGCAAAGTCCACAATGTACCTTTTTATTAGGGTCTTCTTCACTTACCCTTTCAGCGTACCATTCTTTAATTACATTGTTCATCAATGTCTTTTTGTTAATTGTAATTGCTGATTTGCCTAAATCATTTAAGTCTGGTAAATTTTCTAATGAAATGGCTTTAGGATTTTTCAGAGTATTTATTACATTATATAGATTGCCATATAATTCTATATTTTTTGGTTCTTCGCTATGTTTTAATAAATTGATTTCATCCAATGTTAAGACTGTTTTACTCATGGAATTACTCCTTTTATTCTGATCTATTACATATTTTTGTAACATATAAGATAAGTATTGCGAGGTAAATAAATATGACAAAATTAAACATTAAAATTAAAATTAACGAATTCGAGGAATTAAAACCAGTTATTGAATATATAAAAAAGTTAGAATTAAATAATTCTCCCGAACTCAATCCAGAAGTTACGATTGAATTGGGAGAATTTAATTATTTCTCTTTTGACAACCATGAGAGATTAATTGATAGAGAAATATTTGCTAATCTTGATTCAAAAGATATAAATATTACTGGTAACATCATTTATTAATAATATTAGAATTATTTAAAATAATTGTTCCACAGTTTGTACATCCCCACGCATCAACAGGTAAGCCTGTCCCTATATCAATATTAGCCGGATTTTCAGAAGTGTCTACTTCGCATAAAAAATAATGCTTGCCTGTTTTATGTGTAATTTCTTTTAAGATTCCAGTGCTACAAATTGGACAAGTTTTTGTCATATAATAAAATCCTCCTTTGTATGACTTTTATGGGTATATTTTACCATTAATTACCGATTATAGATAGTCGGAACATATGTTTATTGGTTGGCATGGTGGTTCTTCTATTTATTCTGATTTACCCAATTCTTCTTCCATTTTATCAAAATCTAATCCATATCTCTTTTCAAGTTCATTTAGAATATTATATATTCCTTTACCAATGAATAAATGATTAGATCCGAATACATATTTCATAGTATGAACCTCTGATGGAGAAATTGAAGTAATAGAACCACGATATGTTCTCATATTTTCATTTTGATATACTTTTACAGGATATCTATATCCAAGACCTTCGATTCCTGTATAACCATCATATGAATTTGGATTGTAACATTCTTTTCCGACTTCGTATTCAAGTTGAGCTATTAAAGATGCAATATTCTGTGTGTTTTTCATAAAATTACTCCTTTTCTGATTTAGTATAAATTAATGTCCAATATAATATATATATTACTATTCCATAAATACACCGAAAAATTTCAACAATATACCACGGATTAGTTATTGATTCGTTTAAAAAGAAGCCCTTATCTAATTTAAATGCAATAACCACATCTATTACTTGTAGTATTGTTGTAATACTTAAAACTGCATATAACATTTTATTCTTTAGTAACACGGTTATAATAAGTAATATGCAGATTATAATAGAGATAATAGTCCACATCTCTAAGCTGATTACTTCAGTTCCATTATATGAATCAACATAATAATTTTTCCATACATTTAACAATGCAAAAGATATTGTTTGTGTAAAAATCCCTACACTTATGAATTTTGTATAATTAGTATTTTTTAATGAAAGAACTGAAA
>ERZ1106915.2486-NODE-2486-length-10348-cov-3.636549_pt1 | contig 10348 bp, 6 predicted proteins | sample MGYA00403653_ERZ1106915 | MGnify/ENA primary metagenome ERZ1106915 (study PRJEB35170, sample SAMEA104062404) | human gut metagenome | biome: human gut; feature: human-associated habitat; material: faeces | place: Denmark | collected 2012-06-06 ... | reverse complement strand
TATATTAAAAAGTATTGCAAATTCTTTAATGCCGATTATGACACTATTATGGCAAAGCCTTTTAAAAAGCTTGTTCCGGCATCATCCCGCCCATATGCAAATCTTTATACACCAAACTAAATAAATATAATCAAAAGCACCGAGATTCATAATCGCAAACTCGGTGCTTTTTGCAGTGTTGCAAATTTTGACTTTAAATGATACAATATAAAAGTAAATATTTTGTTTTTACAGGAGGTTAATTATGAAAAAAGTTATTAGTTTGATTTTATCTGTTGCAATGCTTTTGAGCATTGTGTCGGTAGTTGATTTTTCAGCATTTGCTGATGTTAAAACCGGTAAGTGCGGTGATAATGTAACATATTCACTTGATACCGAAACAGGTGTGCTTACTATAAGCGGTACAGGCAAAATGACTGATTATTCAGCTGAAGATTGTCCGTTTAATAGTAAAACTTATAAATCGGTAATTATTGAAAGCGGTGTAACAAGTATTGGCAATGAGGCATTTTACGGTTGCACAAGTTTAACAAGTGTAACAATACCTGATAGCGTAACAAGTATTGGTAGTTATGTATTTTATAAGTGCACAAGGTTAACAAGCGTAACAATACCTGATAGTGTAACAAGTATTGGTGATTATGAATTTTATAATTGCACAAGTTTAACAAGTGTAACGATTGGAAACAGTGTAACAAGTATTGGTGATTGGGCATTTTCCGGTTGCTATTTCACATCTGAAAATTTTGTCAATAATTCTAATGTTGAACTTGATGATTCTTCAAAACCGACAATTGTTGATACAGACGCAGGTGGCTTTTGCATAAAAGATAATGAACTTGTTAATATGCGCCCTACTTATGCAATTGGTGAAGTAACAATACAAAATAGTGTAATAAGTATTGGTTATAATGCATTTGAATATTGCACGAGTTTAACAAGCGTAACAATACCGGATAGTGTAACAAGCATTGGTAACTCTACATTTTATAATTGCACAAGTTTAAAATCAATTGAAGTTTCAGAGAACAATAAAAATTATGTTTCAGTTGACGGGATTTTGTTTAATAAAGATAAGTCGGAATTGATTACTTATCCTGCCGGTAAAACAGATAGTGAATATGTAATACCTAACAGCGTAACAAGTATTGATTCTTCTGCATTTGAAAATTGCACAAGTTTAACAAGTGTAACAATACCTGATAGTGTGACAAGTATTGGCGGTTCCGCATTTTTTAATTGTACTAGTTTAGCAAGTGTAACAATTGGAAATAGTGTAACAAGTATTGATTCTTCTGAATTTAAAAATTGCACAAGTTTAACAAGTGTAACAATACCAAACAGCGTAACAAGTATCGGTGATTCTGCATTTTATAATTGCACAAGTTTAACAAGTGTAACAATACCAAACACCGTAACAAGTATTGGTGATTCTGCATTTTATAATTGCACAAGTTTAACAGGCGTAACAATACCAAACAGCGTAACAAGTATTGATTCTTCTGCATTTGAATATTGCACAAGTTTATCAAGTGTAACAATACCAAACAGCGTAACAAGTATTGCCTCTTATGCATTTTATAAAACAGCATATTATAATGATGAATCAAATTGGGATAATGGTGTATTGTATATATCAGATTGTTTAATTGATACAAATTATAATTTTGATTCAATAACTGATTACATAATTAAAGACGGTACGAGAATTATAGCTAATTGTGCATTTGAAGATTGTACAAGTTTAACAAGCGTAACAATACCAAACAGTGTGACAAGTATTGGTAGTAATGCATTTTATAATACAGCATATTTTAAAGATAAATTAAATTGGGAAAACGGTGTGTTATATTTATCAAATTATCTTATTAAAGCAACACCTACTAATAATGATTATACTATTAAAAAAGGCACTATATTAATATCCGATTCTGCATTTAGAGGTTGCACAAGCTTAACAAGTATAATAATATCTGATGGTGTAACAAGTATTGGCGAATATGCATTTTCGGGTTGCACAAGCTTAACAAGTGTAACAATACCTGATAGCGTAACAAGTATTGGTGATTGTGCATTTGATGAATGTAAAAATCTGACAGATATATATTATAGCGGAACAAAAAAAGAATGGAAAGCCATGAAAGCCATGAAAGCCATGTCATATTCAAATTATATTTTGAGTTGTGCTGTTATTCATTGCAGTGACGGCTTTTTATGTAATAACAAAACCGTAATTGTCGACAAAGTAAAGTATATATTGAAAGATGAAAATAATGCCTGTGTAGATGGTTATGTCGGAAATTCTACATCCGTATCAATTCCTGATAAAATTACAGTTTACGGTTTTGATACTCCTGTTACCGATATCAAAGCATGGACGCTCGATAATTTAACCGATGTTTATTTTACCGGCACAAAAGCACAATGGATAGAGCTGACAGGTGGTAATTGTTATTTTAACTATATTGTTCATTGCAGCGATGGAGCTATATTTAGAGATATAACCGTAACCATTGACAATGTAGAATATGAATTGAGAGATGATAATACTGCTGTAATTATCGGTTATGTCGGAAAACTTACAGCAATAGATATTCCGGAAACGATTTCGTATAAAAACGAAAAATTAAAAACAGTAAGCGTTGATTTCGGAGTATTTAACAATTGTTCAAGCCTGACAGATGTATATTACACCGGAACAAAAGAGCAATGGAATAAAATAAATTTCAATGAAAATAATGAATACCTAACAAGTTCTGTTATTCATTGCAGTGATGGTGTAATATTTAATAATAAATCTGTTATTGTAGATGATGTAAAATATATCATTCTTGATGAAAACAACGCATACGTGGACTGTTATACTGGCAATTCTTCATCAATTAAAATATCTGACAAAATCACACTATATGATATAGAAATTCCTGTTACAAGTATCGGTGAAGAAGCTTTTTATGGTTGCAAAAGTTCAACAACAATAACAATACCAAAAAGCATTACCTATATCAGCGATGATGCTTTTGAAAATTGCGGATTTATAAATGTAAAATATGAGGGTACTACCAAAGAATTTTTAAAAATCCGTAACATAGAAAATAACAAGGCACTTATAATCGGCAGGCATTATGATGTGTTTAATTTTAACAGCTTTGATGTGCCATGCAAGCAGTCCAAGCATTTGGATGTATCAAATTATCTTTATTCCTTTATTCCTGATTTAATCAGTAAAAGAAGCAAAGAGAATAATGAAGATGTTTTAATTAAGAATGGGGATATTTATGTTGACGGTGTAAATGTCGGTAAATTAGATATCTATTACAGTTATTTTTCAAATTGTTATTGTGATGATCCTTATGGTGAATCGTGTTATGAAAGTGATTACGAAAGACTTCACAGAGCAAGTATTTATATACAAGAGGAATATACCGATGATGACGGTGCTATCAGTTATATAGATATATGCCACAATGAGTTTAAAATCAATTTTTCCAATGACAGCGATTATAATGAGTCTGATAAGCAGTATGTTAATGATTTTGTTAAAAAATTGACGCTTGCTAAGCCTCAATATTATGAAATGGATTATGAAGAATATACTAATGAATTATTCAACGGAAACGATATTTTTAATTATATAGATAAATGTGCCTCTAAATATTACAATTCATTAATTGATGACCCTACTATAAAAGTAACGGTAGGTTCCGGTGCAGGCTGTATTGAAGGTGGAATTAATCCCGGTTATTGTGAGGGTGGTGCTAATTTAGCTGTATTTAAAAATAATGTGTTTTACGGTGAATATTATCTTAAAAATGAGTATGATGAAAACGGATGTAAAATTTGGTCGGAAGGATTTATTCCAGTATTGATTATTCCCGACAGTATTGCCAATGATGAAATAGAAAGTTATATTCTCCAAAAGGTAAAAAAAGACTATGAAGGAAGACAGAATTTTAAATTTAACGCTATTTCAAAAGGTGCTGTAGAAAACGGTTTGCCGGTGGAAGACGGATATACATTAAAAACAAATTATGCTGATGTTGATTCAATTATAATTGCAAGAAGAAGTAATACTCAAAAACCTTCAACTCCTGCTGAAAAGCCAACGGCTCCGACAACTCCTACACAGCCTCCCCAACCGTCACAGCCAAGTACAACTCCAAATACACCAACACCAACTCAACCAACGGCACTCGTTCAGCCGACTCCGGCTCCAACCCAACCAACTGCACCGGCACAAGCAGTCAAAAAGCCTAAATCAACCTCAATCAAAAAGGCAAAAGGCAGCAAAAAGGCGGTTGCGCTTGAATGGAAAAAAGTCAGCGGTGTTAATGGTTATCAAATTCAAGTTGCGACTGACAAGAAGTTTAAGAAAAATAAAAAGACTGTAAATATCAAGAAGCAAAAGACAACCAAAACCACCGTTAAAAAGCTTAAGGCAAAGAAAAAGTATTATGTAAGAATTCGTACATACAAAATAGTGAACGGTAAAAAGGTTTATTCTTCTTGGTCAAAGGTTAAGAGCGTGAAAACTAAATAAAGATAAACGGAGAACAATATTTTACCATTGTTCTCCGTTTTTGTTATGTAAATTATTTGTTTATATTATTGCAAGTAGTATTTTATTGTGATATAATACGCAAAACAGAAAAAAATTTATAATTTTGGGAGTAGGGTTAATGTTTAACAGTCTTCACGAAGAATGTGGTGTATTCGGCATTTTTGAAAACAAAACAACTTATGTGGCTCATTCAGCTTATCTTGCACTTTATGCGCTTCAGCATAGAGGTCAGGAAAGCTGCGGTATTGCTGTAAATGATGACGGTGTGTTTAGGCATCATCGCGGTGACGGTCTTGTTCCCGATGTGTTTACAAGTGAAAAGCTTGATACACTCGGTACAGGTAATATGGCAATAGGTCATGTAAGATATTCTACCACCGGCGGTAAAAGTGTTAATAATATTCAGCCGCTTGTTATTCGCCATATTAAAGGTAATCTTGCCCTTGCGCATAACGGTAACCTTGTAAATGCACATGATATAAGAAAAACTTTTGAACTTAAGGGCGGTATTTTTCACGGTACTTCAGATACCGAATCTATTGCTTATTCAATTGTTTCGGCTCGCCTTACAAGTAAAAGTACGGAAGAAGCTATTGAAAAGATAATGCCTACGCTTAAAGGTGCATATTCTTGTGTTGTAATGACTGCAACAAAGCTTATTGCTTTTCGTGACCCTAACGGTTTTCGTCCTCTTTGCCTTGGTAAAACAGAAGGCGGCGGATGGATTGTTTCATCTGAAAGCTGTGCGCTCGATACTTTGGGTGCAGAGTTTGTTCGTGACATTAGGCCGGGTGAAATTGTTGTAATCAGCACAGAAGGTGTTAAATCAATTGATACCCATTGTACCAAAAAAGGCCATATTTGCGTATTTGAATATATATATTTCGCTCGCCCGGATTCTGTTATTGAGGGTTCATCTGTTCAGCAGGCAAGAATGAGGGCAGGTAAGTTTTTGGCAGAGGAGCATCCGGTTGATGCCGATATAGTTATCGGCGTTCCTGATTCGGGGCTTGACGCTGCTTTGGGCTATGCAAATGCCAGCGGTATACCTTACGGTATCGGATTTATTAAAAACAGATATATCGGCAGAAGCTTTATTCAGCCAACTCAAGGTCAGCGCCGTGATGCAGTAAGAATTAAGCTTAATGTTGTCAAAGAAAATATTAAAGGCAAAAGAGTTATTATGATTGATGACTCAATAGTGCGTGGTACAACCTGTGCGCGAATTGTAGGCCTTTTGCGTGAAGCAGGTGCTAAAGAGGTACATATGAGAATATCATCACCTCCGTTTAAATATCCTTGCTTCTTTGGTACTGATGTTGACAGCCAAGAAAATCTTATTGCCTGCCAGTTTGACACTGTTGAAGAAATTGCTAAAGAAATCGGTGTTGATTCATTGGGCTATCTTTCAGTTGAAGCTACGCATAAGCTTGCTGAAAATACAGATTTTGATTATTGTGACGGTTGCTTTACCGGTAAATATCCTATTGAAGTTCCAAAGGAACAGCCAAAGGATAAGTTTGAAGAAAAGCTGAATAAATTTTCAGCATATTATCAGGTTCTTGACTAATCTTGGAGAGGTTAATTATGAGTGACAGATTAAATTCAATTCTGTCAAAGCTTGTAACATCTATTGAGGGCGTTAAAGATGAAAAGGAAATGCTGCTGAGACTTATAATAGGCTTGGCAGTATTTTTGTTACTTGCTTTGTTTAGAAAACAGATTTCAAAAGCTATCGTTTGGCTTTGCACAAAAACTATTGCAAGAAAAAGTGATGTTGCACAAAGGGCGCTTGTTGATGCACTCTCTGTTCCGCTTTCGTTTTTTATTTTTGTATTCGGTATTTATATTTCTACCGAAATTATTGCGCCGAGCGGTGAAATTCGCAATCCCGTTTTGCTTATCTTTAAACTCGGTGTGATTTTTTCTATATCTTGGTTTTTAATAAATTTCATAAACAGCGATTTTTCATTTGTACTCAGCGATGATGATTCCAAAACTAAAAAAACAGCGGTGAATTTCATCTCTAATTTGATTAAGATATTTATTGTTATTTTATCATCGCTTCTTATGCTTGAACAATTTGGCATAAGTGCTACAAGAGTTTTTGCTGCACTCGGTATCGGCGGTGTTGCAGTTGCGTTTGCTTGTAAAGATGCAGTTGAAAATCTTTTGTCCGGATTTATTATTATTTATGATAAACCTTTTGAAGTTGATGATTTTATTAAAATTGATAATGAAGCAGGGCAGGTTGAAGAAATTAAAATTCGTACAACCAGGCTTAGAATGACTGACGGCAGCCAAAAAATTTATCCTAATACCACTGTGGCAAATTCTGCTATAATAAATCTTTCCCGTATGTCACATCGCCTTATAAATGAAAATTTGGGCATCGAATATAAACATTCTTCAAAAGAAATTAACGCTTTTTGCTCAAAACTTAAAGAACTTATTCTTTCTTATGATGAAAGTGATAAATCTGATGTTCGTGTGAATTTTACTGACTATTCCGATTCTTCGCTTGATATTGAAGTTTTCTTTTATGTTGATATTCCTTCGCTTCAGGATTACCTTACCTTTAAATCAAAATTTAATTGTGATGTTAAAACTCTTGCGGATGATATGAATATTGATTTTGCCTTTACTTCCCGTTCCGTATATTTTGCAAATGAACTTGAAGTTAAAAATAATGCTAAATAATTGTTGCTTTTTTTGCTTTGGTAGGTTATAATATCAAAGCAATATTTGCAGATGTGTCCGAGCTGGCCGAAGGAGCACGATTGGAAATCGTGTAAGTCTTTAACGAGGCTTCTGGGGTTCGAATCCCCACATCTGCGCCATCGTCGTCACGGACTGCATATCGTTCGTGACGACTTTTTTATTTCAAAAAAGTTATCAGCTCGCTTATTTAATGAGATATAACTTTTATTTTTTTCTTATTTGCTATATAATAGGCAAGAGGTGACGATATGGATAAGCTTTTTAATCTTCAAAAAAATATGATGGAATATTACAAGGGTGATGCTAAAAGAATACAGCATTTTACCAAGGTTCACTCATTTGCAAAATTTATCGGTTTGGGTGAAAATCTTGATGAGCATACACAGTTTATTTTGGAGTCTGCCGCTTTAACGCACGATATAGGAATTAAAATTTCCGAGGAAAAGTATGGCGACTGCAATGGCAGACACCAAGAAATCGAAGGCCCTGCCGAAGCTGAAAAAATGTTAAATGTGCTTGACTATGACGGGGAAGATATAAAACGCATTTGTTATTTAATTTCACATCATCATACATATAAAGATATTGACGCAATAGATTTGCAAATACTTATTGAAGCAGACTTTCTTGTTAACTTATATGAAGATAATGCCACGATTGGTGCAATAAATACAGCATTTAGCAAGATTTTCAAAACAAATACGGGCAAATATTTGTGCAAAGTAATGTATAATTTGGAAACTTGAAAAAATGCTTGATTTTTCTTTTCGTGTTTGTTATAATTAAAACATCAATTTAGCGTGGCAAAGCGTTAATGTGAAAAATCACGAAAGTAGGATTTAAAGATGAAAAAGTTTTTATCAGTTATTTTAGCACTTGCAATGGTTGCCTGTGTAGTTGCGGGATTTGCAGGCTGCTCAAAATCAGGAAAAGATGAGAATGCGGCTTCTTCAACAAGTCAGAGTGATTCAACTGTTAAAACAGTCGCAGACCTTGATAAAGTTAAGGATGCAAATAAGCTTGTTATCGGTATTACAGATTATGAACCTATTGATTACCAAGATAAAGACGGTAAATGGATTGGTTTTGATGCTGACCTTTCAAGAGCAGTTGCTCAAAAAATGGGTATTGATGTTGAATTTGTAGTTATCAATTGGGATAATAAGTTTATTGAACTTAATTCTGGTACAATTGACTGTATTTGGAACGGTATGACTGTATCAGATTCAGTTAAAACAAACTGTGACATTTCTGATGCTTATGCAGGTAACAGCCAGGTTGTAGTTATGAAGAAAGATTCACTTTCAAAGTATGCTGATGCAGATGCTATCAAAAATGCTGATTTAACTATCGCAGTTGAAAAAGGCTCTGCAGGTGAGACAGAAGCAAAGAAGCTTTCAAAAAATGTTGTTTCACTTTCAGCTCAGTCAGATGCACTTAAAGAAGTAAAATCAGGCACAGCAGATGCTTGTATTATTGACTCAACAATGGCTAACTCAATGACCAAAGAGGGAACAGATTTTTCAAACCTCGGTTATTCTGTTTTTCTTACAACTGAAGAATATGCAGTAGGCTTCAGAAAAGGTTCTGACCTTACAGCAGAAGTTAACAGAATTCTTGGCGAACTTAAAACAGACGGTACAATGGATAAGCTTTCAAAGCAGTACGGTGTTAACCTTGCTAAATAATTCTAATAATTTTTAACATTGTAATATTTGTCAGGCAGAGGGCTTTCAATGCTCTCTGCCTAATTTGCTGAATAGCAGTAATGATTTTGGGAGGAAATATGTATGGGAACATCGTTTTGGCAGATAACCCTTGAACTTTTTAAAGGCTTTTGGGTGAACTTCAAGCTTTTCGGTATAACCCTTGTTTGCGCTTTGCCTTTAGGACTTATATTGAGTTTCGGCTCAATGTCTAAATTTAAGCCAATTAAATATCTTGTTAAATTACTTGTTTGGATAATTCGCGGTACACCGCTTATGCTTCAAATCATAGTTGTATTTTACGGTCCGGGTCTTCTTTTCGGTATGCAAGTTGGCAATGATTACCGTTTTAAAGCCGCTGTTATAGCGTTTATTATTAACTATTCTTGCTATTTTTCGGAAATTTACCGTGGCGGTATAGAAAGTATACCTAAAGGTCAGCAGGAAGCCGGGCTTGTGCTTGGCATGACTAAGAGCCAGATATTTTTTAAAGTTACACTTTTGCAAGTTATTAAAAATATTGTGCCGCCTATGAGTAATGAAATTATTACCCTTGTTAAAGATACTTCTCTTGCAAGAACTATTGCTATTATTGAAGTTATCCGTGTCGGTGAAGATTATATTACATCTTCAGGTCTTTTCTGGCCGCTGTTTTATACAGGTGCGTTTTATCTTGTATTCTGCGGAATTCTTACTATTCTTTTCGGCAAAATTGAAAAGAAACTCAGTTATTTTAATTCTTAAGGAGGTTAAGTTTTATGGCATTTTTAGAAGTAAACAATATCAAAAAAAGCTTTGGTAAAAATGAAATACTCAAGGGCATAAGCTTTGACCTTCAAAAAGGTGAAGTTCTCTCAATTATAGGTTCTTCGGGTTCGGGCAAAACGACACTTCTTCGCTGTATTAACTTTCTTGAATTTGCCGAGGAGGGAACTGTTAAGGTTAACGGAGAAGTTATTTATAACGGTGAAACAGATAAAAAGCTTAAAGAAAAAGATTTGCGAGAGAAAAGGCTTCATTTTGGCTTGGTATTCCAAGATTTTAATCTGTTTCCACAATATGATGTTTTGCAAAATCTTACTCTTGCTCCGTCTTTGCTTAAAATGGGAACTAAAGATGAACTTGAAGCTCAAGCAAGAGAAATTATAAAGAAAGTCGGCTTGGAAGACAGAATTAACCACTATCCTTGCCAGCTTTCAGGCGGGCAAAAGCAGCGTGTGGCTATTGCAAGAGCGCTTATGCTTAAGCCGGATATTCTTTGTTTTGATGAACCTACATCTGCGCTTGACCCTGAACTTACCGGTGAGGTGCTTAAGGTTATCAAAAGTCTTAAAACAGGAAACAGCACAATGATTGTTGT
>ERZ1106915.2481-NODE-2481-length-10396-cov-2.613964_pt1 | contig 10396 bp, 7 predicted proteins | sample MGYA00403653_ERZ1106915 | MGnify/ENA primary metagenome ERZ1106915 (study PRJEB35170, sample SAMEA104062404) | human gut metagenome | biome: human gut; feature: human-associated habitat; material: faeces | place: Denmark | collected 2012-06-06 ... | reverse complement strand
GAAATCTAGAAAATTCGTCTGCGATTACGTGTCATATGAAAGAAATATTGTGACACACGTAATCAGAAGCAAAAAGCTTGCTATCACGTGAAAAATTACGTGTCAGCAAAAGAAATTATCATATGACAAGTAATTGAAAATACAATTACGGATTGTGAGACAAAATCACCCCTGGAAAACGTAAAATATGTCAATTTTCTTCTCCAATAGCCACCGATTACGGAATCTAGCAACCGAAACACTATATAATCCGTAAATCATAAAAAAAGCTTGTCTGTTCGTCACCGATTACGGAATCTAGCAACTGAAACGCGCTATATAATCCGTAAATGAAAGAAAAGGTTTGTCCCAATCACTGGTGATACAATACCGACACAATATTCTGACAACAAAAAACACAGGGCTGATTCACAGCCCTGTGCCATTGTCATTATATCTTGTTTTAATAATGGTTTTAATATATCCAAATATCAATATACTAATATATCAATATATCCAAATACCAAATATCAATATATCCAAACCTGAATTATTCAATTATTGTTCCGACTTTTCCACGGATTCCTTCTTTAGCTTTTGAAAGGTTTGTAATTATAGCCTTACGTCCCTTGCCGGCTAATACGAATGAAAGTGAAGCATCAATCTTAGGTAATGATGTTACAGGATCAAAGTGTCCTTCATCGATTAACTTCTGAGCTTCTTCAGCAGTAAGGTTCTTTAATTCTTCCTGTGTGCCGTTGTTGTCGATTGTAAGGTAATCGTTTGATGTAAGAATCATAAGAGCAGAAGCGTCTAACATGTCAGCTAACTTAGCTGCTGTGTAGTCTTTTTCAATAACTGCGCTGGCACCCTTTAAACCTGTACGCTGTTGAAGAACAGGAATTCCGCCACCACCTGCTGCAATAACAAGCTGGTGAGCATCAACTAAAGCCTTGATAGCATCAATTTCGTAAATATCAATAGGCTTAGGGCTGGCAATTATTCTTCTATAACCATCCTGATCCTCTTCATATTCAACATAGTTACCTTTCTTCTTTTCGTTCTCAGCTTCTTCCTTAGTCATTAATCTGCCGATAACCTTAGAAGGAGCATTGAAAGCTCTATCGAAAGGATCAACACGAACCTGAGTGATAATAGTACTTACAGGTTTGTAAATTCCTCTGTGAAGTAATTCAGTACGAATAGCATTCTGAAGGTCAAAACCGATATATCCCTGACTCATTGCACCACAAATTGACATAGGAGCAACTGTTCTGTCAGGATCAAGTCTTGAATATTCAGTCATGGCTGTCTGAATCATACCAACCTGTGGTCCATTACTGTGAGTAATAATAACTTCATATTTTTCTTCTACTAAATCAGCAATAGCCTTTGCTGCTGCCTTTACACGTTCCTGCTGCTTAGGAAATGATTCACTGAAAGCATTTCTTCCTAAAGCAACAACTACTTTTTTATTCTCCATAATACTGTCTCCTTAAACGTAAAAACTATAAAATTATTTTAAGATAAATTAGCACAAAATGCAATATTATTAGTCAAGTTGGTCAGATAAAATCTCCCATTGATCCATAAGTTCATCTAATCGTTCACTTATTTCATTCTGTTCTTTGCTAATTTCGTTAAGTTTTGCGGAATTAGTGGAAACAGCAGGATCTGCTAATAACTCATCCAGTTCATTTAATCTGTCTTCTTTTTCTTTAATTTCTTTTTCGACTTTTGAAATATCATTTTTCAATTTCCTAGTCCTTGCGGCTTCAGCCTTCCTTTCTAAATAATCCTGCTTGCCGGAAGAAGTAGAAGTAACTTTTTTCTCCTTTTCAATGGCAGGCGCATATGTTTTGGTTAACTCTTCGCATTTTTCTTCGTAATAATCGTAGTTGCCAAGATAGTTAATTATTTTAGTATTTGTAAGTTCAAGAATTCTTGAAGCAGTCTGGTTAATAAAATAACGGTCATGAGATACATAGAAAACAGTTCCGGTATAATTATTAATGGCATTTTCAAGAATTTCTTTAGATGTCATATCCAAATGGTTAGTAGGTTCGTCAAGGATAATAAGATTAGCCTCTGAAAGCATAAGCTTAGCAAGAGAAAGACGACCTTTTTCGCCTCCGCTTAAATCCTTTACAAGTTTGAAAACATCATCTCCGGTAAACATAAAAGCGGCAAGAGTATTTCTAATCTTAGTATTAGTCATATCAGGGTAAGCATCAGCAATTTCCTCGAATAAAGTGTTAGAATCTTCAAGATTGTGATGTTCCTGATCATAATATCCTATATGAACGTTAGTGCCAAGCTTTACAGTTCCGGCATCAGCACTGATAATATCATTAATAATCTTAAGAATAGTAGTTTTTCCTGTTCCGTTATCGCCAATTAAGGCAACGTGTTCACCACGTTTAATTTCAAAATTAATACCGGAAAAAAGATGAAGGTTATCAAATGATTTTGAAAGTCCTTCAACTGTTAAAACATCATTACCACTTATACAGTCAGGCTCTAATTTAATATTCATGCCATCCTTTAATTCTTCAGGCTTGTCAATTCGTTCCATATTGGCAAGAGCTTTTTCACGGCTTTCAGCACGCTTATAGAACTTTTCCTGCTTATAAGAACGAAGCTTTGCAATAACCTCTTCCTGGTGCTTGATTTCACTTTGCTGTTTCAGGTAAAGATTCAGCTGTGCCTGAAGTAATTGTTTTTTCTTAACCGAAAAATCAGAGTAGTTGCCATCATAAACGTGGCAGTGTGTATTTTCAATTTCAATTACCTTAGTAACTATTTTGTCGAGAAAATATCTGTCGTGGGCAATTATGAGAACTGCACCATTATAGTTAGATAAATATGTTTCAAGCCACTTGATTGAAGTAAGGTCTAAGTGGTTGGTAGGTTCATCAAGCATAATAATGTCAGGCTTTTCAAGAAGAAGCTTGCAAAGGGCAACTCTTGTTTTCTGACCGCCGGAAAGAGTACCAACCTCTCTGTTAAAGTCATCCTCAGTAAAACCTAAACCTTTAATAACACCTTCGATTTCACTTTTGTATGAATAGCCATTAAGTAATTGAAAGCGATGTTCCAAATTAGTGTAATTTTCCATAAGCTTGTGAAGTTCATCACCTGAAACACCGGACATTGCCTTTTCATATTCAACAAGTTTCTTTTCCATATTTATAATATCAGCCTTAACGGATTTTACTTCATCATAGATTGAATTGTGTGAAGCAAGATCTTGGTACTGAGCAAGATATCCTATAGTCTTGTTTTTTCCAAGGGTGATTGTACCGTTATCAGCACTAAGTTCACCCATTATAATTTTCATAATAGTAGATTTGCCTGCTCCGTTATTACCGACAATGGCAGCTTTCTCCCCATCGTTTACGAAAAAAGAGCAGTCGTCCAAAATTGTATCTACACCGTAAGATTTAGATATATGATTACATGATAATATCATGATAAATCCTCCTAAAATATTTGTGTTTGCTAACAGTGAACAGTTTACCATAAAAAGACAAAATTTTAAACAGATTAGAATGACAAATATTTGACAATCTTTAGGCTAATAACTATAATTGAAACTATATATTGTAGTCTGGGGATAGTGTCGGATTACAAGCACTTAAGCAAGGAGAATAATTAATGAACAAAATATCAAAGGCGGTGGTTACAAGGCTGCCCCGATATTATAGATATTTAGATGAGTTGCGCCAGCAGAATGTGGAGCGTATATCTTCTAAGGAACTGAGTAAACTTATGAATGTAACTGCTTCTCAGATTAGACAGGATTTAAATAATTTCGGAGGTTTTGGGCAGCAGGGATACGGATATAATGTACAGTATCTATATGATGAAATCGGAAAACTTTTAGGACTTGATGTAAAGCACAAGATGATAATAGTTGGAGCGGGAAATCTTGGTCAGGCTATTGCAAACTACGGTAACTTTAGAAACAGAGGATTTGAAATTGCTGCATTGTTTGACAAGAATCCTGACTTAATAGGAAAGAAGACAGCTCACGGTCAGATTTTGGATATTGCAGATATTTATGATTATGTAAAAAAACATAACGTGGAAATTGTTGCATTAACATTGCCAAAGGGACCGGCTAAAAAGATAGCACAAAAGCTTGTAGAGTGTGGAGTAAAGGCTTTTTGGAACTTTGCACATACAGATTTAAGTTTTTCAGATGATATTATAGTAGAAAATGTTCACTTATCAGAAAGTTTAATGAAGCTTACATATAGAATTTCAGAAAAGAACGATTCTAAGGAGTAATATATGAAAAATATTGTTACAGGTACAGATATGAAAAAGGTAGACAGTTATACCATTAATACAATTGGAATACCGTCGTTGGTTTTAATGGAAAGGGCTGCACTGAGTGTGTCAGAGATTGTCTGCAAAAACCAGTTAAAGGATAAGAAAATACTTGTGGTAGCAGGTGTTGGAAACAATGGGGCAGATGGTGTCGCAATCTGTCGAATATTACATTTAAAAGGTTACAACACAGAGTTGTACATTTTAGGTGACATATCAAAAGCCAGTACAGAATTTAAACAGCAGCTTTCCATTGCACATAATATTGGAATTAACATAGTTGGTGATTATAACGATGCAGATGTTATTATTGACAGTATTTTTGGAGTAGGCTTATCCCGTAATGTGGAAGGTGTATATAAAGATGTTATTTCAAAAATCAATAAGGGAAGGAACATTGTATATTCAGTTGATATTCCATCAGGTGTTAGTGCGGACACAGGTAAAATCTGTGGCGTTGCAGTAAAGGCTAATTGCACTGTAACTTTTGGAAGTTATAAAATTGGTACTGTTTTATATCCTGGAGCAGAATATTGCGGTCAGGTTGTTGTGGCAGATATCGGATTCCCTCAGGAAGCTTATGAACAGATAGAAGAGCAGGTTAAAACTGCAACATTAGAGGATTTTAATTTTATTCCACCAAGACCTAATTATTCAAATAAAGGCACATATGGCAAGATTTTGATTATTGCAGGAAGTAAGGATATTTCCGGTGCGGCGGTTCTTTGTGCTGAAGCGGCATTTAGAGTTGGGGCAGGATTAGTTCGTGTATTTACTGCAGAACAGAACAGACAGATTATTCAAAGATTACTTCCGGAAGCAATGGTGAATACTTATGATGTACATCATTTTAATATGAAATCATTGGAAGCATGCCTTAAGTGGTGTGATGTTGTTGCCATTGGACCGGGAATTGGAACAGGCGTAATTCAAAAGAACATGATTGAAAAAGTTCTTGAATATAATTTGCCAACAGTTATAGATGCAGATGGGATTAACAATATTTCAGAAGACGAAAGATTGAAAAAGAAGTTACACAAGAATGTTGTAATTACACCTCATTTGGGAGAAATGAGCAGATTTTTAAATATTCCGGTTGAGGAGATTGCTTCTAATCTGATTAAATATGGAAGAGAAGTTAATTATAAATATAACATTAACTGTATTTTAAAGGATGCAAGAACAGTTATTACAACGGAACAGGAGACTTTCGTTAATCTGTCAGGTAACAGTGGAATGGCTACAGCAGGTTCAGGCGATGTTTTAACAGGGATAGTTGCGGCGCTTATAGGCATAGGTGTTGAATTTAATAACGCAACTGTTTTGGCACCATACATTCACGGATTGGCGGGGGATAAAGCTATGGAATATGTGTCAAAGACATCAATGATGGCAACAGATATTATTGAAGGAATAAAGATTTTATTTAAAGGAATGAGATAATGAAAGATATAGAAAAATACTTTAGAGTATATGCTGAAGTAAATTTAGATGCAATAATTAAAAACATAGAAATGATGAGAGAAAAAATTAAACCTGAAACAGGAATTGTAGGAGTTATTAAGACAGATGGATATGGTCATGGAGCTGTACCCATTGCAAAAGCACTTGAAAATGAATGCGTTGGTTATGCAGTAGCAACAGCTTGGGAAGGACACAATCTTAGAAGACACGGCATTGATAAGCCGTTGTACATACTGGGAGTTGTTCCTGAAAACTTGTGCGATTTAGTAATTAACGAAGAAATGTTACCGCCTATATTTACATATAAGATGGCTAAAGCTTTTTCAAATCACGCAGTTAAGTTAAACAAAACAGTTAAATTTAACATTGCAGTTGACACGGGAATGAGCAGAATCGGTTATATTCCAAGTGAAGAAGCAGTAAATGAGGTCGTAGAAATAAGCAAGCTTCCAAATGTGGAGATTGAATCTGCATTTACTCATTTTGCAAAGGCTGATTATGTCGATAAGTCTTTTGCTGAAAAACAGTTTAAGGAATATAATGATTTTATTGCCAAGGTAGAAGCAAAAGGTGTTAAAATACCAATTCATCAGTGTGCAAACAGTGCGGCTATGATGGAAATGCCTGAAACTTCCCTTACAATTTCAAGAGCAGGAATCTCAATGTATGGTTTGTATCCATCAGAAGAGATGGACAAGGATAACATGAAATTAATACCTGCAATGTCTATATACAGTCATGTTGTATATGTTAAGAACATTGAAAAAGGCAGAGGTGTAAGCTATGGTCAGACATTTGTGGCAGATAAGCCGATGACAATAGCAACTATTCCTGTTGGATATGGAGACGGATATCCACGAAACTTAAGCAATAAAGGCTATGTTCTAATTAATGGTAAGAAATGCAACATTCTTGGAAGAGTTTGCATGGACCAGTTTATGGTTGATGTAACAGGTATGGACGTTAAGGAAGGGGACAAGGTTACTCTTGCAGGAAAAGATGGTTCAGAGGAAATATTAATTGATGATTTGGCAGCGTTAGCCGGAACATTTAATTATGAGTTTGTCTGTGACCTTGGAAAAAGAGTGCCAAGAGTATTTGTTAAAGATGGCAAAATAGTTGGCACAAAGGACTACTTTGAAGATGATTATGAAGTAGAAATATAATTTTTTATTATATTTTGAATACACATTACAAAAATTGGAATACTTATATATAAATAAACAATTTTTGGAGTGTGAAATGGTTATTAGACGAGGGGATATATATTATGCAGATCTGCGACCTGTTGTAGGCTCTGAGCAGGGAGGAATAAGACCTGTTCTGGTTATTCAAAACGATACGGGAAACAGGCACAGTCCAACAGTAATTGTTGCGGCAATCACATCAAAAATGACTAAGGCTAAACTGCCGACTCATGTAAAAATAGACTGTGACAAATGCAATATTATAAAAGATTCAATTATTTTATTGGAGCAGTTAAGAACAATCGACAAGAAGCGATTGAAAGATAAGGTTTGTCATTTAGACAGCGAAATGCTTAAAATAGTGGACAAAGCATTATTAATTAGTTTGGAATTAGATACATAAGCTTAGTTGACTATTAATATATAAAATGTTAAAATTTCTAGTGGTTTAAATTAGAAATAGAAATAAAGAAGATTACGGAAGAGAGGATTAATATGTCAGGACATTCAAAATTTGCGAATATTAAACATAAGAAAGAAAAGAATGATGCAGCAAAAGGTAAGATGTTTACAATCATCGGAAAAGAAATCGCTGTAGCAGTTAAGGAAGGCGGAGCAGATCCAAATAATAACAGCAAGCTTCGTGATGTTATTGCAAAGGCAAAAGCAAACAACATGCCTAATGACACAATTGAAAGAGGAATTAAGAAAGCAGCAGGAAATGCAAGTGCAATTAACTATGAAACAGTAAGATATGAAGGATATGGTCCTAATGGTATTGCAATTATTGTTGATGCACTTACAGACAACAGAAACAGAACAGCAGCTAATGTTAGAAACTGTTTCACAAAAGGTGGTGGAAATGTAGGAACACAGGGTTGTGTAGCATATATGTTCGACGAAAAGGGACAGATTATCATTGATAAGGAAGAATGTGATATGGATCCTGATGAACTTATGATGACTGCAATTGATGCAGGAGCTGAAGATTTCCAGGACGAAGAAGACAGCTATGAAGTTATTACAGATCCTAACGAATTTAGCGTAGTAAGAGAAGCATTAGAAGCAGCTGGAGTTGCTATGGCACAGGCTGAAGTTACAATGATTCCACAGAATTATGTTGAATTAACAGATGATGAAGCAATTAAGAAGATGAACATTATTATTGACAGACTTGATGAAGATGAAGATGTTCAGCAGGTATATCATAACTGGGATGAATAATATTAGAAATATTTACATATAAAAAAAGATGGTTTCAAGCGTTAAAGAAAATAAAGTTTGGAACCATTTTTTTATTACAAAGATTGAAATTAGTATATAAAAGAAGCTATAGGGATAGGTAACCTATAGCTTCAGAGGATTAGAAGAATAGTCAAGAGAGTTAATAAAGGCTATTCTTCATATAGTGTATGAAAAATCTGTTCTGTAAGTTCATCTATTAAAGGTTCGTCAGCATTTTCAAATTCCATCATAAGAGCCTTCTTAATACGTTCAGCTCTTGAAAAGAAAAGAATTTCATCAGGCTGGCTTAAGTCAAGTCCCTGATCTAAATCGCTAATTTTCAAATTATCATTAGCCCAGGTATTAATGCTGTCAATAAGTTTATCCTCTTCAGCAGCTTCAATCTTAACCTGCTTAGCATGCATAAAAGAAACAATTCCGGCTATTACAAAAATAATAAAAACACCACCCATTACAGAGTAGAACAACCATGAAGTTTCTGCACTGATTGGAAGAACAATAATTAAAGCCATAAGAACAAGTCCACCTCCACCAACAATAAGCATTGTTGCAGCAGAAGATTTAATGTCTTCATATTTGTCTGAAAGTTTCACATAGCTGTTGACCTTATCAGTTGAAAAAACATCAATGTTAGGAACGTACTGTGATTCTTTATTATCTGTTGTTCCGTTATAATCTTCATTAGTTAAATTATTATCTAAATTATCATTTTCAGAAGCTGTTTCAGATTCATTTAAAATATTATTATTATCAGCCATATTAATTCTCCGTTCTGTAAATATCTTATAAAACAAGTATAAACTAAAACTAAATTTATAACAAGTAAATAACTGATTTTGATAAAAATAAACAGTCAGTAAAATGATAAAAGAGGAACTCCGCTGTGGGTTCCTTTTTATATAAAGAGGTGAACAAATTGTGAAAATGCCCTTGAATGAGCAGTAAACATATATTAAAATCATAGTATGTTATTTTACGAAGGAGGAAAATAGATGATAATTAAAAAAACTATTAAAAAGGCAGGTGCAGTTACACTTGCAGTAGCAATGGTTATCGCAATGATTCCTGCATGGTCTTCACAGGCAGTTGCAGAAACAGCTAAGAAACCATATGAGGCTATATTAGAACCTGATATAGCATATGACGAGCTTTACACAGCAATTGGTAATCAATTTTATGTGTATAAAAATGGTGTGTATGGTGTAATAGGAGAAGAGGGAAAAGAAGTTATACCTCTAAATTGTTTGCAGATTTTGGAAGTTAATGAGGACAGATACTTAGTGCAAGCAAAAGATAAATCATGGAGCATTCTTGATACTAAAGGAAACCCTATTGCAACAATACAGAAGAAGTATGATAACATAAATGTATCTAAAAACCTTTATGCATCAATGGATGGTGAAAATGATGGTGACATTTTAGATGAAAATGGAAATCTAATAAGTCATTACTACGAAGATGAGTCTAAATTATATACCGGAACAGTTAAATATGATGAGTTAACATTGTTAGAAGATGGAGAACATTTTATTGCTTCAAATGATGTAGTTATATCAGGAAATGAAGATGAAGCACATTTATATTTAATTAAACTTAATGGAGATGTTGTTAAGGATTTAGGTATTTGTGTCGGTCAGTGGAATAATATAGAAGGAAAGAATCTTGTCACATATTATAACCAGGTTGAAGATGAGTATAGTAATTATGATAATGTTGGCGGTTGCATTAATATGGATGGTAAGGTTATTACTTCTGACGGATACGATGTAAATTCTTTTAAAGTTACAGAGCTAGGAATTGAAATGCACAATGAAAATGAATATGTAAGATACAATGCGTCAACGTTTGAAAAAGAATGTACGGTAGAATTTACATCTGACAATGAGAATGAAGAATGTACTAGCGTTTTTGAAACAGATGCTGGAATATACTATAATATGAATCATTCAAAATGGTATTGTGTTGACAAGAATACACTAACTAAAAAGGAAGCCTCTATAACTGACTCAATTTCTAATCTTTTTGATATTGGCAATGGAAAAATAATTGGAATTGATGATGTAGATGAAGAAAGTCATAATGCAGCAGTATATATTTTGGATTCAAATTTAAATGAACTTAAGAAATTTGAATACAAAAATGTTACTCATTTGTATATGGGGGGAGATGATACAGTTGGAAAATTA
>ERZ1106915.2469-NODE-2469-length-10432-cov-8.719572_pt1 | contig 10432 bp, 7 predicted proteins | sample MGYA00403653_ERZ1106915 | MGnify/ENA primary metagenome ERZ1106915 (study PRJEB35170, sample SAMEA104062404) | human gut metagenome | biome: human gut; feature: human-associated habitat; material: faeces | place: Denmark | collected 2012-06-06 ... | reverse complement strand
TCGGAAACCACGCCTGATGGCGTAGGAAACGGAGACTTCAGACGTGGTAATTCATCCGAATTTCTTTCTCAGACAAAATGGCATGAGTACCAGCGAGAGTTTCGACTCAGACCGGTTGTTGCCGTAATCAAGGAGATTGTGGAGAAGAGCAAAGTCATTGAGCGTTTTATTGCGATGGATAAGGTGAGAATGTACGGTGATGCATGGACAGAGGCGAAGAAAAACAGGCAGGCATTGATTGACGCGAAATCCTACCAGAAAAATCTTGATAAACTGATGGAAATGATTCAGCAGAGAATGGATGGAGATTTTACAACTCTTTATGATTTGTATGTCTATCTGACTCTGATGATTGCGACAAATCGCGAGGAGATGGAATCGGATGTCGAGATGGAAAACGATTATGATTATACGAGTGTATACATCATGACGGTTCATAAGTCAAAGGGTCTTGAATTTGACACCGTGATCATGCCGGCGATGAATCATTCGCTTGTTCCGAGTGAGCGGACAACGATTCTTGCCGGAAAAGACAAGGCTGCATGGACGTATGAGCCGGGAAAGAGCAATCAGATGAAGAGCCAGTGGTATGAAGAACTGCATAGAGAAATGATCGAAAAGGGAGTCGCAGAGGAGACAAGAATGCTCTATGTTGCCATGACGCGTGCGGTAAACAGGCTGATTCTTCTGGTGAATGACTGGTCGACCTATGAAAGCTGGTCATCTCTGATTAGAAAGGTAGGGCTGATCAATGAGTAACTATAATAATGCTAATGATTATAATAGTGTTAATTATCATAACAGTGATTATGATTATACAGGTGATCGTCATAACAGGAATCGAGTGTATACTTATACAAAGATTTCTGAATTGAAAAATGCGCCATATTTTAAAGAAATTGCGCCCTTGCCTCAGCTCACAATGTCTCGGGAAATGGCAGCCAATATGGTCTATGATATGCGAATTTTCAAAGGCAATGTGATGGGATTCTTGAATTTTGTTCAGCGGTTATTTCCGGGATGGAATGCAAGTGGACAGAAATTTGCCTATATGACGGCACTGAATCAGTATTTGCGTGACAGGATTGCAAGCGCGAAGGATAAGTCAGAGCGTGACTGGCTGTTTGGGTGTAAGAAGAATCTCTATCCGGCAATTCAAAATATTATTCGCTTGGAGGAAGCGCGGGTCAGACCGGAAGATATGAAGGTCTGGGGGACTTTGGATAAGGACATTTCTCTGTTTGTGGAAATGTGGAAGCATCTGGAGCAATTAGACAACCATATCGCTGATTTTCGGTCAAGAATGCATGAGTTGGAAGAACCGGAAATATTTGAACGGGAAGTGAATAAAGTTTTTCGCTTTCATGGAAAGAAAATGATTGTGTGGAATGGATTTCAGTTTTTGACTCCGATTCAGCAGTTTGTGTATGATTGTTTTGAGCGATCCGGATTTGATATTTATGCACTTATTCAGGACGAGAAAAAGTATCCGTATGCAAATGAAATCTGGAGACATCTCTATAACGAGAACAATGGCTATCCGCCGGCAGAACAGTGGATTCGTTTTGAGAATTCCGAAGAGAGAAATCCTCTTGGAGAAATTTTTGAGACCGGTCAGAAGACAACTGCACCAAACGTAAAAATCATAAAATACAGCAATACGATTGAGTTTGTGGAAGACATTTCCAGAATCAAGGAGGAAGGCTTTTATTTATACAGCGCGGATGACTACGTCGCAAATAGTATGCTGAAGGCTTATTTTCCGGAGCGCTATGAGGTGCGGAATTTACTGTCGTATCCGATTGGACAGTTTATTTATACGCTGCATAACATGTGGGATGAAAATCTGCAATGTATTACGCTGAGTGCGGATGGCTTAAGAAAATGTTTTGCGTCCGGCTGGCTTTCCCTGTATGGGAAGAGCAGTATCCGATATACTGAGGATTTAGAGCGAATCTTACCATATTTTGAGAATTGTTACACGATAGAAGAATGGACAAAGCGTCTGAATATATTTTCTGAAGCCTATGAAAATGCCTATGACGTATTTATGCAATCTCCATCTGAGTTTGATTGCTTTGCAGATCAAATTTCCAATCAGGTTCAAGTTCAGATAAGTCAAATGCAGATAGATCAAGCTCAAGTAGATCAGGTTCAGGTAGAAAAGAGAAAACAGAAACGATTGTCCAATCCTCTCGTGAATTTTGGTCCATTTTCCGTAGAAAAAGACAGGGCAGAAAAAGTGATTGAATTTATCTGTCAGCTGATCCAGATGGCACGTTCTTTATTTGAAAAAAATGAACCGGTTTCGATTCAACAGCATATGAGTAAGTTGGATGCCATGCTGTATAGGAATGACGGAATGCCTCAGGAGCTGTATTTAGAAGAGAAGGAAAAGGTAAAGCAGATTTTTAAGGCTCTTGAAAATGAAAAAATCAAAGATTTTCTGTGCTATCCGGGGGATTTAGCGACGGCACTGCTCTCTTTTATGAGCGGAAAACTCGATGATGAGGAAGAAAAAAATAATCAGTTAAAGACTCTGGTTTTCCATATTTTTCAGATTGAATCGGCTTCTGTTTCTGCAAAAGGAAAAGTGCATATCTGCTTGGCGGACATCACAAAATTGCCGGGAATGCCGGGAAAATACACTTGGCCACTGGATGGAGAGCTTTTGAGCAAAATTAATGCAACGACGGAAAAAACGTATCTGTCAAATTGGTTGGAAAACGATCAGTTGCTCACGCTTTCCAATCGTTATTATGTGTATAATGCTTTGAAAAATCAGGAAGTGGAACTTTCATGGGTCTATCAGCAGGGAGAAAAGCGTTTCTCGCCGTCTCCGTATATTACCCTGTTGGATAAGTTGTCAGATGCGAAAATTCAGGATTCCACGGTTCGGAATCTGGATTTGCAGTATGTGGCAGGTGTTCCGCAACATCAGCATTTTGATAAGACTTACTCAATTGAGGAAAATAAGGATCTCCATTTGCGCGAGGATGAACTCGAATATTCCGTGTGTCCGATGCGCTATGTGTACAGCAGTGTCTTGGGGGACAGCCCTGCCTATGTGAATGAGTATCAGCAAAACAGAGCGATTGTCCGGCTCATTCAGATTTTAAAGAAATTGTTGAAGGACAGATATTCTGTCGAGGAGATTGCAGAGCAGGTCTTTGAATTATTTCCATATATTCGAAAGGCGGAGAAGCGCCAGATGCTCGATGATGCCTTGCGCTGGGAACTGCCGAGAAGTGAGGAAAGCTGCACGGTTGATGGAGAGTATAAATATACCAATGAACGGTGGAATCTCACCTTTTTGGATTATGAGACTTACGCATATGCAGAGAAAATGGCATCGATGCTCATGAATCAGAACGGAAGAAGGGATATTTATCCGGAGAGAGTGGGGGCAGGTGGATCAAGAAATTGTGAATTTTGTCCACATGCGAGATATTGTCCGCATGCACTTTTTGGAATAGACTATAAGGGTGAAAACGAATGATAGAGAAAGCGTTTTGGGAAGATGTTCGGAGTGCTTGGGTAACAAAGGCATTGCCACCGAAAAGAGAAGGGGCAATTTCTTCGGGCTCTTCAGGGAAAGACATCATGAATTCGGATTTTTCTGAGGATGAGTGGGGAATGGACGACGGGATTCCGTTTGATATGGTGGATTACGATCAGGCGATCACGGCAGGATTGTTTGGAGAAAATTTTGATATAAAGTCAGATGATGATTTGTGTCCGACACAGCCGGAGACTCAAGCATATCAAGCATATCACACATATCACGCGCAGGGTCAGGGTCAAGCAGGAGGAAAATCAGGTGCTTCGTTGGAATCGAATTCTAAATTGAATTTGGAATCAAATTCGGAAATAAATTCGGAAATAAATTCGGGGATTTTGAAACCAAATTCGGAAATTTCAGCAAATCCAGAAATGAAGGTGGAGCCTGAGCTGAGAGTTAAACAGGATGCAGTGCTTAACTCAGAAGAAGTATCTAATCCGGCATCCGTGGTCAATCCGGAAATAATGGCAAGCCCCAAACCAGTAAAACGAAAGCGACCGAAACTGAATACCGATCAATTTGAATGGTTAATCGAACAGCAGACGATACCGGCTTATACGGAAGCCTGCCATTTGCTTTTAGAATGTGAACTGCCTGAGAGTATGGATGAATTAATGAATCAGTTGATTGAGCGCATGTCTGTCTTGCAGGAAACGGCGGAGAAATTTGGCGGTATTTATGAGGCAGATCTCTCTCAATTTTATGAGTATTATATTCCAGAAGCATTGGAGTTGACATCTACATACCTGGAATATCTGGATCTCGATATTGGTGAAGAATTGATAAATGAAACAGAAAGGGAAGTCATGGACGCGATTGAGAAACTTGTGCTTAGTGTGAATGAAAAGATCGAGGAAATCTGCAAATATGCGATGATTGAGATTCGTGCAAAGGCGAAAGCACTTGACAGTATGATGAGTCAGGATGGCTATGTAGGTTCTGAATTCAAAATACGTTAAAGGATAAATTGTGCGTAACTGTGTAAGAAAACAAAAGTAGTGTAAGAACGTAAAAAAATAAGAGATAAGACACATGAAAATATGCTAAGATACGTGGAGTGGGAGGGGATTCCAATGAGTGAGGAAAAGGATAAAAAGAATGCAAGTGAAAACCCGGAGTCAATGGCACAGGAATCGCAGGAGGTAAAATCTCCGGCGCTTACGTTGAATCCGGATGAAGTAGAGTATGACATGTCATTTATGGAGCCATCCTTAAAGGAAAAAGGACTTGAAGGCGAAGCTGATTCATCTGGAGCAACAGCGGGTGCAGTGGATGAATCGATGCTGTCAGATGAGGAGAAAAAACAGGTTGAAGCCTTTGTAAAACAGATTGATATCTCGAATGTGAAAATGGTCAATTCCTATGGCGCAAGTGCGCAGAGAGGGATTTCTCGTTTTTCAACTTCGATAACGGCGAATGTAAAGACAAAGGAATTTGGTGAGGTAGGAGATAGTTTAAGGGAACTTCGCGTCGCAATCGGCAGTACAAATGCCCCGGCTGAAAAGAAGGGATTATTTGGCTGGCTCAGAAAAGGAAAGCAGAAAGTCACTTATCTGATCGCAAATTATGAGAGTGCAGAGGCAAATATCAAGAAAATTGAAAAAGATTTGCAGAGACATCAGCAGGTTTTGACGAAGGATGTATTTGTGTTTGACCAGATGTACGATATGAACCTTGAATTTTACAAGGAGCTGACGATGTACATCATTGCGGGAAAGAAGGCACTTGTGCTTGCAAGAAATACAAAGTTAGTAGAGCTGAGAGAAAAATCGGTGCGGACCGGTGACCAGCTGGATGTACAGCTTTACAGAGACTATGAGGATGCTTGTGTACGTTTTGAAAAGAGAATTTTTGATCTGGAAACGACGAGACTAGTTTCAATTCATATGGCTCCTCAGATTCGTCTGCTTCAGAATGCGGATCAGGAGATTGTGGACAAGCTTCGCTCAGATATTATCAATACAATTCCGCTGTGGAGAAACCAGATGGTGCTTGCACTTGGAATTGAGCATGCGAGAAAGGCATTGAGTGCGCAGAGTGCAGTCGATGAGATGACAAATGAGATGTTCCGGCGAAATGCGGAAACACTGCGACAGGGTGCAATTGATGCAGCGCAGGCTTCTGAGCGTGGAATTGTGGATGTAGAGACTTTAAGAAAAGTCAATGCGGATGTCATTGCGTCCATCAATGAGGTCGTGAAAATCCATGAAGAAGGATCAAGAAGACGCGAACAAGCCCAGCAGGAACTTGCAAAGATTGAAGATGAGTTAAAGCAGGCACTGTTGGAGGCAGGTTCCAGATAAATTGAGAGAAGAACTTCTCAGAAAGAAAAGTTGAAGAAAAATGGAGGAGAGATATAATTGCAGAAAATTCCGTTTCTTTTGATGGAACATGCAGTGGGTGAGATCACATATGAGTATACTCTGGCGCAAAGATTGTATGGAGATATTTATGTCAGTGATTCTGAAAGAAATTTTTTTTTTGATCGTTATCATAAAAAAATCTCTGTGTACATTAGTATCTGAATATGGGAAAATAAAAAATCGAAAAGACAAGGATTGTGTAGAAATACATGATCCTTATTCTGTATGGAGCCGAAAAAATACACGGAATACAATTAAATAAAATCGCAACAGAAAATTTATAAATACATAATTTGAAGTCTCAGCAGAAATCGAGTACAATAAATAATACGATACAAGATTAAAAGATGTAGCAAAATCAAAAACCTATCAAACAATAACAGAGTAGAAGGTAAGTTTGTAATTATTTATTTGTAAATTGCAAAATACATTGCGAAAGGAAACGGGAGTATGGGACTTATTCGAGCAGGAATTGGGGCACTGGGTGGTACACTTGCGGATCAGTGGAAGGAATTTTTCTATTGCGATGCTCTGCCAAATGATGTTTTGATGAGAAGAGGTCAGAAGCGAACGGGGAGACGTTCTTCTAATACGAGAGGAAATGATAACATTATTTCCAATGGTTCCGGGATTGCAGTGGCAGATGGTCAGTGTATGATCATTGTGGAACAGGGCAAGATCGTGGAGGTCTGCGCAGAGCCGGGTGAATTTACATACGATACGTCCACAGAGCCATCTGTTTTTGTTGGAGGTCTTGGAGACGGCATCAAGGCGACGTTTAAGACAATTGGAAAGCGTTTCACGTACGGCGGAGATACAGGCAAAGACCAGCGCGTGTATTATTTCAATACGAAAGAGATCATTGACAATAAGTTTGGTACGCCGAGTCCGATTATGTTTGAGGTCGTCAATAAGCGAATTGGGATCAGCCGTATCGTACAGGTTCGCTGTAATGGCGTCTACACCTATGTGATTTCTGACCCGTTGCGGTTTTATACGAGACTTTGCGGAAATGTGGAATATGAGTTTACGCGAGACCAGATTGACGCTCAGCTGAAAGCAGAGTTTATTGATGCCTTACAGCCAGCTTTTGGAGAGTTGGCAGAGCAGGAGCTTCGTCCGGCGCAGATTCCGGCAAAGGCAAATGCGCTGAAAGCAGCGATGAACAATGCCTTAAAGCAGGAATGGATCGAGAATCGAGGGATTTCGGTTGAGAAGATTGCGTTGAATCCGATCACTCTCACGGAAGAAGATCTGAAGAAAATTAATGAGATGGAGGATGCGGCGAGTGTCGGTGCGAATCCATTCATGATGGCAGGACGCATGACGAATGCGACCGCAGATGCCATGCAGACTGCGGCAGGGAATTCTGCTGGTGCGATGACAGGATTTATGGGCATGGGAATGACTGGAATGGGGGCGCAGGGCGGATTTGCCTCGGCTCAGAACCTTTATAATATGGGGGTTCAGAACCAGATGAACCAACAGATGCTCAATCAACAGAGGATGAATCAGCAGATGGCAGGTGCTAAGGATGCCGGACTTGGTGCGCTGAATGGAATGAGTGGTACAGGAGCAGTTTTACAGACATCTTCACAGGTGGGAGCATCGGAGAATGGAGATGCATGGAAATGCAGCTGTGGCGCAATGGCAACCGGAAAGTTTTGTTCGGAATGTGGAGCGAAGAGACCGGAGCCGGTGAAGATCGGTTCATGGAAATGCAAATGCGGAGCGATTGCAACGGGTAAATTTTGCTCAGAGTGCGGTTCACCGAGACCGGTCGATGAGAGCTGGACTTGTTCGTGCGGAGCCGTGAATAAGGGAAAATTCTGTTCAAACTGTGGGGCAAAGAATCCGTATCTCGGATGATTGAGTTTAAATCATAATTGCCGATTGTTCGTGTATTGTGCAAATTGTGAAATGTGAAGATAAACGATATGCAGACATATATGATTCAGAGCGGATTCGCAGTGATTCTGGGAAGAGGTCAGCAGAGCTGACTAGAATCATGCGTCAGATTTCTGCTAGCATTTGACTTGAATACGTAAATATATATACAGGATACAGAGGAGAAACTCATGGAAATCATGAGAAAAGTGAGGTGATGAGGATATGCCGACAATGCAGGAATATAAATGTCCTTGTTGCGGGGGATCGCTTGCGTTTGACAGTACTGTTCAAAAAATGAAGTGTCCGTTCTGTGACACGGAATTTGAGATGGAGACGCTTCAAAATTATGATGCAGAATTGCAGAAGGAACAACCGGACCAGATGAAATGGGAGACGACTGCCGGAAAAAAATGGGAAGCAGGCGAAATGGAAGGTCTTCGATCATTTATCTGTAACTCCTGTGGGGGAGAAATCATCGCAGACGTTAATACGGGTGCGACAGCCTGTCCATTTTGCGGGACGCCGATCGTGATGATGGATCAGTTTTCCGGAACTCTAAAGCCTGATCTGGTGATTCCGTTTAAACTGGACAAGAAGTCAGCGAAGCAGGCTCTTAACCGATATTTGACTGGAAAGCGTCTTTTACCCAAGATTTTTAAAGATCAGAATCACATTGAGGAAATCAAGGGAATTTATGTTCCGTTCTGGCTTTTTGACACAGATGCGGATGCTCAGGTGCGCTATCGGGCGACAAAGGTGCGTAGTTGGAGTGATCAGAATTATTATTATACAGAGACGAGGTATTTTCTGCTTCATCGGGAAGGCAAGGTGGCATTTGAAAATGTTCCTGTGGATGGTTCTGCCAAGATGGCGGATGAACTGATGGAATCCATCGAGCCGTATGATTGTTCGCAGGCAGTAGATTTTCAGACAGCTTATCTGGCGGGATATTTGGCGGATAAGCATGATGTGACAGCAGAAGAGAGCATTGAGCGGGCAAATACGCGTGTAAGACGTTCCACAGAGGAGGCATTTCGGAATACGGTGCAGGGATATGCCACAGTTATGCCGGAGAACAGCAGGATTCAGCTTCATGGTGGAAAGGCAAAGTATGCGCTGTATCCGGTGTGGCTTTTGAATACAACTTGGAATGGGAAGAAATATACGTTTGCGATGAATGGTCAGACCGGAAAATTTGTCGGAGATCTTCCAGTTGATAAATCGGTTGCTGTGAAATGGATGCTGGGGTTAACGGCTGTGTTCAGTGTTCTCACTTATGGAGGAGTTTACCTGTTGCATCTGGTTGGAATTTAAGCAGGGAGGGAGAGCGGAATAGAATGATGAAAAAGAAAAAATTAAAGCGATTACGCCTGTTTCTGTGGATGCTCCTTGTCTGCCTGATATATTGTGGTTTGATGGTGATGCCAGCTTTTGCCGAGGGTGGATTTGCGGATGAGTACGATCGAGTCAGTGATCTGGCAGGAGTTCTCACGAAAGCGGAAGAGTATGATCTTCAGGAACGCTTGGATGAAATCAGTATTCGTCAGAAGATGGATGTGACGCTTGTGGTGACTCCGGATCTGGGTGGATATGATCGTGTGTCAGATTATGCAGAGAATATCTATGAATCTTGCAAGTTTGGTTATGGAAAAGAAAAAGATGGGATTTTGCTTCTCATCAGCATGGAAGATCGTGATTGGTACATTGATACACATGGGTTTGGGATTACTGCGTTTACAGATGCAGGAATTGAATACATAGGGGAAGCGATGACACCGGATCTTGCAGATGGAGACTATGCGCAGGCTTTTGAGACATATGCTTCTCTGTGTGATGATTTTATCACGCGTGCGAGAAATGGAAATCCTTATGATAATGAAGATTTTTCCGAAGAGAAAATGCCGGTGATGTGGATTCCTCTTTCTATTTTGATTGGGGCGGGACTTGCCGGAGTAGTTGTTGGCAGTATGGTTAGTGGAATGAAGACGGTTCGCCCGCAGGCGACTGCAAACAGCTATGTAAAAAAAGGCAGTTTTCATTTGAATGCAAGTCGTGATCTCTTTCTCTATCACACAATCGCGCGCACCGCAAAACCGAAGGATAGCAAAACATTCGGAGGTGGCGCACATAACAGTAGTAGTGGTACTATGCATGGAAGCAGCACGCACAGATCGGCTTCCGGTTCGACTCACGGAGGTCAAGGTGGAAAGTTTTGATGAGAAATGTTAATTGCGCATTAATAAATTTGCTTATTAATCCTGAATTATACTAGAACGAAAGGGCAGTTAGCAGGAAAATATTCGAATACTCATGTAGAATTTACACCTTTGGAAGATCGGAACGGTAATCAAGATATGGAAAAATGCAAAAGATATGTCTTGAAAACTAGGAATTGATGAATGAGACATATTTCGAATAATTTAAATCAATAAAGCCGGTGCAGGATTTTTATATCCAGTACCGGCTTTATTGGTTTTAAAGAGGTGTGGTGTAAAAGTACATTATCAATGTAATCGCAAGAAAAAAGCAAGAATCTAAGCATGGAGTTTTTTTTAAATAATGTTAAACCTGAATTATTCACGGAGCAATCTCTAGCCTAAAAATTGCACCATGATTC
>ERZ1106915.2468-NODE-2468-length-10437-cov-2.846850_pt1 | contig 10437 bp, 9 predicted proteins | sample MGYA00403653_ERZ1106915 | MGnify/ENA primary metagenome ERZ1106915 (study PRJEB35170, sample SAMEA104062404) | human gut metagenome | biome: human gut; feature: human-associated habitat; material: faeces | place: Denmark | collected 2012-06-06 ... | reverse complement strand
TATGTTTATTTAATTACAGGTTCGATAGTTTTTGTTGCAATCGGTTATTTTGTTTCAAAGTATTTTTATGAAAAATATGGTGTAAGTTCGTGTTTTAATATTTATATTCCGAAAAGGCTTAGAAAAACGGTGTCTTCTCTCGGAGGTGTGCAAAATATTATCAGAATATCAAATGATTTGATTGAAGTAAGAAATCCTAAACTTATAAATGAAATTGATTTGAAATGTGAAGTTAAAGAAAATCAAATTAAAATTGATTTGAATAAAATTTCCGACTTGAAAGAATATTTGGGTTAAGTTATAATATTTTCGGTGATATTATGACTGTCAGAGAAATGCTGTTTGAAAATCAAGATGTTAAATACGGCGATTTTCATTCAAAACTCATTCCCGGTATTGATAGGGGCGATATTATTGGTGTTAGGCTTCCTGTTATTAGAAAAATAGCTAAAAAAGCTGCACTTGATGATTTAGAAATAAATACTTTTTATTATGAAGAAAAAATGATAAATGGTATGGTTATTGAATATAATAAGAAACTTTCACTTGATGAGCGATTTGCGCTTCTTGATGATTTTGTACCTTTAATTGATAATTGGGCAATATGTGATTGTTGCTGTGCAACTTATAAATTCACATTAAAAAATCTAAACGAAGTATTTAATTATATTTTGAAGTATAAAGACGGCAGCGAATACGAAGTTAGATTTATGTGTGTTATGATGCTTGATTATTTCCTGAAAAATGAATTTATCGCAGAGGTATTAAGCACTCTTTTATCACTTAATCGTGATGAATATTATATCAATATGGCAGTGGCTTGGGCGCTTGCTACTGCTTATGTAAATTTTAAAGATAAAGTTAATCCTGTTTTGGAAAACAAGGTGTTGCCTGCCTGGGTTCATAATAAAACGATTCAAAAAATATGTGAATCATACAGAATATGCGATGATGATAAAAAATATTTAAAAACGCTTAAAATAAAACAGTGAAAAACGACGGTGTTTTTCACTATTTTATTTTATTTTATAAAGTATTGACATAATAATATTCTGTGACTATAATACAGTTGGTTTTGAAATATATGTTTGAAAGGCAAGCGATTTTTTTGCAAAAAAGTTTAGCGAAAAATAATAAAAATACTTTGTTGATGACGCAAGGCAATATTTGGAAGCTTCTTATTACTTTTTCAATTCCACTTATTATCGGCAATTTGCTTCAGCAGATGTATAATACCGCCGATTCAATTATAGTAGGCAATTTTGTGGGAAGTAACGGGTTGGCTGCCGTCGGCTCCGGCACTGCGCTGATAAATTTAATTATTGCTTTTGCACAGGTTGCTGCCGTCGGCGCAGGCGTAGTTGTTTCGCAATACATAGGTGCTGATAAAAAAGATAAAATCAAAATTTCTGTTCACACTTCAATTTGTATTTCAATAATACTCGGATTGATTTTGTCTTTACTCGGAATTTTTGCTTCACCGTCTTTGCTTATTATGATGAAAACACCTAAAGTGGTATTAAAATCATCTATCCTTTATCTTCAAATTTACTGCGGTGGCTTAATATTCAATGTTATATATAATATGGCTACCGGAATATTAAACGCAGCCGGAAATTCCAAAAAACCGCTGGTTTATCTTGCAATAGCGTCATTTACAAATATTATACTTGATTTATTATTTATTAAAATATTTAAACTTGGTGTAATGGGCGCTGCAATAGCAACCGATATAAGCCAGGCAATTTCCTGTATATTGGCAGTAGGTTATTTGCTGAAAGTAAAATCAGATTATAAACTTTACATAAAAGATTTAAAAATCAATAAAGAAACAGCTGTAAAAATTATAAAAATCGGATTGCCGACTGCTATTCAAAATATGGTTATTTCTTTTTCCAATGTGCTTGTACAATCAAGCGTTAACGCTTACGGTGCAACTGCAATGGCAGGGTATGCAGCTTATCTTAAAATTGACGGATTTAACATTCTGCCTGTTTTAAGTATCAGTATGGCTGTTACCACATTCACAGGGCAAAATGTTGGCGCAAACAGACTTGATAGGGTTAAAAAAGGTATGTATTCATCACTAATAATGGTACTTGTTTACACAGTATTTATAGGTGCGGTTTTACTTATTTTTTCACATCAAGTTTTAGGCTTGTTTACTCACAGTGCTCAAGTTATTATGTATGGTCAATTAGCCATGAAATATTTTTGCCCGTATTATTTCCTTTTGGGTATACTTAATGTTCTTGCAGGAACCGTAAGGGGTGCAGGCAAGGGAATTCCACCGATGATTATTCTTCTTTTTTCAATGTGTATTTTCCGTATATTATGGATTAAAATTGCATTGCCGTTTTATTCATCAATTGACGGAGTATTTATTCTTTATCCTATTTCTTGGCTTGTTGGCGCAATTTTAATGATTTTGTATACAAAATTCGGCAAGTGGTTGCCTCATAAGCAGATGGAGAAAAAAGAAAATAGTTAATCCTATTGACTTTAATAATTGGTATGATATAATATCTTAACGAAAACAAGTGTGGATTTTTCCTGACTTATGTCATCTTTTCGCCATGCAGTCTTTTTTGACTGTGTGGCTTATTTTATGCCCAAATAAAGGAGGATTTATGAAAAAAGATACTTTTATGAAGGAAAAGCCTGTTTTTCCTCTTATTATATCTATGGCACTGCCTATGATAATTTCAATGTGTGTTAATTCGCTTTATAATATTGTAGACAGCTATTTTGTAGCGAAAATCAGTGAAGACGCAATGACTTCGCTTTCGCTTGTATTTCCTGTTCAAAATTTTATTAACGCTGTTGCTATCGGTTTCGGTGTAGGTATAAATGCTGTAATTGCTTTTTATCTTGGCGCAGGGGATAAAAATAAAGCTGATAGTGCAGCAACTCAAGGTTTTCTTCTTTCGATTATTCACGGTGTTGTATTAACTGCCACCTGCATTTTTGTTATGAAACCTTTTCTTTTAGCATTTACAAAAGACGGAAATGTTATTTCCCTTGGTGTTCAGTATTGTAATATTGTTTTTCTTTTTACAGTGATTAACAGCCTTAATCTCTTTTTTGAAAAGCTTTTTCAGGCAGAGGGAAATATGAAAATTACAATGATAGGGTTAATGGTAGGGTGCATCACAAATATTATCCTTGACCCGGTTATGATTTTTGGACTTGCATTTTTTCCGAAAATGGGAATTAGAGGTGCGGCTTTGGCAACTGCACTTGGACAATGTGTTACTTTTTTGATATATATAATTTACTATTTTGCTAAACCGGGCAGTGTAAGAGTGAATAAAAAATACTTTAAGTTAACATCATATATTGTTAAAAAGCTTTATTCTATCGGTATTCCTGCGATTTTAAATTTGGCACTTCCGTCAATACTTATTTCTTCGTTAAATGCCATATTGGCAACTTTTTCGCAGGTATATGTATTGGTACTCGGTGTATATTATAAACTTCAAACATTTCTTTATTTAACCGCCAACGGTATAATTCAGGGAATGAGGCCTATTATTGCTTATAATTACGGTGCAGGTGAATATAAAAGAGTACGCAAAATTTATAACTATGTACTTATTATGATTGCGATTATTATGGCAGTAGGTATGGTTATTTGCTTAACTGTTCCGTCAAATATAATTTCAATGTTCACATCTAACAGCGAAACTGTAAAGCTTGGTGCAACTGCTTTAAGAATTATAAGTGCAGGTTTTGTATTTTCTGCTGTGTCTGTAACCTCTTGCGGTGCTCTTGAAGGACTTAGTAAGGGCTTTCCGTCACTCGTGATTTCGCTTTGCAGATATATAGTTATAATTATTCCGTCAGCATTTGTTTTAAGCAAATTTTTCGGTGCAATCGGCGTTTGGCACGCATTTTGGGTTGCTGAATTATTAACTGCAATTATATCAATATTTGTTTATAAAAAGTCTGTTAAATTTAATAAGAATTAAAGAAAGCACCTAAAGGTTATAAATTTCCCTTAGGTGCTTTTTTTAAAATATTAAGTTTATAACAATGCATAAAATTGAGCCGGCCAAAAGCGGTGTGATTATTGAAAGTAGCGTGTATTTTATGCTTCTTGTTTCTTTGATTATGGTGAAAAGTGTTGTTGCACACGGAAAATGAAACATACTGAAAATGCAGGCACATATTGCTGTTTTCACAGTCCATCCGTTAGTAATCAATATTTCTTTTAAGCTTTCAATTGATGAATAGTCGCTTATTACCGATGTTGATAAATATGCCATCAATGCTATCGGCAGTACAATTTCATTTGCCGGAAGCCCGATTATAAATGCCATCAGCATTACACCGTCAAGACCGATTAAATTACCGATAGGCTCGAGCTTATTACTTATAATAATCAGCAGGGAAGAACTGTCAATTTGTATATTTGCAAGCGCCCATATCATTAAACCGGCGGGCAGTGCAACAACCACTGCTCTGAAAAGGACTAACAATATTTTTTCTCTTACAGTTGTTAAAATTACATTTTTAAAATCAGGCACCCGATATTTAGGCAGTTCAAAAACAAGCGAACTGCTTTTTCCTTTTAATACAGTCAGGCTGAGAATTTTAGAGCATATCATTGTGCCGAATACCGAAATCACGAGAAAGAGCAAAAGCACTAAACTTGCATAAAATGAATTTTTAGCAAGAAATATAGATATTATTGCTATTAAAAAAGGAAATCTGCCGTTGCAAGGGGTTAGGGAATTGGTAATGATTGCAATTGAACGCTCACGCGGTGAATCAATTATTCTTGCTCCGGTAACACCGACTGCATTGCACCCAAGTCCCATACAGGTGGTTAAAGCCTGCTTGCCGCACGCATTGCATTTTTCAAAAGGTCTGTCAAGGTTAAATGCAAATCTCGGCAGTATTCCCCAATCTTCCAATATTGCAAACAGCGGAAAAAATATCGCCATAGGCGGAAGCATAACCGCCACAACCCATAATAATACTTTGAGCATTCCGTCAATAAGCAGGCTGATTATTATCGGTGAAATGCCGAACTCTCTCATTTTGTCTGATAAAAATTCTTCAAAGTTAAAAAATGCAGATGAAAGTATTTCACTCGGATAATTTGAGCCTTTTATAGTTATCCATAATATTATGCCGAACATTATCAGCATTATAGGTATAGATGTATATTTTCCGAGTATTATTTTATCTATAAATTCATCACGCTTTTCTTTTTTAGACGGAGCTTGCGTTACTGCTTTATTTGTTACAAATTCGGCTTTGTACGCAAGGTTTTCAATATCTATTTTGTTTAAATCATATTCTTTTTTTGAGTAGTAATCTTCGCTGTTGGTGGATATTAAATGTATTTCTTCCAGCAGTTCGTTTATACCTTTTCCGCTTCTTGCAGTTGCTTTAATTACAGGTACACCAAGCAGATTGCTTAAAATATTTTTATCTATTTCTATGTTTCTTTTTTTCGCTTCATCGCATAAATTGAGCATAACTACTACTTTGTTTGTTATTTCTAATATTTGATAAAACAGCATTAAGTTTCGTTGCAGTAATGTGGAGTCGATTACAATTACAACGCAGTCGTACTTTTCTTTAAGCAGATATTCGCCTGCAACTCGTTCTTCTTCGCTTGACGGTATTAAGCTGTATGTACCCGGCAAATCTATTAACCTGTAATTGTTGTATTTATAATAGAAATTACCGTCTGCCGAGTCTACTGTTTTACCTGTCCAGTTACCTGTGTGCTGGTGCATTCCTGTTAATTCGTTAAATACTGTGCTTTTTCCTACATTGGGATTACCCATCAGTAATACTTTTTTCTCTTTCATATTTGTGCCACCTCAATTTTTTGGGCGTCTTTTTTTCTTATGGCAAGCTTGCTTGAACATATTTGGTATGCAATGGGGGAACGGCTTATACCAATATTTTTACATTCAATCTTTTGCCCTTTTGATATTCCGAGTTCACTTAATCTGTGTTTTAATGAGCAGTTTTCACTTATAGTTACAATTTTGCATATTTCATTTTCTTTCATTTGCGATAGAAGCATATATTTTCACACCTTTCGTGTACTTTTTGCTATGATCATTCTATGCCTAGTGGCAGAATTTGTTAAATTGTCGATTTCTATTGAAATTATTATTTAAGCGTGATAAAATACTGAGTGTAATTTATTTTAAATAAGGGGTATTTTTTTATGGGAAATCAATTTATTATGCCGGGCCGGGTGTTTTATGGCGAAAATGCACTTGCAAATGCAAGCGATGTAATTGCCTCTCTCGGTAAAAAAGCACTTGTTGTTACCGACCCTATGATGATGAAGCTCGGTACTGCTAAAATGGTTACCGATATACTTGATGAAAAAGGAATTCACTATGCAATTTATTCAAATATTACAGGTGAACCTACTGATAAAATGATTGAAGCCGGACTTGATGTTTATAATGACCAAGGCTGTGATTTTCTTATTGCGGTAGGCGGCGGTTCACCGATTGATTCAATGAAGGCTATTGCCGCTGTATCAACAAGCGGCGGTTCTATTGATGATTATCTTGGAAAAGTAATTACAGTTCCTACTCCGCCTATGGTTGCTATTCCTACTACATCAGGTACAGGTTCTGAAGCAACACAGTTTACAATAATTACCAACACTGAAAAGGATATTAAAATGCTTCTTAAAGGTGCAGTGCTTATGCCGGATGTTGCTATTGATGACCCTGCATTTACGCTCACAGCACCTAAAAGTGTCACTGCTGCAACAGGACTTGATGCACTTTGCCACGCAAGTGAAGCATATACATCGCGCAAGTCACAGCCGCTTACTGATGAATTTGCAATTTCTGCAATAAAAAAGATATTCAAGTATCTCCCGATTTGTTATAATGACGGCAGTAATGTTGAAGCAAGGGCGCAAATGTCACTTGCAGCATTTGAAGCAGGTGTAGCGTTTAATAATGCCTCTGTAACAGTTATTCACGGTATGAGCAGGCCTATCGGCGCACTTTTCCATGTACCGCACGGCATCAGCAATGCAATGCTTCTTTCAGCTTGCTTTAGCTATGTTTATGACGGTGCATATGGCAGATTTGCTGATATGGCACGCGAAATCGGCGTTGCAGATGAAAAAGACGATGATAAATCGGCAGCTGAGAAGTTTATTGCCGCTTGCAATGAACTTTGCAAGATTTGTGAAATTCCGAGCCTTGAAGAATATGGAATTAACAAAGATGATTTCTTCGCTAATATGGATAAAATGGCAGAGGACGCTATGGCTTCCGGCTCACCGTCAAACACTATTAAGGAACTTAATAAAGAAGATTTATTAAACATTTACAAAGAACTTTGGAAATAAAGGAGAGAATATGAAAAAGATTATAAAAATATTCAGCGCAATATTAGCTGTTATTATGGTACTTTCATCAACTTCAGTCGCGTTTGCTTATACACAAACTTACAGCAAGTATGATGATAAAACATATACTCATAACACAAGATTTGATGCCTTGCCTAAAGTTATTGGCATTGATGTATCAGAGCATAATAAAACTATCGACTTTAATAAGGTTAAGGCTGACGGTATTGATTTTGTTTATGTAAGAGTGGGTTATACAGGATATACTAAATCAAAGCTTTCACTCAATTTAGACCCTTATTATCAAACCAATATTGCAAATGCACTTGCTGCCGGGCTTCAGGTTGGTGTTTATTGGTATTCGCAGGCACTTAATGAATCAGAAGCTTCGCAGGAAGCAAATATGCTTCTTAACGCAATTGCAGGCTATAATGTTACATTGCCTGTTGTAGACGATTATGAATTTGCAGGTGTTGGCGAAAAAGGCAGGCTTGACAGTGCAAATCTTTCAAAAGACCAAATGACCGCTAATTCACTTGCATTTTTAAATACTGTTGCTCAAAGGGGATATGTACCTTGCCTTTATGCAAATGAATCTTTCTTGAAAAATAGGGTGAACGCATCGCAAATTGCGCAGGTTGCAAAGATATGGCTTGCTAATTACAATACAGTTACGGGCTATGCCGGTGATTATGAATATTGGCAGTTTACTTCAAGCGGTAAAGTTGACGGTATTTCAGGCAGAGTTGATATGAATGTTTGGTATCAAGGTGCTATGCCTAATATTTCAGCCCAGCCACCTGTGCCAAATGCTTCCCCTAAAAAAGTTACCGGTGTTAAGCTTAAGAAAAGAACAAATACTACTTTGACTTTCACTTGGAATAAGCAAGTTTCGGCAACATATTATAATATTTATAAGTATGACTTTAGTGCCGATAAATATGTTTATTTAGGTTCTACTCAAGGTAATGTTAATTCTTATTACATTTCAGGTATTCCTGAAGGCTCATATAACAAATTTAAAGTTTCAGCTGTTGTTCTTGGCATCGAAGGGGCAAAAAGTGCTGTATATAAAGAAGTAAACACACCTAAAAAGGTGAAAATAAAACTTGCCAAGAGTAAAAAGAAAAAGAAAATTACTTATAAGTGGAAGAAAGTAAAATGCACAGGCTATCAATATCAGTGGTCTACAAGCAAAAAATTTAAAAAGAATTATTTGACTAAAACAACTAAAAATACATCAGTTACTATTAAGACATCAAAAAGTAAAAAAACTTATTATGTTCGCGTAAGGGCATATGTTAAACATCCAAACGGTACTAAGTATTACGGTAAATGGTCAACTGTTAAAAAAGTAAAAGTTAAATAATTGAAAAGGCACATCAAGATAAAATCTTGATGTGCCTTTCTTTATTAAAGCTCCTTTAAAAATCTTATACTTTCTTTTTTCTCGCGATTGAATATTTGCCATTATCAAAAATACCGTACCATAATCCGTCATATCCGTCACAAATTCTTTCAGGATAGTCTTCATAATCTTCAGACCAAATTTCTTTTATCATTATATCAGGTTAATATTAAACCCGCACTGAATATTCGGTGCGGGTTTTTCAGTATCAAATTATTTATCTGAATATAACTTTTCGTGAAGTTTTTCTACTTCACCTTTAGTTAATTTATAGCAAAATTTCATTAAAATGAACATTAGTATAAGCAAAACAGCCGGAATAATCGTAGCCGCGTCATAAAGTTTTGAAAGTACAGCTTCATCCTGAAAGGCCTGTGTGCCTTTATATCCTATTATACCTAAAATAGCCGATGCACCGGAGCCGGCTGCTGTTTGGCCGAGCTTTCTTACAAATGAGTATACACTGTAAGCTGTGCCTTCTTCGCGCCTGCCTGAAAGAAGTTCCTGATAATCGGTTACATCCATTACAAGCGCCCATACTTCAAGTACAAGGAATGTTTGGCCGGCACCGGAAAAGAAAACTAAAATTAAGAAAATATACGGGTTTTCGCTGAGTGCTGAAAATCTTAATGTCACCATTAAAATATTAACAATTGCCGCAAAAAGCAAACCTGCCGCGCAAATTTCTTTTTTACCGTATTTTCTGATAAGCTTATTCATAAACGGTAAAAATAAAGCCATCGGCAGATATGTGCATACCGTTACCAAGCTGTAAAGACCCGGCTTATCAAAGTATGTTTTGAAAAGATAGTTATAAATTGTTTGCGTATACATTTGGAAGCCTATAAGAAGCATTGAAATTAGGCATAGTACAATAAAAGGCTTGTTTTTAAACATGATTTTTATTGTTTTAAATAAGCTGTAATCACTTGCTTTTTGTGTAGGCGGTAATTGAATTCTTTCTGTTGTTAATTTGTAGTGGGTGATTATAATTATTACCGAAAGTACGGCGAGTGCGCCGACTGCAATTGAAAGTTTTGTTCCGTTTAACACTTTTGCTGTGCTTCCGTCAGCTCCCATTACTGTGCTGTAAACTACAAGCGGTAAAAGTATTTGAGCAGGAAGCCCGCCGATACCTGCACCTACCGATCGCCACATTGAAAGGGAAGAACGCTCAACTTCATCATCGGTAATTACAGATGCAAGCGAACCGTAAGGAATGTTAATTCCTGTATACATCATTCCGTAGAAAATATATGTAATGTAAGCGTAAATTAAATACTGATTATCAGACAGACCCGGTATTTTGTAAAACATTAAGAATGCTCCGATTGCTAACGGAAATGACGCCCAAAGTATGTAAGGCCTGAATCTACCGTATTTTGTAGGCTTTCTTGAATCAATAAATGCACCCCAAATCGGGTCGTTAATTGCATCCCATATCCTTGCAACAAACATTAAAACAGCAATTTTGCCGGCGGATATGCCCAATACATCTGTATAAAACATATTTAAAAATGATGATACCAAGCCGAATGTCATTATTCCGCCCATATCACCTAAAGCATAACCTAATTTATCTTTTACTTTTATACCGTGCGTTTCCATAATTTTCCCCTTAAAAATAAACAAAATATAATTATTTTATAATAATATTATTATACAAAACACACAAAAG
>ERZ1106915.2467-NODE-2467-length-10442-cov-3.336671_pt1 | contig 10442 bp, 12 predicted proteins | sample MGYA00403653_ERZ1106915 | MGnify/ENA primary metagenome ERZ1106915 (study PRJEB35170, sample SAMEA104062404) | human gut metagenome | biome: human gut; feature: human-associated habitat; material: faeces | place: Denmark | collected 2012-06-06 ... | reverse complement strand
CCGCCTCCGCTTCCTCAGCGAGAAGCCCATCCCCTGGACCATTGACGGGGAGTATGGGGGCAGCCATGAGGTCAATGAGGTCCGGAACCACCGCCAGGCCCTGTCCATCATTGCCGGGCCGGACGCATCCAGATAGACAGACGGGAACCGCCGCGGAATGGAATGTTCCGCGGCGGTTTTTTGCGGGGCGGACGGTCATAAGCGGGGGGGAGATAAAAAATTTTGCTCCCGCTGAGATTTTTGGGTCGGCTGATGGATATTCCTTTATGAAAGGCCTTTCAAAGCGAACCAAACGAGGAGGTGATCCGAGTTGACCGAGGAGGCGTTTGCCCAGGCGGTCCGGACCTATGGCGACACCGTGTATCGGGTCGCGTTCCACGCGCTCAACAGCCGTGAGGACGCGGAGGATGTGACGCAGACGGTCATGCTGAAGCTCTTTGAGTACGGCAAGGAATTTGAGAGCGAGGCGCATTTGAAGCACTGGCTGCTGCGGGTGTCGGTCAATGAGAGCCGAAAGCTCCTGCGCTCCTTCTGGCGGCGTGTCTCCGTCCCACTGGACGACTGGCGCGAGCTGGCGGCCCCGGAGCATGGGGAACGGGCGGAGCTGCTGGAGGCGGTGATGGCGCTGGAGCCGAAATACCGGCTGGCCATTTATCTCTACTACTATGAAGGACTGACGGTGGCCGAGACGGCAGCCGCTATGAGAGCCAATCCATCCACGGTGCAGACCTGGCTGCTCCGGGCCAGGGCCCGGCTGAGGCACGCGCTGGATGAGGAGGCGGAGGATCGGGAGGGAAGCGTCTATGTTCGACCCCAGGGAATATCGTGAAGTATGCCGGGAGCTGCGGGCTCCTGAGAAAAAAATAGAGGAGATCATTGCTATGACAGAACAGCGCACTCATAGGAGACGGTTCCGCGCGCTGGGAACCGGCCTGGCGGTCTGTGCCGCCGCCGCTACCATGGTGGTGGGGGTGGCCGCCGCCAACCCGGAGGCCGCGCAGGAATTTTTTGCCCACATCACCTCAGTCGTGACAGTGGGTGAGTTCCGGCGGGACCTGACCACAGAGGAGGGCGAGCAGGTCACAGTGCTGGAGCTGCCCCAGGCCACGGTGGAAAACCGGGAGGGACGGGCCATCCTGGTGGTGGACGGAGAGGAGACCGACGTCACAGACCAGTTGGAGAGCACGGGCCGCTATACCTGTACGGCGTCCTCTGACGGGACGCAGGTGGCCATCACGGTGGAGGGAAGCGCCGCGGAGTGGACGCTGACCACGGAGGTGAAAACTGCGGACGGGCTGGTCTATACCCTTTCCAGCGATTCGGATGGGAACAGCGGGACTCACTTCGACGGAGCGGAAGGGGATACAGAGACCGCCGTCTCCACCTATGACGGGTCGAGCTTTGCTAAGCCCCGTTCAGAGGGAGAACTGGAGCGCTGAGAGCAATGAGGCGTGTGCCGGGGGCACACGCCTCTCAGCGTGTCAAAAAAGCCCTCCTGCAAGGAACTTTTTTGATAAGGTTCCGGAACCGCTGATATATTTGGTTCGCTTATGTGCGGAAAAATTTTGAAAAGGTACAACCAAATGTTGATAAACCGTACTTATTAGACAAAGCGGACAACAGAGAAAAGAGGTGGCTATCTTGGATGACCAAAAACTCATTGAACTGTATTGGATAAGAGACGAAGATGCAATTCGGGAAACTGCTGTAAAATACGGAAAGCTATGCACATATATCGCAAAGAACATTTTGAATAATATTGAGGACTGTGAAGAATGTGTCAATGACGCATACCTTGCGGTCTGGAACGCAATCCCGACTCAAAGACCCAATCGATTTGCCGCCTTTATCAGTCGAATTACAAGAAATCTTGCACTTAAAAAATATGAATATCTTTCTGCCGACAAGCGTAATCCATCGGCGGTGATGTCACTTGATGAATTAGGTGATTGCGTATCGAATGAATACCGTGTTGAATCAGAGGTGGAAAAGAGACACATTGAGCAAACGATCAACATATTTCTTGGGAAACAGAGCGCTGAGAAAAGAAATATTTTTATTCGTCGCTATTGGCATTTTGATTCCATTGACTCAATTTGTAAGCTTACAGGGTTTAGTCAGAGTAAGGTGAAATCTATCTTATATGAAATGCGCTTGAAATTGAGAAAATATTTAGAAAGTGAGGGGATTGAGGTGTGAAAAAGGAACAGCTTGCCGAACGGATTGGTAATATAGATGCGGAGTTCATTCAAGATGCAGAGCATATCCCAAACTATACGAAACAGCATAAAAAGAAAGTGGTGAGACGCCTGTCGGTATTTGCGGCAGTCATTGCATTGATGGTATGTAGCATTGGTGTTGGTGCAGTTGCTTTTGCGAAAGAGACCATTGTGGAAGTTCCGGCTGAGCAAGAAAAGATCGTGCTTGATAAGATCGGTCTCACAATTATCCTGCCAGATGAATGGAAAGGAAAATATGGGGTAGAGAGGAACGAAGATGGAACAGGTTGTGCGGTCTATGTGAAAGACATCCACGATGGAAATGGAGAGTGGGCTGGTTTGGGATACTTATTCTGGATTGGGCAGGCATCCACAGATAAACCGGTGACCCCAGAGGAATTATATGCATGGTCACCGACTCCTTGCATTTACCTTTTCTCAACCACAGATGCTACATATATGCTTGAAAAACATAGTGATATTCAATATGATCCATCTGATCCTCAGGAAGCAGAGTTATATATGTCCATGAGCCATCAGATCTCAGAGATCAAATTCCAGATCGACAGTCCGGTCGGTCTGAAATGAAAAAGGACCGCTGCAAAATAGTTTCAATAAGAATCGAGTGCGAACAATCGAAATGACAGTTCGCACTGGATTTTTTATGGCTCAATTTTTGCTTTGGGGTTAAATTTGCATTTATCTCTGAAATATTTTGCTCAAATGAGGCCCAAAGCCGGCGGTTGTATTTTTTCTGCCCAGACTTTATAATAGAGGCAGCAGACGTCCGGACGCGGAGCCGGACAGAAGGAGGGGCCTCATGAAGAAGAGAGGGTGGATCGCGGGACTGGCGGCGCTGATGCTGCTGTCCGGCTGCGGAGCGTTCCCGGAGGAGGGGAGCGGAGTGACGGAGACCCTGTTGGGGGAGCCGTTTTCCACGCGGTGGTTTGACTGCGCGGCAGAGGAGGCGGAGTCCCGGAAGTCCTATGAGGGCTATACAGCCGCCAGTGGGAACAAGCTGGTGGTGGTGGAGCTGGAACTGAAGAATACCTTCCATGAGGCGGTCTCCATGTATGACACGGATTTTCAGCTGTACTGGGGGGACTGCGGCCCAGATGAGTGGGCCATGCCCCTGGAGCCCCTTTGCGAAAACCAGCTGCCCCGGGAGTATGACCTGGAGCCTGGAAAGTCCCGGGAGGGGCAGCTGGTGTATGAGGTGCCCCAGGAGGAGACGGAATTTGCGCTGGCCTTTCTGGAGCTGATCGAGAACGGCACCGAGGAGGGGGAGGAGGGAAACCTGTTCCTGACCCGCTTCACGGTGGAGTGAGCGGGAAGAATATCGGAGGCGGCTTGCTTTTTTCTGCCAACCGCGGTATGATAGTGGCTGAAACAGAAGCCGCGCGGCCGGCCCCCGGGGGCGGCGGGCGCGGAGGAAGAGGAGCCTGTCATGCGTTTATTTGATACCCATGCCCACTATGATTCCGGGGCGTTCAACGGCGACCGTCTGGAGACGCTGGCCGCCATGCCGGAGCAGGGAGTGGAACTGATCCTGAATCCGGGCTGCGACCTGGAGAGCTCCCGGACCGCCATCGCCCTGGCGGAAGAGTTTCCCTTTGTCTACGCCGCTGTGGGGGTTCACCCCTCCGACTGCGGGGCGTGGGAGGACAGCTGGCTGGAGCAGCTGCGGGCCCTGGCCGCCCACCCCAAGGTACGGGCCATCGGAGAGATCGGGCTGGACTACTACTGGAAGGACAATCCCCCCAAAGAACTTCAGCAGAAGGTGTTTGCCCGGCAGCTGGAGCTGGCGGCGGAGCTGGACCTGCCGGTCATCGTCCATGACCGGGAGGCCCACCAGGACTGCCTGGAGGTGGTTCGGGCCCATCCGGAGGTCCGTGGCGTGTACCACTGCTACTCCGGGAGTCTGGAGGACGCCAAGGTGCTGGTGAAGCTGGGCTGGATGCTGTCCTTCACTGGCGTCATCACCTATAAAAATGCACGAAAGGCTCTGGAAGTCATCGAGTGGCTGCCCATGGACCGGATTATGGTGGAGACTGATTCCCCCTATCTCACGCCGGAGCCCTTCCGGGGCAAGCGCAACGACTCGGGGAAGGTCCATCTGGTGGCCGAGGCCATTGCCCGGGTGAAGGGAATGGACCCGGAGGAGGCTGCCCGGATCACACTGGAAAACGGAACGCGGTTTTTCCGCATTGAAATTTAAACAAGGAGGCGGGATGGTATGACCATCACCTATGAATATGAGGACGCGCTGTATGTGAACCTCACCAACAAGTGCAACTGCAACTGTGAATTCTGTCTGCGCCACGGGAGAAAGGAGGGCTCCATCTATACGGAGGACTCCCTCTGGCTGGAGCGGGAGCCCACCCGGCAGGAGGCCCTGGACAACCTGCTGGCCCGGGACTTCTCCCAGTACCGGGAGCTGGTGTTCTGCGGCTTCGGGGAGCCTATGTACCGCACCGACGACATCGTGTGGCTGGTGGACGAGCTGAAAAAGCGGGTGCCCAACCTGCCCCCGGTGCGCATCAACACCAACGGCCACGCCAACCTGATCCATGGCCGGGATGTGATCCCGGAGCTGAAGGGCCGGATCGACACCCTCTCCATCTCCCTCAACGCAAATAACGCCGCGGACTACACGGCGTTGTGCCACCCGGTCCAGGGTGAGGCGGCCTATCAGGCCATGCTGGACTTTGCCAAAGAGGCGAAGGACTATGTCCCCCATGTGATCTTTACCGTGGTGGACAAGGGGACCGCTCCTGAGGAGATCGAGGAGAGCCGCCGCATCGCAGAGGACCTGGGAGTCCACCTCCGGGTCCGCAGCTACATTGATTCCTGATCGAAGAAACGATAAAACGCTCCCCTCGGGCGGACAGCAGAAGAAGTGCTGCCTCCGCCCGAGGGGAGCGTTTTTTGGTCCCGGGCCGGGCACGGTCAGTCCTTCCGGTCAAACATGAAAAAGGTGAAGGTCCCCGTGGCTACCAGGGCCTCCGCTCCATTGCGCAGCTCCACCTGAATGACGGACAGGGTGCGCCCCTCCTTTTTTGGGACCGCTGTGCAGGTGATTCGGTCCCCGTCCGCAGGCCTCAGGAACTCCATGGAGCTGCCTGAGGTCACGCAGCTGCGCCCGCGGGCGCAGGCACAGCAGCCCGCCACCGTATCCGCCAGAGTGGCCAGCGCCCCGCCGTGGACCTTTCCGTGGGGATTGATGCTGTCCGGCCCCACGGTCAGCACGCCCTCTGCCCGGCCGGGCTCCACATGGGTCACCTCCACGCCGCTCTCATAGGAGAACTGGTGGGGCTGGTTGGTCAGCCTGCAGATCCAATGCTGCTCTGCCTGTCCGTTCATTTCCGTCGTGCCTCCTGTGCTCACAAAGTAGAATTCAGTGTAGCACAGCGGTCTGTGTTCTGCAAGGGGGCACAGTGGCCCTTGAGCCTGCTTTTCTGGTGCAGAGATGCTCCTCCAACTGTTGAAAAAGCGGTATAGAGATTGCTGTGTCCGCACATTTTGCGGAAATTTGGGCGGAAGAGGTGGAGGGTCCTGCATTTTGATTGGACGATAAAAGTTTACAATCTGTACAAATTGTGAAAAAGATGAAAAATAAGCGGGGACTTGAGGGTTTTCTTGAATAATAAAATGAAAAAGTCTCTTTTGCTGGAGAGGGGACGAAAGGGTGGGCGATGGAGAGGGAAAAATGCCTTGCATTTTAGGGCGATTTAGCCTACAATGGAGGCATACAATCCAAGGATTGTCTGCAATGTTTCAAATGTAGGGTGGTGAGGTGTCAATGGCAGTGGAAGCGATCCAACAGGTGACGGAGCTGGAGCGAACGGTGAAGCAGGAGAAAGAGGCTGCGGCAGCCGAAAGCAAGCAGCGCATCCTGGAGGCCCAGCGCTCCGCCCGGCGTCAGGTGGAGGAGTCCCGCCAGAACGCGGAGGCGGAGACCCGGCAGATGATGGCGGAGGCGGAGCAGGAAGCGGCGAAATGGACCGCGTCTGTCCTGGAGCAGGCACGGCTGGACTGTGAGGAAAAGAAGCAGGAGGCTCGGGGCCGGTTGGAGCAGGCGGTCGCTTTTCTGGTAGAAAAGGTTGTGAAAAGCTGATGGCGATTATCAAAATGAAGCGGCTGCATCTGCTGGCGCTGCGGAGCGACCGGGAGGAGCTGCTGCACACCTTACAGCGGATGGGCTGCGTGGAGATCAGCGAGCCGGCAGAGGCGGACGGCCGTTCCGACGCACCCCCAGGAGACTGGGAGGGGCTGACGGCTGTTCTGGAACTTCGGACGCCGGACGGCTCCGCCCTGACCCAGGTGCAGGAGGAGAAGCAGTCGGCGGAGCGGGCGCTGTCCGTGCTGTCCCGCTGCGGGGCCAAAGGCAGAGGGATGCTCACCCCGCGGCCCCAGCTGACCGAGGAGGAGCTGTTTGAGCCGGCCGCCTGCGCCGCAGGGACGCGGGCGGTGGAGGCGGTGCTCCAGAAGGACCGGGAGGCCGCCCTGCTCCAGGCGGAGCAGGGGAAGCTGACCGCCCAGAAGGCGGCGCTGGCCCCCTGGCTGTCCCTGGACCTCCCTCTGGAGAGCGGCTCCACCCGTGAGATGCTGGTGCAGTTCGGTACTCTGACCGCCGCACGTCCCCTGGAGGAGGCCCAGCGGACGGTGGAAGAGGCCAGCGAGTTGGCCCAGCTGATCCAGGCCAGCGCCGGCCGGGAGGTGCGCTATTGCCTGCTGGTCTGCCACAAGAGCGCCCAGGAGGCGGTCCTGGAAGCCCTGCGGGACTTCGGCTGGTCCAAAGTTTCGCTGAACGGATGGACCGGGACGGCCCGGGAAAATGACGCCCGTCTGGACCGGGAGCTGTCCGAAAACGCGGAGCGTCTCCGGCAGACAGAGGAGGAACTGGCCGGCATGACCGGCCTGGCAGATGACGTCCGCCGGGCCTCGGACCGGGCCTCGGTGCTCATCGACCGGGAGGAGAGCCGGGCCAGGCTCCGGGATACGGAGCAGACCTTCCTGCTCCGGGGGTGGATCCCCGCGGAGCGGTGGGAGGATACGGAGCGGAAGCTGTCCGCCTACCCCTGCGCCTGGCAGGTGGAGGACCCAGCGGAGGAGGAGTACCCCCAGGTGCCGGTGAGCCTGAAAAACAACTGGCTCACCCGCCCGCTGAACATGGTTACGGAGATGTATTCCCTGCCTGCCTACGGAACGGTGGACCCCAACCCCCTGATGGCCCCATTCTTCATCCTGTTTTACGGTGTGATGATGGCAGACATGGGATACGGGCTTTTGATGATGCTGGCCTCTGTGGTGGTGCTGACCAAGGCGCGCCCCCAGAAGGGGATGCACGACTTTTTTGCCCTGCTTGGCCTGTGCGGCGTGAGCACTTTCCTCATGGGGACGCTGACCGGCGGCTTCTTTGGGGATTTCATCCCCCAGCTGCTGAAGCTGCTGGACCCGGAGAGCACCTTTGTGTGGTTCTGGCCGCCCCTGTTCACCCCGCTGGATAACACCCTTCAGATCCTGATCGGCTCCATGGCCCTGGGCGTCGTCCAGATCGTCACGGGCATGGCCATCAGCTTCGTTCAAAAGCTCCGAAATGGGAAGTGGATGGACGCGGTGTGGGAAGAGGTCACCTGGTGGCTGGTCTTTGCCGGGATCGCCCTGGCGGTGCTGGGGATGACCAACCTGGTCCTGTACGCCGGTGTGGCTATGGTGTTTGCCGGGCCGCTGATCACAGGGAAGGGCTTTGGAAAACTCACTGGGATCTTCGGGTCCCTTTACAACCATGTGACCGGCTACTTCGGCGACATCCTGTCCTACTCCCGTCTGATGGCTCTGATGCTGGCCGGCTCGGTCATTGCCCAGGTGTTCAACACACTGGGGGCCATCCCCGGGAACGTGGTCATCTTTGTGGTGATTTCTATGGTGGGCAACGCCCTGAACTTCGCCCTGAACCTGCTGGGCTGCTATGTCCACGACCTGCGTCTCCAGTGTCTGGAATACTTCGGGAAATTCTATGAGGACGGCGGAAAGCCCTTCCGTCCCCTGGATCTGAACACAAAATACTACAACGTGGTCAAATAAGAGGAGGAAACCATTATGTATGCAAGCGACTTAACTCAGATGTTTGAGCTTCAGCAGTCCGGCACCCTGTTTGGCAGTTGGGGCGGTCTGGCCCTGGCCCTTCTGGGCGCCGGCCTGGCCGCGGTGCTCAGCGGCATTGGCTCGGCCAAGGGCACCGGCATGGCAGGTGAGGCGGGCACCGGCCTTTTGTGCGAGGATCCCAGCAAGTTCGGTAAGGTCCTGATCCTGCAGGTCATCCCCGGCACCCAGGGCCTGTACGGCCTGGTGGTGTGGTTCTTTGCCATCTTCCGCATGGGCCTGCTGTCCGGCACCCTGCCCGTGCTGACCATTGCCCAGGGCTTCCAGTATTTTGCCGCCTGCCTGCCTATGGCGCTGGGCGGACTGTTCTCCGCCATCGCTCAGGGCCGCGTAGCCGCCGGATCCATCAACATCCTGGCCAAGAAGCCTGACCACTGGGCCAAGGGCATGGTGCTGTGCATCACTGTGGAGTTCTACGCCATCCTGTCCCTCCTGGCCTCCATGCTGATGATCATCAACATCAGCGGCTGAGGGAGCGGCGCGTATGGACGGAATTGAAAAAATCACCGCGCGCATCCGTGCGGACGCGGATGCGGAGCTGGCCCAGCTGAGGGAACAGACCGAGGCCCAGATCCTGGAGATCCAGGCCCAGGCGAAGGCACAGATGGACCAGGAGCGGACCGCCATCCTGGCCAGAGGCCGGAGGGCGGCGGAGGAGCGGTTAGAGCGGCTGAAGTCCGCGGCCCAGCTGGAGCGGCGGAAGCTGGAGCTGGCCGCCAAGCAGGAGGTGCTGTCCGAGGCCTTCGAGCAGGCACTGGAGAAGCTGTGCGCCCTGCCGGAGGAGGAGTACATCCAGCTGCTGACTGGTATGGTGCTCCAGGCGGTGTCCACCGGACGGGAACAGCTGGTGTTCTCGCCCAGAGACCGCAGCCGCATCGGCAAGCAGGTCGTTGTGGCCGCCAACGAGGCCCTGGTGAAGGCGGTGGCCCCAGAGCTGCCCGACTCCCTGACAGACTCCCGGGTGGGGGCTCTGCTGGGCAAGGTGGTCAACAGCGCCGCGGCGCAGATCACCGGCACCGGCCTGCTCTCCCTGGCGGAGGAGACCCGTCCCATCCGGGGCGGCTTCATCCTGGTGGACGGACCGGTGGAGGTCAACTGCTCCTTTGAGACGCTGGTCCGCCTCCAGCGGGAGAAGCTGGAGAATCAGGCGGCGGAGATCCTGTTTGGAAATTAGGAATGAGGAGTTAGGAATTAGGAATTGAATGCCACTTGAAAACCTTGACGCGGTATGAGTTTTCTGCGGCCAGACTGGAATGAGAAACAGAGCAGAGAATGGGAAAACTCCTGATTCCTAACCTTAAGAAAGGGGGGCGTATGTTGTCCCGCAATAAAGATACGGATTATTTGGCCCTCTCCGCCCGGATCCACGCCATGGAGGGCCGGCTTCTGACCCGGGACCGGATGGATCGGATGATCGACGCCCGGGAGGAGAGCGAGGCGCTGAAGGTCCTCACAGAGTGCGGCTACGGCGGCGCGGAGGGCCTGCGGGCCCAGGATGTGGAGCGTGTGCTGGCCACCGCCCGGGCGGAGACCTTTCAGGAGCTGAGCACAGCCGCCCCCGATCCCCGGGTGGTGGATGTGTTCCGGCTGAAATACGACTATCACAACGCCAAGGCCCTGCTGAAGGCGGAGGTCATGGGCGTCCCGGCGGACTCCATGCTGATGGATATGGGCCGGGTGCCCGCCGCCGACCTGGAGACGGCGGTGAGAGAGCGGGAGCTGGAGCATCTGCCGGAGACGCTGGCATCCGCTGTGGCAGAGGCCCGGCAGGTGCTGGAGACCACCCGGGATCCCCAGCTCAGCGACATCATGCTGGACCGGGCCAGCTACCGGGACATGGCCGACCTGGCGGAGGCCACCGGCAGCAAGTTCCTCCAGGGCTATGTGTCCGCCCAGGTGGACGCGGTAAACCTGCGGACGGCGGTGCGGACGCTGCGGATGGGGAAGGGCACCGACTTCCTCCAGGGCGCGCTGCTGGAGGGGGGAGACCTCTCCCCGGACGCGGTGGAGAAGGCCGCCGCCGGCGGCGCCGCCGGACTGCGGGAGCTGTACGGCACC
>ERZ1106915.2466-NODE-2466-length-10444-cov-3.092887_pt1 | contig 10444 bp, 8 predicted proteins | sample MGYA00403653_ERZ1106915 | MGnify/ENA primary metagenome ERZ1106915 (study PRJEB35170, sample SAMEA104062404) | human gut metagenome | biome: human gut; feature: human-associated habitat; material: faeces | place: Denmark | collected 2012-06-06 ... | reverse complement strand
AAAAAATATGCGGCTTGCCGTAAACAGACGCACTCAGCGCTGACATGCGCCGGGGTATGTTCTTTTTTATAAGTAAAGGGAAACTATCATGACAAACAGCAGCAAAAGATCCAGAAAACTGAAGCGGATGATCCTGATCGGCATGATCGTGGCGCTGGTATCCCAGCTCTACTGGAATGTTTTTGTAATTAATTTCAGGATCTCCACCTCCGTTATTGCGCTTCCGGTACTTCTCATGACGCTGGGAAAGAATCTTTCCACAACGGCGACATGCTCGGTGACGGCGGTCATTGTCTTTATCTTTCGCCTTGCCGTTGCGGCCCACGGTGGAGTCGGACTTGTTTCTTCTATAGAAAATGTATTTCCGAACGCAGTATTCTATTTCTGTTACGGGATCATCTTTAACGCTGTCGTTCAGGGAAAGCACACGGTGTCATTCAGCCGCCTGTTTCCGGCCGTTTTTTTCGCCGACTTCGGCTCAAACCTGGTGGAACTCTGTATTTCCGAGAGTTCTCTTCACACCATGACGCCGGATAAAGCCGGATATCTTCTCCTGATCGCGCTGTTCCGCACGTTTCTCACGGGACTGATCTTGATGGCGGAGAGCCATTACCGGACGCTTTTAAAGAGCGAGGAGCACGAAAACCGTTACCGCCGCCTGTTTCTTATGACGACGGGATTAAAAAACGAGATCTACTTTATGCGGAAGAACTCCGAGGAGATCGAGTCTGTCATGGCGAACGCCTACAAACTCTACGAGAAGTTAAATGAGATGGATGTGCCGGAAGACATGAAACATATGTCTCTTGCTATCGCCCGCGATGTCCACGAGATCAAAAAGGATTATATCCGCATCATCCAGGGGATCGAGGAAGAAATTTCCGATGAGTATGACGAAAAGCGGATGAGTTTTCAGGATCTCTTAAAAATCCTGGAGGACACGACCTACCATATGCTGGAGAATAAGAATGTACATATCCAGCTGGAATTCCAGTGTTCTGATAATTTCATGACCGAAGAACACTATGAGCTGATGGCCATCCTCAAAAATCTTGTAAACAACGCGATCGAGGCGATCGAGTCCGACCGTAGATTCGGAATGATCTACATTGAGGAACATCTGACCGACGGAAATTATGTTTTCCGCGTCACCGATGATGGTCCGGGAATCTCCCCCCGTTATCTTCCGAACATCTTCAAGATGGGCTACTCGACAAAATTTGACCAGAAAACAGGAAACATTTTCCGCGGTGTCGGCCTCTATGGCGTAAAAATGACTGTGGAAGAACAATTTAAAGGAAGCATCGACGTTGAATCGGAGCAGGGGATCGGAACCTCCTTCACCATCACGATTCCGGCCACTTCCCTTGTGGAGGAAACATTATGAGAATCTATATTGTAGAGGATGACCTGTCCGTCATCAATATTTTAGAGGACATCATCGAGACACAGGATCTCGGGGAAATCTGCGGAGACTGCGGCGGGGAACCGGCAAATCTCGCAGACGTGCTGCGCGCCAAGCCGGATGTCATCCTCGTTGACTTTTTCATGCCCGTTAAGGACGGTGTAGAATTCGTAAAGGAACTGCGCGCCGTCAACACCTCGATCAAGTGCATCATGATCTCCCAGGTATCTGCCAAAGAGCTGATCAGCAAAGCCTACAGCGCGGGAGTCGACTTCTTTATCAGCAAACCGATCAATCTCATTGAAGTCCGTTCCGTCTTAAAAAATGTAGAACAGCAGATCACCAACGAACGTACACTCGCAAACATCCGCCGCATGTTCATGAACGAGATCGAACATCCTGCCAAAGATGACAAGCCGAAAGCCGACAACTACGGCCGGAAATTAAAGTACATCTTAAACCGCATCGGCATGTCCGGCGAAAAAGGATGCCCGGATATCATAAAGATCTGCGAATATCTCCACGACAACCACATTCCAGTCTCCAACCTGAGCGTTGCCCAGATGTGTGAGGCTGTCAGCGACTCGCCGAAAAACATGGAGCAGCGCGTCCGCAGGACGATCGCGGCCGGAATGTCCAACATTGCCCACATGAACGAGACCTACACTCTCTACTCCGGAACTTTATTCTCCTTCGAGGACGTAAAAGCGGAGATGGACTATCTCCGGGGAAAACGCACATCCGGCGGCAAGGTCAGCATCAAAAAATTCATCGACGGGCTGATGCTGGAAGCCGAACGATAGTTTTTCATGATCCAGGTACATCTTCCGCAAAAACGGATCGTACCTGGTTTTTTCTATTTCTGATGCGTCTCTTCATTCCTCGGAAATCCACATCCGGAACAATTCCCTTTCCATCTTCACATTCCTTATATTGGAATTTTTCACATATTTTACCTTGTTGTGTATAAAAATATTGTTAAGGAATTACAAATTTTGTTAAGTAATTTTTGTAACTTTTTGTAACTTTGTGAAGTTTTTTGAAGGGACATGCTTATACTCTGTACATAAAAGGTATGGAGGTATAAAAACTATGTTACAAATCGAGCTCAACATGTATCAAGCAGTTGCAGTTGCTGCACTGGTTCTGCTTCTTGGACGTTTCCTTGTAAGCAAGATTCCATTCTTAACAAAATACTGTATTCCTGAACCGGTTGTCGGCGGCGTTGTTTACGCTGTTGTTCACCTGATCTTAAGATCCGCAGGGATCCTCGAAATCTCTTTCGACAACACATTACAGTCCTTCTTCATGACTGTATTCTTCTGTAGCGTTGGTTACACCGCATGTTTCCGTCTCTTAAAGAAGGGCGGCGTTCAGGTACTCTTATTCCTGTTAGTTTCCATTATCATGGTTGCTCTTCAGAATGGTCTTGGCGCTGTACTTGCCGGTGCTTTCCATCTCGACCCGAGACTTGGTCTTGCGGTTGGTTCCATCCCGATGGTCGGCGGACATGGTACCGCAGGTGCATTCGGACCGGTTCTTGAGGAAGCTGGTGTCGCAGGCGCTAACGCAGTTGCGATCGCATCCGCAACCTTCGGTCTTGTTGCCGGCTGTATGATCGGCGGACCGCTTGCTTACCGTCGTATCCATTCCCTGAACTTAAAGTCCACAGAGACTGCTACCGGCAGTGATGAGGTTACAGTTGATAAGAACGAAGTTACCGGCGCGATCGATTCCAGAAGATTCCTGGACAGCGCATTATACCTTGCAATCGCAATCGGTGCCGGCACGATCGTTTCTTTATTCCTTAACAAGTTAATGACATTCCCGAGCTACATCGGAGCAATGGTTGTTGCTGCTATCATCCGTAACATTGTTGACGCAACCCACAAAGATATGCCGATGGAAGAGATCAGCACGATCGGAAGCTTCTCTCTTTCCTTATTCCTTGGTCTCGCAATGATGGGATTAAAGTTATGGCAGCTTGCAGAGCTTGCACTTCCGATGATCGTAATGCTTGCGGCACAGACAGTTCTCATGGCAATCTTCGCTTACTTCGTAGTATTCAACCTTCTCGGAAAGAACTACGACGCAGCCGTTATGACATCCGGCTTCTGTGGATTTGGTATGGGTGCTACACCGAACGCTATGGCAAACATGCAGGCGATCACCGCAAAGTATGGTCCGGCTCCGACCGCATACTTCGTAGTGCCGTTAGTAGGAAGTCTGTTCATCGATTTCTTCAATGCACTTATTATTACGACATTTATGAACTTCCTGTAAGATCCAATTTGGGATCATAGATTGTAACTCTTGAAAAAGGGCCCGCACCGGAATCCTGGGGTATGTTCCGGTGGCTGGGCCCTTTTTCCTGTCTGAAATTTAATTATAAATTTTTCTGAGAGACCAGGATCTCTCCTTATCTTCCTGAAAACAACTCTATCCCATCGATCATCTGCAGTTTTTCTCTCACACACTGAAAAAATCTTCGGATCTGATCATCCATCCGGTTCTCTTTTGTGAGTCCATAGATCGTCATGTCCTCCGGTCCGCCTTCCATCGGACAGATCCACACGTCTTGTCTCTTGAATCGCCTTGCAACAAGAAGTGGGATCACCGCCCATTTTTTTCCATTCAGAAAATATTCCAGAAATTCCATCTTATCCGCTGTGAGACTCGGATTTGCATCCGGCAGAAACCATCGGCTGTGCCAGATATCATATTCCGGATTCCACGGCAGCCGGATCTGTTCTTCCGGATCCAGCATATCTGGAGTCACTCTCCCTGTTTCTCTCCAGCTCTCACCACCGGCAAACACGAATGGCTCCCTGAACACAGGGAACGGAACTATTCTTCTGGAATTTAAAAGATCCGAGACCAGAGCCACATCAACACTTCCATTTTCCACATACCCATAAATGTCAGAAGAACGCCCCGTCTTAAATTCAATGCTGCAGGTGTCCCGAGCGGACATCATTTCTTTCAATACAGCCGGCATCAGATAAAAAGCAATGCTGTTCACTGTGCTGACCCGCAGAAGCGGACTTTTCTTTCTTCTAGGTATCTCCTCCGCCTCCCTGTAAAGTGTCAGCAGGCGTTCCGCGACCGGAACGAATTCTTTTCCATTCTCTGTAAGTTCCACGCTTCTCTGACCGCGTCCACGCTCAAAAAGGCTGTATCCCAGTTCCTCTTCCATCGATTTCATTCTGCGGCTCATAGCCGGCTGCGTGATAAAAAGCCGTTCTGCCGCTGCTGAGATACTGCCGTACTGGAGAACTGCCAGGAATGCCTCCAACTCCGTTTTTGTCATAATGATCTCCGTTTTCTCCGATTTTCTTTACTGCAAATATTTTATCTTGTTCAAAATATATCATTTTGATTATATTTTACTTTTTAATTATTCATTTTTCAATTAATATTTTCTGTGATACACTGATTTCTGTGAAGGTACTGAACCATCAGATTTGGCACCAGCCGGAGCAGCGCACAGAATTTGGAGTACGCAGTGCGGAATATCCGGTATCAGAAGATTATATTTCAGGAGTATATAACCATGAACCAGATCTCTTTGCTTTCCGGCAATATCCGACAGCAGATCTTAACCCTCGCCGTTCCGCTGCTGCTTGGAAACATTTTACAACAGCTTTACAACACTGCCGACTCACTGATCGTGGGCAGATTTCTCGGCACCAATGCCTTTGCCTCTGTGGGAATATCCGGCAGTCTTATGAACCTTTTTATCTTCATCCTCGACGGCTTCTGCGCTGGGATCACGGTAATCCTCGGTCAGTTCTACGGAAGCGGTGACAGAAAAAAATACCGCGAGGAAGTCTTCACCGCTCTTCTTCTCGGCATGATCATCGCACTTCTCATCGCCGGTGCGTGCACAATCTTCCTTGATCCGATCCTGGATCTGATCCATACTCCGGAGGAACTCGTATCCTACGCGGAATCCTACCTGTTTATCATTCTGGCAGGACTTCCGTTCACCTGCCTTTACAACCTGTTTTCCGGGGTTCTCCGCTCGATCGGTGACACAAAAGCGGCACTCATCTTCCTTGCAGCCGCGATCACGATGAACATCGCTCTCGATTTTCTGTTCATTGGCATTATCGGCATCGGCACAGCCGGAGCCGCTGCGGCAACTGTCCTGTCCCAGCTCTTCTCGGCAGTCTGCTGCTTCCTCTACCTGCGCGATAATTACCCGGGACTGCTCTTCCAGAAAGAAGATTTAGGAGTTCACACGGAACTCATGTCGCAGTCGCTCCATTTCGGTCTGATCTCCGCCCTGCAGGCCTCCAGCCTGTATATCGGTAAGCTCCTCGTCCAGGGCAGCGTCAACACACTCGGGACCCCCGGGATCGCCGCATACACGGCAGCAACAAGAATTGAAGGCTTTGCCAACTCCTTCGGTGACAGCGGCGGCAGTGCGATCTCCGTTATGGTCTCCCAGAACCTCGGCGCCGGAAATCACGACCGTGTAAAGAAAAGCCTCAAATGGGGCATGCTCCTGAACTGGGCCGTCGGGATCATCGTTTCCCTACTGATGTTCATCGGCTCCGATCAGGCACTCCGCCTCTTCCTCGGCTCTTCCGATGAACTCGCACTCCACTATGGAAACGGCTATATCCGCCTGATCTCGCTCTTCTACATCTTCTGCTTCACCGGAAGCGCCTATATGGGCTATTTTAAAGGCCGCGGTCACATGCTCCTCGCCTTCTTCGGCCACATCCTGCTCCGCGCAGCCCTCTCCGCCCTCTGGATCGGAAAAATGGGGCTCTCCGCCGTCGCAGTCGCAACCGGGATCGGCTGGATGCTCTGCGTAACGTATCTTACGATCAACTATGTGAGAATCTATCTTACAGAGAAAAACTAAACCATCAAACCTACACGCCTGCCAGCGGTGAGATTCCTCTCATATCCATTACTTCTCCCTAGAGACAACCATTTTCAAATTTTTTCAATATCTCTCTCAATCTCCTTGCATTCTCTTTTCCCCAGTGCTATAATGTTCAATATCGTACGAAATATTTAATTTTTGAACAGTTCAGGAGGTTTCCACTATGAGCTCCAAACAACCCAATACACCACTAAAAGACCGCATTGACTGGACAACCGTGATCGTCCCGTTCCTCGCGATCCTGGCCCTCTGCATCTGCTTCATCCTCGTCCCCGACGCATCAAAAAGCGTCCTCGACACGATCCGATTCATCCTCGGAGACACATTCGGACTCTTCTACCTCGCAGTAGGCCTGTTCGTCTTCCTGCTCTCCCTGTATCTGGCTTTTTCAAAATTTGGAAACATCCGTCTCGGAAAACCGGATGAAAAGCCAAAATACCCGCTCTTCGTCTGGGCAAGCATGATGTTCACCTCCGGACTTGCGGCCGACATCCTGTTCTACTCCTTCTGTGAGTGGATCCTCTATGCAAACGATCCGCATATCGCCGAGCTCGGCTCCATGCAGACCTGGTCCAGCACCTACCCGCTCTTCCACTGGGGTCCGATCCCGTGGGCGTTCTATCTGGTCCTCGCCGTATCCTTCGGTTTCATGCTCCATGTCCGCGGATGCCATAAGCAGAAATACTCTGAGGCATGCCGCGCACTTCTCGGAAACAAAGTCGATGGACTCCCGGGAAAACTGATCGATCTCCTCGCCCTCTTCGCACTGCTCGCGGGGACAACGACGACCTTCGCACTGGCAACTCCGTTAATGTCCCAGGTCCTCACGACCCTGTTCCATCTTCCGTCCTCGAAATGGATCACGATCGCGATCCTGGCCGTCACCTGCGTCTTTTATACATACGCCCTGCTGCACGGCATGAAAGGGATCTCTCTGCTCGCAAAGTCCTGCATGTACCTCTTCTTCGCCCTGCTCGCCTATGTACTGTTCCTCGGCGGAGAGACACGCTATATCCTGGAGACCGGTTTTGCCGCAGTCGGAAACCTCGCACAGAATTTCTTTAGTCTCGCGACCTTCACGGACCCGCAGCGAACAACCTCCTTCCCGCAGAACTGGACGATCTTCTACTGGGCCTACTGGATGGTATGGTGTGTGGCATCCCCGTTCTTCATCGGAACGATCTCCCGCGGGCGCACCGTCCGCCAGACGATCCTCGGCGGCTATGCATGCAGCGTCAGCGCCACATTTTTAAGCTTCATTATTTTAGGAAACTACAGCCTCGGACTTCAGGTAAGCGGAAAACTCGATGTGATGGCGATCTACGCAGCCGGCGGTGATCTCTACACGACGATCATCTCCATTATCCAGACCCTGCCGCTCGCTCCGCTCGTCCTGGTGCTCCTGATCGTTGCGATGGTGGCCTTCTACGCGACGAGCTTCGACTCCATCGCTCTCGTGGCTTCTTCCTACACTTACCGCCAGATCACAGGCGATGAGGAGCCGCACAACGCCGTAAAGGCATTCTGGGCGATCATGCTGATCCTGCTCCCAATGGCGCTCGTCTTCTCCGACAGCTCCATGGCCAACCTCCAGAGTGTCTCGATCATCGCGGCATTCCCGGTGGCCTTTGTCATCCTGCTGATCATCGCGAGCTTCCTAAAAGATGCATCGGAATATCTGAAATCATGATATTTCACCACCGATCCTGAATCATCGCAAGTGCGAATGTATGTCTCATCTCTATGAACTGCATCCGCACTTTTTTCTTAAGCAATTTGTAATCCAACTGCCACATTTTTACCCCAACTTGACTGGAAAATCCCATTGTCATAAAATGGAATTCTGGTATAATAATAGATGTAAAGTTTCATTTTGATCATGAATTCCATGAGGAGGATTTTTAATATGAAGAAGAAAAATTTCTGCGTTGCAGTGCTTTCCGCATCCGCAGTGCTCGCTCTCGGCGCTTCCTTCAGCTCTTTTGCTGCCTGGAAAACTGTCAACAGTGAGTGGGTCTACACTGACAACAACGGCAACAACGTGACAAGTGCCTGGAGAACTGATAACGGCGAGTCCTATTATCTCGGCGATGACGGCTATATGGTCCGCAACACACTGCTGGAAGACAACGGAAACTACTACTACCTGAGAAACGGCGGACAGATGGCGAAGAACTGCTGGCGTTTCCTCGAAAATCCGAGCTGGCAGGGCGATGACAAAGTCGGCGATGCTAGTTGGTACTACTTTGACAATAACGGACGTGCTCTCCGTACAACCGGAGACAGCGTAAAAATCGCTGATATCGGCGGAAAGAAGTATGCGTTTGATATGTATGGAAGAATGCTCACAGGCTGGATCACAGCTGCCGGTGAAAATATCTCCGATGATTCCGACTGGGCAACGGCTACATACTACGGTGACGCAGAAGGCGACGGAAGCCTCGTTACAAACGCATGGGTATACATCAGCGTAAAAGATGATACTAATGATGATGACGAGGAACCGACATATCATTTCTACTTTGCTTCCAACGGTAAAAAGACTGTAAGCACAGAGAAGACGATTGGCAATGTAAAATATACCTTTGATGACAGAGGTGTTGCACAGGACGCTTGGGTACACAACAGTGATAAAAAGACTTGGAAATACTACGGTGATGAAGAAGAGCCAAAACTCCACACTGGATGGTTCCAAGCCATTCCGGATAAAGATTTAAATTCTGGAGATCATGAAAGCGGTACTTCTCATTGGTATTATGCAAACTCCAAGGGTGAAATTACTATCCCTACTGGTGATAACGAAGTTGGTATTACAAAGACTATTGATGGAAAATCTTACTTATTTAATTCAAATGGTGAAATGGTTACCGGATTAAGACGCCTCACTTACGATGGCTCCAAGATTACCAATATTGACGAAGTAGACTCTATAGATATTATTAAGAATATGGATTCCAATACTCAAAAGCTTGTTTACTTCGAGTCCAACGGTGCTGCAAAGACAGGAACAACCACGATCTCCCTTGATGGTACTTCCTACACCTTCAGCTTCAGATCCAACGGTTCTCCGAGAGGCGTCGGCGAAACAGGTATTTCCGATGGATACATTTATGTAAATGGTCTCCGTTTGACTGCTGATGAAGATGCTAAATATGGAGTTGTAACTTACAAAGATGCCCAGTACCTCGTCAACGAAAAAGGTACGATCCAGAAGAACAAGAAAAACATCAAAGACGCAGATGACAACTACTACTGCACCGATAAATCCGGTATCGTAACCTACGGACCGGAAGCAGATAAGAAATCATGATCTTCTGATTTTTCCTAGTCCTTCATAACAAAAAACGCACAGGTGGTGCGATTACGATCCGGTAATTGCATCACCTGTTTTTGATTATATTTTCATAAAATAAACCATTCTTTTGACTCACCTCTGCCACACTTTCCTCACGTTTCACCGCAAAGTCTTCACATGTTAATCACATTTCCCTGATATACTTAATATGTCAAAAGGAAATAAAAACCAACGGAAAACTGACCGGCACTCTTTAAAATACTCACATTCACATTTTGTAACTGTCCGTAATATTCACGGGTACCGCAGTTCTACCGGATCAAAATCATCAAATACAGGAGGTTTCATGATGAAAAAGAAATTTATGACTCTCGCACTTACCGCAGCTATGGCTGCTTCCATGGGAATGACCGCTTTTGCAGGACAGTGGGTTCAGAACACGACCGGCTGGTGGTGGCAGGAAGACAACGGTTCCTACCCGGTATCCCAGTGGAAATGGCTTGACGGAAATAAGGACGGGATCTACGAGTGCTATGCTTTCGATTCCAACGGATATATCTATACAAATACAACAACTCCGGATGGCTACACCGTCAATGCGGACGGTGCCTGGACGATCGGCAACTCTGTACAGTTAAAGTACCAGAAAGATATGGACAGCCAGAATAACTCCGGCAACACTTCTGATAACAACCAAAGCACTTCCTCTGGCGATTCCACCGTCTACACAAACGAGGATATGGTCGGAACCTTCATGACAAATGACGAGAACAGAGAAGATTACTTCGAGCTCATGGTCGGTGCAGGCGATTCCATCGCAGCTTTCTACTATGACAACGACGGT
>ERZ1106915.2465-NODE-2465-length-10446-cov-14.016649_pt1 | contig 10446 bp, 9 predicted proteins | sample MGYA00403653_ERZ1106915 | MGnify/ENA primary metagenome ERZ1106915 (study PRJEB35170, sample SAMEA104062404) | human gut metagenome | biome: human gut; feature: human-associated habitat; material: faeces | place: Denmark | collected 2012-06-06 ... | reverse complement strand
CCCTGTAGCTTTGCGTCCCAGACTTTCATCTGGTTTGCCGATTTCCTTATTATAGATATAGCTTTTAAACTTATGCAAAAAAACTAATTTTATTATACTTTAACGTTCTACTATGCACAAGAAAAACATTACCGTTTTAACGCCTAAAAACAAAAAAAAGAACAGCCGATACATATACTCGAACTGTTCTTCTACTTCCGAAGACCACGCAGCATTGACATCACTGTTTCCTGCTCATTTGTACTCAGATTGTTCCATATCCTTAAAACTTCTTTCTGTTTTTCTGTCAGATTCTCTGAATTACCTTCCTGAAAAAACTGCGATAATGTCACGCCCAAAGCTGTACATATTTTTTCAAGTGTAATCAGCGACGGCAGGTTTTCCTGCGCCATGATTCTTCCCAGTGACGACTGGGAAATTCCCGACAGCTGCGATAATCTGTATTTACTGATGTCACGCTTTTCACATAAAGATGTTATTTTATCCGCAATATACTTCTCTATCTGCAAGTAACTATACCTCATTTCCGCTATTACATGTTCTTATTGTACCTGTAATAATGAAAAAATATTAGTAATCAACTTTGCAATTATTTAATACCGCAATAGGAAGTATACGCATAAAAAATATATAAAGATACTTTCGTTTCCGCAAAAGTCATTTTCGCTTATATTGTTTTTATAATAGCACAGACAGCTATGTTTGTCACATAAAAGTTTGAAACCTCAAACAAAAAAATAAGCCTGCCATCATCCGCAGATTTCTCCACAGATAACAGCAGGCTTCCTGCTATCTCATCAACTCATTCACTTTTCTCTGCACTGCCCCATAATCATATCCCGCAGCCTGCAGTCTCTTCTTCCTTTCCTCGCCGTTTCCCCACTTTCCGGCAATGACTTCCTTTGCCACAGCTTCCACACTCTTTTTCCCGCTGCCTTTCACCAGCTCATTCACCTTCGTCTGCACTGTCGGATAATCATAGCCTACGGCCTGCAGTTTCTTCTTTCTGTACTCACCGTTCCCCCACTTTCCGGCAAGCACTTCCTTCGCCACAGTTTCTACACTCTTCTTTCTGGTACTAGGATTCTCGCCAGTTCCATTCACAGCCTTCTCATACCGCGGAGCCGCATATCCACGGATATATCCCCATCCCAGGGGAATCACCCTTCTGTCAACCTTTTCACCCCGATTACCTTCAATAGCAGTTATCATTCCGCCGGAAACCTTCTCCACAAAACCAATATGGTCACTATACCCGTCATTCGGCTGTGCTGCCTTATCCCAGTTATAGACAATCACATACCCCGGCTCCGGCGTGATGGTACCATCCTCAATCCAGATTCCTAGCTTTTTAAAAATCTTCACATGCTCTTCAACGCCGCACTCCCTGCCGATCAGCTCACTGCATCCTGCCTTGATCCCGGCAGCAGACACACAGGTATCACACCATTCATCTGAATACTGCACCGCATATCCTCTTGGAAGCGGCTTCACACTGTTATACAGATCAATGATCTCCTTAAACTTTCCATTGGCCTCACTGAATCCCAGCCAGCCCCTCATCACATCCAGAACACTCTCAGCAGTCTTTGCCATAGTCTCACATCCCCCTTCATCAAATCTTGTCAGTTTATACTGACGGATCACCTTCATGCAGTCTTCCACATAGGAAAAAGAAGTGGCATACCCGTCAGCGCGGATGGTTTCCAAATACTCCTGCGGATCCCGGAGTCCCTGCAGGTTCCGGTACCGTTCCAGCTGGATAAACTCAAAATAGCCCTTTACGCCCTCTTCCATGGAATCAAACACCCGGAAATTATCACGGATGGAAGTCAGCGTCCCTTCCCTGTATTCTTCCTGTGTACGCATATTTACAGACCTGCCAGTCCATCTGGTGCCGCATTTCAGTCCGAAATAATTATGGTACTGACTGGCCAGCCTGCTCTCACCCCATCCGGATTCCAGCACTGCCTGTGCGATCACAGGCGAGTACACCAGAATCCCATACAGTCCTGCATACTTCTTCACATATCCCGCAATATCTGCGATAAATTTCTCCCTTGCAATCCTCATTCCCCATCACTCCCTTCCCCTCTGTCATGCAGCTGTTCCAACACATCCTTCATCTTCTGCGGGATCGGCAGTCCCAGATGCCCTGCATTCTCCAACAAACTCACACCCTCATTGGAAATATAGAAAAAGATCACCGCTGTCCTCAGTACAGATCCGTTCCCGATCACAGCCACATCCAGAATATTCGCCATTCCCACCAACAGAAGGATCAGCACCTTCCTGCAGATTCCCCGGAATTCCACCTCACTGGAAAGCGTATGATCCGCAAAAGCACACATCACCCCAGTCAGGTAATCGATCACCACAAAAGCGATCAGGGCATACAGAAGTCCGTCACAGCCTCCCATAAACCAGCCCAGCCATCCGCCTACAGCCATAAAAACCATCTGAATAAAGTTCCAAAATTCCTTCATGCCAGAATCCTCCTCCCATGAAAAAAGCAGCTCCCATTTCTGGGAACTGCCGTAAATAAGTTTTCTATCTTCATGCCTTACGGCAGAAAGACCTACATTGTTTCCTCTGTCAGCGTATACGTGATCTTCATAGTCTTATCCGTATTCTTCACCACCGCTGACGAAAGATTATTGATACTTGCCAGATAAGGTGTCAGAAGATAAGCACACCTGTGCTCCTTCCCGTAACTGCCACCCCACATAAACACAAAATTCTTATACTGGAACAAAGGCGTTGCCATAGCTTCAAACCTTGCGCTCCCCTGCGTTTTGATCACCCTGTCATCCGCCGTGATCTGGAAATCCCCTGCCACGATCATGTCCCCGAGCAGCGTCATATACACCTCACAGGAACCTGCCTCGCCAAGAGATTTCAGCTTGGAAGTAAAGCCCAGCGGGATCAGCGTCACATCCGCTGAATTTGCAGTATTGATCTTATAAACTCCCTTCTTGTCATAAGAAGGCACATACAGATACCCCTTCCTCACACAGCATTTTACATTCCGTTCCGGATAGGAACCGTCCTTTGCCCTTGTACCCACTTCCGAAAGCTTCGCCTTGGACAGTGTCCAGCTCCCCTCCGTAAAGGAATAATCCTTTTTAGAGATCCGGATCCACACCATCTTCGCATCCCCGGAAGAATTCGGCTCATTGGAAAATCCATACCAGTATCCGTCATGTCCGTCCATAAATTCCCCGTACTTCGTATAATCCCCCATGAACGTGAAACTTTCCGTTGTCAGTGTCTGCTCCTCCAGCACGGTATAAGTGGTATCATCCAGCTTCTCATTCAGCCCGATGTTAAACACCGGGATCCGGATCTTCGTAATGGTCACACTGGAAGTCCCAAAGGTGATGGAATACAGCAGGTTCTTTTCAAAATCCAGCTCCACTGCCTCAAACAGTGTCATCTGCTTCGCCTTCGGGATATCCCCAATATCCACCTTTTTTAGGAGCAGGAACGTGCTTGCATCCCCTGCCGCACTGCCAAAAGCATTCTGCCCTCCCAGGGCACTGGTCAGTGCCACCGCCGCAATATTTCCATTCCCCTGGCTGGGAGTAAACTCCCACACAAACTTATATCCATTGTCCAGCTTCTTGCTCTCCGTCTGGTTCAGGCTTCCCCTTGCCACATTGGAACCGGAATTAACATTGTTGGAAGCATAAGCTACAGGAAGGTTCTTCCCCTGCTCGTAAATATGGTCCGCCTTTTCTTCCAGCACTGCCGGAAACAGCAGGATCCCGCCGATCATGTTCGGGCAGATGGGAAGCAGCGTCCCGTTCCACAGAACAGAATTGTCATACTCCCCGCTGGCTTTCAGATAAATCCCCATGGGATTCAGCCCCAGAATATTATTCACTGCTTCCGTGATCATGTTCGTCTCCTGAACTGTCTCCACCGTACCCGTATTCGTATCGGTCAGTTCAATGACCATCTCACCTTTTAACTTCATCACACACCCTCCATTTCTACCGGCCTGCAGAAACCGCTGATTCCCGCTCTCTCAGCAAAATACACCTCAAAGCCTCTGTTCACTGTTTCCTTCATCTGCATGGACAGCGAATCCCGGAAGCCATTTACATCCAGTCCTCCGCCAATGGCAAATCTCGTGGTATAATCTTCCACCTCAAGCTTTCCGTCCCAGGCTTCCCCTGCCGCCATTGCCTGTCCGCTGACAGAAGCAATGCAGTCTCCCACATCAACTGTACCGCTGCCATTCTCCATCCAGAGATACACATTGAATGTATTCGTATAATTGGCAACAACCTTCTCAATGGGATAATACAGCGACAAAATATGTTTCCCGGAATGCCAGGTCTCCACCGGACAATGCTCCACAATCTCCTCATTATTAAATTCAAAGACCACATGACAGACCGCCTGTCCGTCTTCCTGCCACTTCACCGGCAGGCTCACATCCACAGAAATCTCCGAACCACTCCAGGATCCAGATCCGGATCCGGAATCTGATCCACCAGAGACATCATCCGTACTTCCTGTATTCTCATTCCCGGAAGTATTTCCACCTTCATTCCCTGCCGCATCATTTTCAGAATTTCCTGCATCCGATGTCTCTCCGGTTCCATCTGGATCTCCCGTACCAGTACCAGTTCCAGTTCCACTGCCGCTTCCACCCGGAAACGGAATCACCACAGTCCCGGATGCCTCCGCAGACCGTTCCACAGGATCCGCAGCCACATCCACAACAATCTGTGCAAAAAACTGCATATGGTTTTCCTCAGAAGAAGCAAACTGGATACTGACCAGCTTCACCCTGGTCTGCCCGATTTCATGCGCAGAAGCATTGGTAAACGTATGGATCCCGATCTTCCCGGTCTTTGCATTGTCTTCAATCTGGTTCAGCAGCCCCGAAATATTCTTGTCATTCCTTGACTTCGCCTGAGCCAGCCTCGGATTCTTTCCCACACATTTCAGGCTCTGCTTTCCCCCGATCTTCTGCCGGATGGAAGTGATACAGGTGATCTGTCCCTCATCCGCCTGTTCTCCTGCAAACGTAAGCACATCCCCCGGATCCAGAGCAGGGTTCCCGATGGTATCCGAATCAAACGGCACATACCGGATCACTGACAGATCTGCCAGAATATTCCTGCACAGCATCTCCCTGGTCTCCTTTAACCCAAACTGCAGAAGTGGGTTCACACCCAGGTTCATGGTCAGCCCGTTATCCGGGTCCAGAGCATAATACTCTGCAATCTGCGTCTGCTTGTTGGTGGAATTCACTGCCGTGTATCTGGTAATAAAATCCGAAAAGCTGGAAGAAAACCGGTGTCTCTGCTCCACCTTCATCACAGGATCCTTCCCGTACTTTCTCAGTTCCAGCTTTCCCTCCCTGTTAATAATAAAGAAACCTCCCAGAACCTGTGCCACATAAAACAGCACATCCCGGCAGGTCTCAATATCATTTTCAGTATAAACAGAAAGCGTCACCCCGCCATTCGGCATGGCATCAATCTCCGCCCTCTTATTCGCAAACTCCACTTTGCACCGCTTACAGCACAGGGCAATAAAATCATAAGCAGTCCCCACAGTCTCAAATCCATTGAAACTCTTATCAAACCGCAGCATAAAATCATAGGCTTTCAGTTCCAGACACTTCGCCAGACGGTTCGCCTCACTGACCTCAAAAACTCCCATCGGCACATCTTCCACCGAATCATCCGCCAGCACCAGATGAAACACCAGCGTCACCTGAGCATCCTCCAGCGTGTACCTGTCAATATCACTCAGAAGCGTGATCCCCATCTCTGCCGCATACACCGTCCCCAGTTCAATCTCCGTACTTCCGCAGCACTGCCTGGAAATATATCCGGAACCCTTCACAATCTCCTTCGACCCGAACTCATACGTCATTCCGCCTCTGGTAACGATCGTACCCGTCCAGTAATATTTTCTTGTATTGCTCTTCACAGCTCTCAGAAACCCATCCGATACCGGATACATCCCGCCACCTCCATTTCCCCACGAAAAAAGCACCAGCCAACCAGGTGACCGATGCCTTCGTAAATATAATCATTCTATCTGTTATAAGTCCAATGTTTCAGGTACCATTCATGCAGTTCTTCTGTTGTTTTACAGCAGTCTGCAATCTCTTTTCCCTGTAATATCCACTGACACGTTTCCCTGCGGAATGTATCAATATCCAGGGCATAAAGTTTGTATGTTCCGCCCCGCATATTCATCACCTCATCATCACACTGGAACTCAAAATAATCATCACCGTCCAGAACAACCTTTCCAGTCAAGTTCCATACTCCAGACCACGGAGGACCATCATCCCCCGGAACACAAAAGGACAGCCTTCCATCTTCCAGAATAACAGGAGCCACCGCAATATTTTTCATCCGCGGCATATACGGTTGTTCAAACCAATAAGCTTTTTTCTGATTCATCTGTCTGCTCTCTTTTTAAAAATTATCGCTGCTACTAATATTTCTTCGGCAATTTGAAATCAATTTTATTACCAAGCACCCCTGCACTAATCCCTACAACTGCAACTAATGCAAAACTAATACGGCCAACAAGTTTCCAATTAAATTCTCTTTTCTCCGTATCTTTTTTATAAGCCTCATTTTCAATTTCTTTTTCTTGAACACGAATTTCTGTATCTTTTTCATCAGCTATTTTGATAAGTTCGTTTTCTCTGTTCAATATCTCTAAAATCATTTCTGACGTCAAATTCGGATTATCTAAACATTTACTATAATCTGCTTGAACTTGCTTGACCAGATCATAGAATTGTTTTCGACTATCTGCAGCAACGTCCATTTCTTTATTTGCAATGCTATAATACTCTTGAAGGCTCTTATCATCACTTTCAATAATAGAATCTATCTCACTCCTACATTCTGTAAGCACAGATTGCATCAATTTTACAAATTCTGGATATTGAGCAAGAACTTCTTTTGCAACTTCTGGACGTAACTCTCCCAGTTTAGAGGCAAAACTGATGATATCATTTTTAGACAAATTTTTGAAATCTGTCCTTTGCATTATTGAAAGAACGTCTTTTTCCATAGGTGTGTATTCCATGCGTAACCTCCCAAAATATATGCTAACTAATTTCAATTCAGCATCTCCAGTATATCACCATCCTACATCTCCTTCAACGTAAAACTCACCGTCCAAAGCCCCTTATAACTGGTGTCCTTTTTCAGCTTCGCCTTATACCCCGTCACATACATCTCTGCCAGTTTCAGCTCCGATGTCTCCACATCAAAATACTGCACACTGATCTTATCTAGCTTCGCATACCCTGCCAGCTTCTTCAACCACTTCGCCGTAACAGAAAACGACACCGGGATCCGCACAACGCCATGCCGCACCACATCCCTCTGTGTCGTCCCTGCCTCCGTCTCACCGCCGGAATCCGCTTCCACATCCTCCAGCTCCACCTCATAAGAATCCGGAAGCGGCAGGTTCTCCCCGTCAAACACAAGATACTGAAAAAAAGCCATTCTATCTACCTCCGCTCCTCAGACTCATTCTCTGCTGTGCCGTCACGATCACCTCATCCAGCAGCTGGTTTCCCAGATAAACCGGAATCACCAGATCCCCCTGCTGTTCTTTCTGATCACCCAGCACATCCTTCAGTGCCGCCACAATACCGGCTGTCAGATCCGCACCACCGGACGTTCCCGTACCGGTCATCACACCACTGTCTGCCACAGCCATCTGCGGCGAAATCACCATATCCGCAGCCACACTGTTCACAGCCGCCTTTACCATGCCCCTGCTCTTCTCAATGCCCTCAGCCAGACCGCTCATAAAGTCCGGCATCCAGCTCTCGAAATCCGTCAGAGGTCCTTCATCCGGCACAGAGAAATGCAGATGGGAACGGATCGTGTTTGCCACATCCGTTACTGCATTGGCAACCGCACCAATACAGCTCCGGATTCCATTCACAATGCCATTGATGATATCCGCGCCCCACCGCCATCCGGCAGATGCAAGGCTTGTAATATAATTCACCGCATTACCCAGTCCGTCCCTGATCGTATTATAAATTCCGGAAATCGTGCTCCGGATCCCGGACCACATGGCATTAAAAGCACTGGAAACTGTATTCTTAATCCCGTTTACCACAGAAGAAATCGTATTCCGGATCCCATTCCACACGGAATTGACAGTACCCCTGATTCCATTCAGCACGGTAGAAATAATTGTCCGGATACCATTCCAGACCGTAGAGATCACCGTCCGGATCGCATTCATCACCGTAGTGATAGTTGTTTTGATTCCGTTCCAGGCACTCTGCAAAAACGTCCGGATTCCGTTCACCACATTCGTAATGACAGACCTGATCCCATTCCAGACAGAACCAAGAAATGCTGAAATTGCATTCCACACCGCCATAACCGTTGCCCGAATACCATTCCACGCTCCTACAAGGAAAGTAGAAATTGCAATGACAACCGTTGTGAACAGTGTCTTAATCCCAGCCCACAGAACGGAAAAGAAATCACGGATGCCATTCCATACAGCCACCGCCGTATTCCGGATCCCGTTCCAGGCAGAAACCAGAAACTGGGAAACTGCCGTCCATACCTGGACAGCGACTTCCTTAATCTCATTCCACAGCCTGATCCAGAACTGCCGGAACTCTTCATTCGTATTCCAGAGATAAATAAACGCCGCCACTAAAGCTGCAATGGCAGCAATCACAATGGCGATCGGATTTGCCATCATCGTGGCACTCAGCGCCGCAAAAGCACCCTTCACTGCACTGATCGCACCGGCAAGCTTCGGTGCCCATGTCATAATCGTTCCAATGGCCGAAAGTGTCTTGCCTATGATGATCAGCACAGGTCCCAGAGCCGCAGCCAGAAGTGCAACGATCATGATCACACGTTTCACCCCGTCCGGCATTACATTCAGCACATCCACCATCCCCTGCAGTCCGGAAACAATACTCCGCACCGCAGGCATCAGCAGATCCCCGAAAGAAATAGCCAGTTCCTGAAGCTGTGACTTCAAAATGGTCAGCTGTCCTTCCAGATTATCCTGCATGGTATCCGCCATGTTCTTTGCCGCATCCTTACAGTTATTCACTGCCCCCGACACCTTTTCAATATCCTCCGGAGCCGCATTCATCAGTGCCAGGAAACCTGACATGGCATTCTTTCCGACCAACGCCTCCGCATTGTTCGCCTTCTCAGCTTCTGTCATTCCTGCAAAAGCCACCCTGCAGTCAGCCAGGATTGCAGACAGGCTCCGCATGGAACCATCCGCATTGGTCGTGGCAATGGTCACATCCCCGATTGCCGCACCTGACAGCTTCACATCCCCGGTCAGGTTCGTCATGATGGAACGCATGGAAGTACCGGCCTGGGAAGCCTTGATACCGGCATTGCCCATCAGACCGATTGCTTCTGCCGTATCCTCAACCGAGAATCCCAGCGCCCCGGCAACCGGCGCACAATACTTGAATGTCTCGCCCATCATGGACACATTAGTATTTGCATTACTGGAAGCAGCCGCCAGCACATCTGCAAAATGTCCTGAATCCGCTGCAGTCAGCCCAAAAGCCGTCAGCGCATCCGTCACAATATCAGAAGTCGTTGCAAGGTCTTCCCCGGATGCCGCAGCCAGATACATAACGCCTTCAATACCGGACAGCATATCCTCCGTCTTCCAGCCGGCCATAGCCATATAGTTCATGGCATCCGCAGCCTCAGTCGCAGAGAACTTCGTTTTGGCACCCATCTCCCTGGCCTTATCCCGGAGGCTGTCAAAATCCGATCCCGTTGCCCCGGACACAGCCGCCACCCTGCTCATCGCAGAGTCAAAATCAGCGGCAGTTTTCACCGCCGCCGTTCCAAGCCCTGTCACCACTCCCGTCACAGGAAGCAGCTTCTGTCCCACGGAAGAAATCTTGTTTCCAACTGTCTGCAGCTTCTCCCCGGTTGCCCCGATCTTCTGCAAAGCAGTCGCAGACTGGTTCGCCTGTTCTTCCAGACTCCTCAGTCTCTGTTCCGTCTCAACGATCTCCCTCTGCAGGGCATCATACTGATCCTGGGAAATCGTCCCGTTCCGCAGTGCCTCATCCGCCTGCTGCTGTGCAGTCTTCAAAGTTTCCAGCTTCTCCCTGGTCTCAGAAACCGCCTGTGCCAGCAGCCTGTGCTTCTGTGCGATCAGCTCCGTATTCCCCGGATCCAGCTTCAGAAGCTTCTCCACATCTTTCAGCTGGCTCTGCGTATTCCTGATCTCCGTATTAACCCCTTTCAGGGCAGTCTGCAATTTCGTGGTATCGCCGCCAATCTCGACAGTGATCCCCCTGATTCTGTTCCCTGCCATACGGCTCACCCCCTAAATCCCATAAAAAAAGGCACAAAAAAAGCACCTGCCATCCTGACAAATGCTTTCATCATTATTTTTATTTTTTTCTTTCCTGAAACCTGG
>ERZ1106915.2458-NODE-2458-length-10493-cov-21.995880_pt1 | contig 10493 bp, 11 predicted proteins | sample MGYA00403653_ERZ1106915 | MGnify/ENA primary metagenome ERZ1106915 (study PRJEB35170, sample SAMEA104062404) | human gut metagenome | biome: human gut; feature: human-associated habitat; material: faeces | place: Denmark | collected 2012-06-06 ... | reverse complement strand
TCCTGCGAACTGGCGAAACGTAAGTGAATAAAAGTAAAAACCCCGTTTGTTGGCAGCAAGCGGGGTTTTGTTTTTATGGCAGTAAGCTATGGGAGGCTGCCTTGATTGATTTTAGCAAACTGATTAGGGAGTTGCGACTCATGATTAGTCAATTACCAAACTGGAAATTTTTGCTGGTCTGGAGCATCCCTTTTTTATGGGTAGTATCCCAGTTAATTGTGGCAATTAAGGGGTAGCTATGTCAGACAAACTCATAACGCCGGCAAAGGTCCTGTGTGTGATTGTCGGTATTTCATTTTCACTAATGCTGGTTGCTCTTTTTCTGTCCCTCGCCTGGGTGATGTTGTCTTCGTCGGGGCTGCTGGGGTGACAGTGACTGATGACATCAGCAGAGCGCTGGCTTTTGCTATTAAGTGGGTGGCTGTTGGTATTGCTGTGTCTCCGATGCTATATGGGCTGGCAAAACTGGTCATTGCGCTGAAATCGTGAACTTTAAAAAGATGAGTGCTGAACTTATTCGGGCAATGGCATTTGCCATTCGTATTGTGGCCATTGCTGTTCTGGTCTGGGCAATCCGTTGGTGGTGATATGAACCGTGTTCTGTGTGTGGTGATTATTGTCATGCTGGTGGCCTGTGGTGCGCTTAGTCTGGGGCTGAATCATTACCGTGATAACGCCATTACCTACAAAGCCCAGCGCGACAAAAATGTCAGAGAACTGAAGCTGGCGAACGCGGCAATTACTGACATGCAGATGCGTCAGCGTGATGTTGCTGCGCTCGATGCAAAATACTCGAGGGAATTAGCCGATGCGAGAGCTGAAAATGAAACTCTTCGCGCTGACGTTGCCGCTGGTCGTAAGCGCCTGCGTATCAACGCCACCTGTCCAGGTCCCGTGCGTGAAGCCACCGGCACCGCCCGCGTGGATAATGCAACCGGCCCCCGACTGGCAGACACCGCTGAACGGGATTATTTCACCCTCAGAGAGCGGCTGATGACGATGCACAAGCAACTGGAAGGGGCACAGGACTATATCCGCACTCAGTGCCTGAAATAAGTTTTGTTGATGCGCCGTATCGTCGCTGTATTCCCTCATTAACAGAGACCGCAGCCCGACAGGGAGACTCCTCTGCGCGAGTGTGCGGGGATAATCAAAAACGATACACACCGGGGTTTACCGCGTTAACGGAGCGCGGCGTTGTCCCCTCATAGTCGCCTGTCCGGTGCGATGGTGGAAGAAACCGGACTACATTGAAAATGATAACCATTATCGTTTTTGCGGGTCCTCCTGGTGGGGTGGGCCTGAACACGGGGCGGACGGCGCGGGAAAAGGCGCATTTTTGTGATTTTATCGTCATCATCATCATTAGCGTAACTTGTTGTTTTTAATGTGTTTAGCATTAAAAAGATGATGATTGTGGTTGATTTTTGTTCGACATCTTTATATGGCGGCATTTCTTTACAAAAAAAGAGCCACTTTTGTTCAGCGGTTTATGTGGAGGGATGTGAATGGACGGCGAGCTGAAAAATATGAAGTTAAATATTAATCAACTGGCAGCCATTTCAGGTCTGCACCGGCAGACTGTTGCCGCCAGAATGGCGGATGTTCCTCTTGCACCAGGTAGTAATGAAAAGAAAAAAATGTATCTCCTGACGGATTTGATTATTTCGTTGCTGGAAAAACCACCGGCTTCCGAAGATGAAGAGATGAACCCACATGATCGGAAGGCATGGTATCAGTCCGAGCGCGAGCGTCTTAAATTTCAGCATGAAACTGTTCAGCTTGTGCCAGTCAGTGATGTCAGGCGGTCCTTTTCTGTCGTGGTGAAAGCGATAGTTCAGGTACTGGAAACCTGGCCTGACCGGCTGGAGAGGGACAGGGGGTGGACCGCATCACAACTGAATGAAGTACAGATTGTGGTTGATGAGATCCGCGATACACTGGAAAAGGCAGTCATTGACTGTTGTGATGAGGCCGATATGTGAATCAGGTGAACGAGAGCCATAGCCGCGCATCCGATATCTGGCGCGAAGTGGCCTCGCTGTTTCGCCCACCCAGCCGGTTACCAGTAGCGGAAGCCATCAGGCGTTATATGCGGGTACCACGGGGAGCCAATACTTCCGGTCCGTGGGAGTCATCGCTGACGCCCTATATGATTGACCCCATTAATACATTATCAGCCCGTGAATATGACGCGGTGGTGTTTGTGGGACCTGCGCGAACCGGGAAAACCGAAGGGCTGATTGATGGCTGGATTGTGTACGGCATCATCTGTGATCCGGCGGATATGCTGGTGGTGCAGATGACTGAGACGAAGGCGCGTGAGCATTCCAGAACGCGTCTTTCCAGAACGTTTCGCCACAGTCCGGAGGTCAGCAAGCGCCTCAGTCCTTCCCGTAATGACAACAACGTCCACGATAAAATGTTTCTTGACGGCTCCTTCCTGAAGATTGGCTGGCCGTCGATCACTGTATTTTCTTCTTCGGATTACCGTCGTGTGGCGCTGACGGATTATGACCGTTTCCCTGAAAACGTGGACGGGGAAGGGGATGCCTTCACCCTGGCATCAAAGCGTACCACCACCTTTATGTCCTCGGGGATGACCTTGGTCGAGAGTTCGCCGGGGCGGGATATCACTGACACCAAATGGCGCTGTGGCGGCGCACATGAGGCACCGCCAACAACGGGGATCCTGTCACTGTATAACCGGGGAGACCGCCGCCGGTGGTACTGGCCGTGTCCGCACTGCGGGGAATATTTTCAGCCGGTGATGGATAACATGACCGGATACCGGAATAACCCGGATTTTGTGGCTGCCGGTCAGGCTGCCCGTCTGATGTGTCCGCATTGTCGCGGGCTGATTGCCCCTGAGCAGAAACGCGAACTGAATAACAAAGGGATCTGGCTTCGTGAAGGTGAACGGGCGGTGGCGGACGGCAGTATCACCGGAACACCACGAAATTCCAGGATTGCGTCATTCTGGATGGAGGGGCCGGCTGCGGCGTTTCAGACCTGGGAACAACTGATTTTTAAACTGCTGGCGGCAGAAGAAGAGTATGAGCGAACCGGCAGTGAAGAGACCCTGAAAGCGGTGGTGAACACCGATATCGGACGCCCCTATCTGCCCCGTTCAGCCACGGAACAGCGTAAAAGTGAACTGCTTGAACAGCGTGCCGAGCCGTTTCCCCGGCGATCTGTGCCGGATGGTGTGCGTTTTATTGAGGCAACGGTTGATGTACAGGGCGGTAAAAATCGCCGTTTTGTTGTGCAGATCACCGGATACGGAGAGCAGGGGGAACGCTGGATTGTTGATCGCTATAACATCCGGCATTCACTGCGCTGCAGTCCCAACGGTGAAAGTCTGCCGGTTGATCCGGCGGCATATCCGGAGGACTGGGATTTGTTGCTGACGGATGTGTTCCATAAAACATGGCCGCTGGCTTCTGATCCGGATGTGCGCATGCGTCTGATGGCCATGGCGGTGGATACGGGAGGGGAAGCCGGGGTGACAGATAACGCCTATCGTTTCTGGCGTCGTTGCCGGAGTGACGGACTGGGCAACAGGGTGTTTCTGTTCAAGGGGGATGGACTTCGCCGTGACAGGCTGATTAACCGTACCTTCCCGGATAATACCGGCAGAAGTGCCCGCCGTGCCAGAGCCAGTGGCGATGTCGCGCTGTGGCTGGTTCAGACGGATGCGTTTAAGGACCGTGTAAATAATGCCCTGTGGCGTGACACACCAGGGCCGAACTATATCCACTTTCCCGACTGGCTGGGGCGATGGTTTTACGATGAGCTGACCTATGAAGAGCGCGGCAGTGACGGAAAATGGCGAAAACCGGGCAGGGGAGCTAACGAGGCGTTTGACCTGCTGGTTTATGCGGATGCGCTTGCCGTTCTGCATGGTTACGAAAAGATCCGCTGGCCCTCCGCACCGGACTGGGCACAGCGGGAAACGTGGCTCGTCTTCCCGCAGGAGCGTTCTGGTGAAACGGTATCCCCGGAACTGACGGCCGGGGCAGAAAAACGCCGTCGCCGGAAGAAAAAACTGCGGACGGAGCGTGCGGAAGATAATCCATGGATAACATCAGGAGGCTGGTTGTGAGCACAGAAGAAGCCAGAGAAATGATACAGCGGTACCGTGAAGCGGAAATGGCCGTACTGGAGGGGAAATCTGTCACCTTCAACGGACAGCAACTGACGCTGGAAAGCCTTTCTCAGATCCGCGCCGGACGTCAGGAGTGGGAACGCAGGCTTGCCGCGATGGTGAGCCGCAGGCGGGGAAAACCAGGATTTAAACTGGCGAGGTTTTAATGGCAATTATTGATGATGTGATAGGCGTGTTTTCCCCCGGCTGGAAAGCAGCCAGACTGCGTTCAAGGGCGTTAATCATGGCCTATGAGGCGGTGAAACCGACCCGGACACATAAAGCCCGGCGGGAAAATCGCTCTGCTGATCAGCTCAGTAAATACGGTGCGGTTTCCCTGCGGGAGCAGGCCCGTTTTCTGGATATCAATCATGACCTGGTGATTGGTGTGTTTGACAAGCTGGAAGAGCGGGTGATTGGTGCCAGGGGAATTATTGTGGAGCCTCAGCCATTACGAAAAAACGGGGAAATGGCGGCAGAGCTGGCTGCGGATATCCGCCGGTTGTGGGCTGAGTGGTCCGTGAGTCCGGATGTGACAGGGCAGTATACCCGTCCCGTGCTTGAACGTTTACTGCTGCGGACCAGGCTGCGGGATGGTGAAGTGTTTGCGCAGATGGTCAGTGGTGCGGGAAACGGTCTGGAACGGACGGCGGGAGTGCCATTCTGGCTTGAGGCGATGGAGCCGGATTTTGTTCCCATGCGCACTGATGAATCCGCCGGACTGAATCAGGGGGTTTTTCTTGATGAGTGGGGAAGGCCGAAAAAATATCTGGTTTATAAAAATTATCCGGTCAGCGGCCGGCAGAGTGATACGAAAGAAATCGCTGCCGGAAAAATGATCCACCTGAAGTTCACTCGTCGTCTGCATCAGACGAGAGGCTCATCCATGTTATCGGGGGTGCTGATGCGGATTAGTGCCCTTAAGGAGTATGAGGATGCGGAACTCACTGCGGCGCGTATTGCCGCGGCGCTGGGACTGTATATCCGTAAAGGTGACGGGCAGGACTATGAAGAGCCGGGGATCAAAGAAACCGACCGGGAAGTCCATATCACCCCGGGTATTATTTATGACGATTTGCGCAAGGGCGAGGATATCGGCATGGTCAAATCAGACCGTCCCAATCCCAACCTTGAAACTTTCCGCAACGGCCAGTTGCGTGCAGTGGCAGCGGGCAGTCGTCTGAGTTTTTCCAGTGCGGCGCGTAACTATAACGGCACCTACAGTGCCCAGCGGCAGGAGCTGGTCGAGTCCACGGATGGTTACCTGATCCTGCAGGACTGTTTTATTGGCGCGGTAACCCGTCCGGTGTACCGGACATGGCTGAATATGGTGGTTGCGGCAGGTCTGCTGAAAATTCCGGCGGATGTGGAGATGAAAACGCTATATAACGCGACGTATTCCGGTCCGGTGATGCCGTGGATCGACCCGGTTAAGGAAGCTGAAGCCTGGAGAATTCAGATCCGGGGTGGTGCAGCGACAGAATCTGACTGGGTGCGTGCCGGCGGGCGCAATCCGGATGAGGTCAAACGTCGCCGCAAGGCTGAAATTGATGAAAACAGCAGACTGGGGCTGGTCTTTGATACTGACCCCGTCAACGACAAAGGAGGCAACAGTGCCGGAACTGAACAACAGCGTCAGCAGGCCACCGACAGCCAGCATGAAGAATAAATCCTGGTTCAGGATGCAGGCGGGTGGTCAGGGTGAGGCGGATATTTATATTTATGACGAGATTGGTTTCTGGGGAGTTACCGCGAAGCAGTTTGTCAGCGATATGAATGCCCTGGGTGATATCACCCACATTAATCTCCACATCAACTCACCGGGTGGCGATGTCTTTGAAGGCATCGCCATTTTTAATACCCTGAAAAATCACGGTGCGGCCATTACCGTGTATGTGGATGGCGTTGCCGCCTCGATGGCATCCCTGATTGCGATGGCCGGTGACACGGTCATTATGCCGGAAAATGCCTTCATGATGATCCATAAACCCTGGGGGATCAGCGGTGGTGATGCGGAGAAAATGCGCACTTATGCCGAACGTCTGGACAAACTTGAGTCGGTTATGGTGCCGGTATATGCGCAGAAAACCGGAAAAACTACCGATGAAATTGCCGCCATGCTGGCGGATGAGACCTGGATGTCCGGTGCCGAGTGTCTGGCACACGGATTTGCAGACCAGGTGACGCCAGCCGTTAAGGCAATGGCATGTATTCAGTCAAAACGTACAGAGGAATTTAAAAAGATGCCGGAATCCATCCGAAATATGATCACGCAGCCATACAACAGTGCCCCGCGTGATACCACAGTGACAATCCCTGCACCGGCGGTAACAGAACCATCACCGGTACCGGCAGTGTCTGATGAGGCGACCATTCGCGCCCGCGTTATGGCAGAACAGAAAGCCCGCATGTCAGGCATTAACGATCTGTTTGCCATGTTCGGCGGTCGCTATCAGACGCTTCAGGCACAGTGCGTGGCTGATCCTGACTGTTCGCTGGAAATGGCCCGTGAACGTCTGCTGAATGAAATGGGCAAGGAGTCCTCGCCGACCAACAAAAATACACCGGCTCATATTTATGCCGGAAACGGCAATTTTGTGGGGGACGGGATCCGCCAGGCGATGCTGGCCCGTGCCGGATTTGAAAATGTCGAGAAGGATAACGCCTATAACGGGATGACCCTGCGTGAATGGGCTCGCATGTCACTGACGGAGCGCGGTATTGGGGTGGCCAGTTATAACCCCATGCAGATGGTCGGGCTGGCGCTGACGCACAGCACCTCTGATTTTGGCAATATTCTGCTGGATGTGTCGAACAAGGGGCTGATCCAGGGCTGGGAGGAATCAGAAGAAACCTTCCAGAAGTGGACCCGTAAGGGACGCCTGTCAGACTTCAAAACAGCGTATCGCGTGGGGATGGGCGGTTTTGGTTCTCTGCGCCAGGTTCGTGAGGGGGCGGAGTATAAATACATCACCACCTCAGATCGCAAGGAGACCATTGCACTGGCCACTTACGGGGAGATTTTCTCCATCACCCGCCAGGCCATTATCAATGATGATCTGAATATGCTGGTGGACGTGCCGATGAAGATGGGGCGTGCGGCGAAGGCAACGATTGGTGACCTGGTTTACAAGGTGCTGACGGATAACCCGAAACTGTCAGACGGTAAGGCGCTGTTCCATGCCGATCACAAAAATATTGCCACCGGTGGGATTTCCGTTTCCGGACTGGATGCGGCCCGTCAGATGATGCGCCTGCAGAAAGAAGGCGATCGCGCCCTGAATATCCGTCCGGCCTTTATGCTGGTACCGGTGGCACTGGAGACGGTGGCGAACCAGACCATCAAATCGGCCAGTGTGAAAGGGGCGGATGCAAACGCCGGTGTCATTAACCCCATCCAGAACTTTGCTGAGGTGATTGCAGAAGCGCGTCTTGATGCGGCAGATCCGAAAACCTGGTATCTGGCGGCGGCACAGGGCACTGACACCATTGAAGTGGCCTGGCTGGATGGTGTGGACACGCCATACATTGATCAGCAGGATGGTTTCACCACTGACGGCATTGCCACAAAAATCCGTATTGATGCCGGAGTGGCACCACTTGACTGGCGCGGGCTGGTGCGTTCGTCGGTGGCCTGATAACCGAGTTATCACAATCACTGCCCGAAAGGGCTTTTTTTATGCCTGAAAAACAGCCCCACAGGGGCTGTCCGGAGAAACAGCATTATGGCGAAAAATTTTGTACAGGACGGTACCACCATTGAACTGGTGAATGCCGGAGATCAGACCATCCTGAGCGGTGCTGCGGTGGTGGTCGGCAGTATGGTGGCCGTGGCCATTACCGATATTCCTGCCGGTGATGCCGGTGACGGTTTTGCCGAAGGCGTGTTCCTTCTGCCCAAACAGTCTGCTGACGACATTCAGTCCGGCGCGGTGGTTTATCTGAAGGACGGGGTTGTGCAGCTGGCTGCAGAGGGTGCGGTGGCCGCGGGGGTAGCCTGGGAAAATGCTCCTGCAAACAGCGCCACTGTGGCGGTAAAAATCAATGTCTGATCTGTTTACGCGAATGTGTTGCCGGATGGACGGGGCGACCGTTCGGGTGATGGGCAAACAGGCGGAGATTAACGGCGTCGTGTATGACGTGATGCCGGAGGAAGAGTCCGCGGAGATGGGGGCGCTTTCGGGCAGCCAGTTGTCACTGGTGGTGTTTTCAGCCCGGTACCGTCCGGCCCGTCATGATGTTGTTGTGTTTGCGGGGCGCACACTGACGGTGACCCGTTATGACACGTACAACGGTAAACCCCGGATTTTTGTCGAACAGGAATGAGTATGGCAATAAAAGGTCTGGCGCAGGCCATGAAAAATCTGGATGCAATTGACCGCCGTGCCGTTCCCCGGGCTGCCGCCACGACACTTAACCGTGTGGCGGAGTCCATCATCGCGAAAACGGCCTCTTCGGTTGCCAGGGAGCTGGCGGTTCCGCGCCGTCTCATCCGTGAGCGTATCCGCCTGCAACGGGCCAGCGCAGACAGGGTTTATGCGAAGGTCATCATCAACACCGGTAATCTGCCCGCCATAAAACTGGGGACGGCCAGCGTGCGGCTTTCCCGCAGAAAGCGACGAAAGAAAGGCGAGCGTTCGGTCACGAAAGGGGGCGGCAGTGTGCTGATTGTGGGGAAAAGACGGATCCCGGACGCCTTTATCACCCGGCTGGCTAACGGACGCTGGCATGTGATGCAGCGTATGCCGTGGGCACCATCGTCCACCGGTGCTGACAGCAAAGGGAGGCCGAAACGCCACCGTCTGCCGATTGAAGTGGTGAAAATTCCGACTGCCGGACCGCTGGCAGAAACCTTTGAACGTGAACGGGACCGGATGTACCGGGAAAAATTACCGGCGCAGATGATGAAAGCCATGACGCATCAGTTACGCCTGGTGCTGAAAAGAAAATGACAGGGAGGGTGTATGAAACACCGTGAAATACGGACGGCAGTTCTGTCTGCCCTGAAAGACAATATTTCTGAGCGGGTGAGCTGGTTTGACGGCCGCCCGGTTTTTATTGATGAACAGGAACTGCCTGCTGTTGCTGTTTACCTGACTGATGCGTCTGCTGCTGACGAGTTCGTTGATGAGGGGACCTGGGAGGCGACACTGCATATTGAAGTTTTTCTCAGGGCAAAAGAACCGGACTCGGCACTGGATATGTGGATGGAAGAGAAAATCCTTCCTGCGCTGGAGGCGGTTCCCGGCCTCAGTGCGTTACTGCTGAAGATGAATCTTCAGGGGTATGACTACCGCCGGGATGATGAGTTTATGATGTGGGGATCGGCAGATCTCCTGTGGAAAATTACCTACGAGATGTGAGGACGATATGGCAATACCAAATCCTCTTGAGCCGGTGAAAGGTTCCGGCACCACACTATGGGTGTACACCGGCAAGGATGATGCTTATGCCAACCCGTTGTCAGATGATGGCTGGCAGCGACTGGCTAAGGTGAAGGATCTGACGCCGGGCGAGATGACGGCTGAATCCTACGATGATAACTACCTGGATGATGAAGACGCGGACTGGACCGCGACCGGGCAGGGACAGAAATCTGCAGGTGATACCAGTTTTACGCTGGCCTGGAAACCGGGAGAGGAAGGCCAGAAAGGGCTTATAGGCTGGTTTGAAAGCGGCGATGTCCGGGCCTATAAAATCCGTTTTCCGAATGGCACGGTGGATGTGTTTCGTGGCTGGGTCAGCAGTATCGGTAAGGCCGTGACGGCGAAAGAAGTGATCACCCGCACGGTGAAAGTCACTAACGTGGGTAAACCTTCTGTAGCGGAAGAACGCAGCAAAATTACGCCGGTCACTGCAATTAAGGTAACGCCGACAGGTACGGTTGAAAAAGGGAAAACAACCACCCTGACCGTTACTGTGGAACCGGAAAATGCAACGGATAAGACATTCAGGGCGATTTCCGCCGATCCATCAAAAGCCACCATTAGCGTGAAAGATATGACGATTACTGTGACGGGGGTTAAGGATGGAAAAGTCAGCATCCCTGTGATTTCCGGTAATGGTCAGTTTGCTGCGGTGGCTGAAATTACCGTTAATAATGTGCCGGGTGGCTAAAGAGCTGAGAGATAAGCGATGTTCCTGAAAACAGAACAATTTGAATATAACGGTGTATCCGTCACGCTTTCTGAGCTGTCTGCGCTGCAGCGTATTGAGCATCTTGCCCTCCTGAAACGGCGGGCAGAAGAGGCTGAAGCCAGCGGCAACCTGCAGGTGAGTGTGGAAGATCTTGTCAGAACCGGCGCGTTTCTGGTGGCGATGTCCCTGTGGCATAACCATCCACAGA
>ERZ1106915.2457-NODE-2457-length-10502-cov-2.559108_pt1 | contig 10502 bp, 10 predicted proteins | sample MGYA00403653_ERZ1106915 | MGnify/ENA primary metagenome ERZ1106915 (study PRJEB35170, sample SAMEA104062404) | human gut metagenome | biome: human gut; feature: human-associated habitat; material: faeces | place: Denmark | collected 2012-06-06 ... | reverse complement strand
GCCAAAAAGACATACTCCGGCTTTTCGGCGGCGAAGAAATCCTCCACATCCTGCTGGCGACAGAGGTCCAGCTCCTTATGGGTACGGGTGATGATATTGGTATAGCCCTGGCGCTGCAGTTCCCGCACGATGGCGCTGCCCACCATGCCGCGATGCCCGGCTACATAGATCTTTGCGTTTTTCTCCATCATAATTGCATATTCCTCCCGCTTCAGCGCGGCAAAATTTGGAGTGTTACTATACTCCTAATGTAAAATTACTATCCTATTCATTATATTCATTACATTCATCCTATTCATCTTATTCATTAGGCGGCGAAAGGCGGCGAATGTAATGAATAGGATGAATAGAATGAATAGGATAGTGATAATAGTAATTATACTTATTTGATGACACCTTTTTCAAGGTATTCAGCCAGATTGGTCTGGATATGTTCCTCGGCACGCTCGACGGCGACCTTCTTCATATCGTGGTCGACCATGATCTTGACCAGCTCGGCAAAGGTGGTCTTGGTGGGGTTCCAGCCCAGCTCGCGCTTGGCCTTGCTGGGGTCGCCCCAGAGGTTGACAACGTCGGTGGGGCGGTAGAAGTCGGGGCTGACCTCGATGACGACCTTGCCGGTAGCCTTGTCGATGCCCTTCTCATTCATGCCCTCGCCGACAAATTCCAGCTCGATGCCCACATTGTGGAAGGCCAGCTGGCAGAACTCACGCACCGAGTGCTGCTCACCGGTGGCGATGACGAAATCCTCCGGCTTTTTGTTCTGCAAGATCAGCCACATGCACTCGACATAATCCTTGGCGTAGCCCCAATCGCGCAGGCTGGACAGGTTGCCCAGGTAGAGCTTATCCTGTTTGCCCTGGGCGATGCGGGCGGCAGCCAGGGTGATCTTGCGGGTGACAAAGGTCTCACCGCGGCGCTCGGACTCGTGGTTGAAGAGGATACCGGAGCAGCAGAACATGTTGTAGGCCTCGCGGTACTCCTTCACGATCCAGAAGCCGTACTGCTTGGCGACGGCGTAGGGGCTGTAGGGGTGGAACGGGGTGTTCTCGTTCTGTGGCACTTCCTCGACCTTGCCGTACAGCTCCGAGGTGGATGCCTGGTAGATGCGGCAGGTGTCGGTCAGGCCGCACAGACGCACGGCCTCCAGCACGCGCAGCACGCCGGTAGCGTCGACATCGGCGGTGAACTCCGGCACATCGAAACTGACCTGGACGTGGCTCTGGGCGGCGAGGTTGTAAATTTCATCGGGGCGGACCTTGCCGACGACCGAGAGGATGCTCATCGAATCGCTGAGGTCGCCGTAATGCAGGTGGAAGTTGGGGTGGCCTTCCAGATGGGCGATGCGCTCTCGGTAATCGACAGAAGAACGGCGGATGATGCCGTGGACATCGTAGCCTTTTTCCAGCAGGAACTCCGCCAGATAGCTGCCGTCCTGGCCGGTGATACCGGTGATGAGTGCTTTTTTCATAACTGTATATCCTTTCTACCGCACTTTTTATGCAGCATATAAATGCTTTTGATCGGGCCTTGTTTGTTATTGTAGCGGATTTTTTCCTGTTGCTGTAGGGGTAATCTTGCAAAGCAGTAGCATTATATTGACTTTTTGTATGCTGCTGTGGTATGATGCCTGCAAGGAACTTTGGCAGGAGGGCATCATGAAAACACCATTTTTTGACGGCAAGCTGGTACATTCCCGGCGCGTGATCTACACGCCCTCCCCTTTTGCGCGGTCGAACCTCATCCATCTGCAGGAGGTGGGCAGTTTGCAGGCGCGGCAGCCCCACACCAGCACCCGCAAGGGGCTGGCGTCCTACCTGTTTTTTTGGGTGGAGAGCGGCTCCGGTGTGTTGGAGTACGAGGGTGCCTGGCACGAGCTGCACGCCGGGGACTGCGTGTTTCTGGATTGCCAACGCCCCTACCAGCACCACACCGGGGACGATCTGTGGCAGCTGCACTGGGTGCATTTTTATGGGCCGAACATGGCGGCCATTTACAAAAAGTATCAGGAGCGGGGCGGCCTGCCCTGCTTCCGCGCTGCTGACCCCGGCGGATACGCGGCGCTGCTGGACGAATTGTACGCGCTGGCGGAATCCGACACTTACGTGCGGGACATGCAGATTTATGAAAAGCTGATTGCCCTGCTGACCCTGCTGATGGAAGAAAGCTGGCACCCGGACACCGCCCGCGCGCCGGGCAGCAAAAAGCAAAACTTGCAGGAGATCAAGGATTATCTGGACACCCACTACACCGAGAAGATCACGCTGGACGCGCTGGCTGAGCGGTTCTACATCAACAAGTTCTACCTGACCCGCGTGTTTAAGGAGCAGTTCGGTCAATCGGTCACCAACTATCTTGTGCAGCTGCGTATTACCCAATCCAAGCGGCTGCTGCGCTTTACCGACCGCAGCATCGAGGCTGTGGCCCAGGAGTGCGGACTGAACGATGCCAACTATTTTTCCCGCCTGTTTAAAAAGGTGGAGGGCACCACCCCCGGCGAGTACCGGCGGCAGTGGTGAGTTCGAGTTTTACCCAGCACAGATAAACGAAAACGCGGCGGCCTTCCCCTTTTGCCGGGAAAGCCGCTGCGCTGGTTTTTGTATGGTGTTTATTGCCGATCAGGAGAGCAGCATGCGGTCGTTGGCAAAGCCGCCGTCGCTGACCTGCTCAAAGCGCTGGAGCAGGTCGCTGACCTGCAGGTTGGCCTTTTCCTCACCGCGCACATCGTAGATGACATGGCCCTCGTACATCATGATCAGGCGGTTGCCGTACTTGATGGCATCCTTCATGTTGTGGGTGATCATCAGGGTGGTCAGGTGGTTTTCCTGCACGATCTTCTCCGAGAGGGCCAGCACCTTAGCGGCCGTCTTGGGGTCCAGGGCGGCGGTGTGCTCGTCCAGCAAAAGCAGCTTGGGCTTTTTCAGGGTGGCCATCAACAGGGTGACCGCCTGGCGCTGGCCGCCGGAAAGCAGGCCGACCTTGCTGGTCATGCGGTCCTCCAGGCCCAGGTCCAGCGTTTTAAGCAGCTCGTGGTATTCCTCGCGCTCTTTTTTGGTGATGCCCACTTTCAGCGAGCGGGTCACGCCGCGGCGGGCCGCCAGGGCGAGGGTTTCCTCAATGACCATGGTGGCGGCGGTGCCCATCATCGGGTCCTGAAAGACACGGCCGATGTACTTGGCGCGCTGATGCTCCGACAGGCGGGTGACGTCCTGCCCGTCGATGAGGATCTTGCCCATATCGATAGGCCAGACACCGGCTACCGCGTTGAGCATGGTGGATTTGCCCGCGCCGTTGCCGCCGATGACGGTAACGAAATCGCCGTCTTCCAGCGTCAGGTTCAGGTCATGCAGGGCCACTTTCTCGTTGACTGTGCCGGCGTTAAAGGTCTTGTAGACATTTTTGATCTCAAGCATGGTTCTTCTCCCCCTTTTTCACCGAGGTCTTGGTGAAGTATTTGCCCTTCCAGTACGGGATGGTCAGGAACAGCGCCACTACCAAAGCAGTGAGCAGCTTCAGGTCGTCGGTAGACAGGCCCAGGCGCAGGACAAAGACCATGACGATGTAGTAGATGATAGCGCCGATAACGGCGGACAGCAGCTTGAGGGCAAAGTTGCGGAAGATACGGCTGAAGATGACCTCGCCGATGATGACCGCCGCCAGACCAATGACGATAGCACCACGGCCCATGTTGATGTCGGAGAAGCCCTGATACTGGGCCAGCAAACCGCCGGCCAGCGCGACCAGGCCGTTGGAGATCATCAGGCCCAGCACCTTGGTGACGTTGGTGTTGATGCCCTGGGCACGGGCCATGTTCTGGTTAGCGCCGGTGGCACGCAGAGAGCAGCCCAGCTCAGTGCCAAAGAACCAGTACAGCACAGCGATCAGCACCGCACAGAAGATGGTCAGGATCAGGATGGGGTTATTGAGGGCCACATTGCGGACATAACGGGCCGAGACCAGCAGGCCGTACTTATCCACGCTGATGGGCAGGTTGGCTTTGCCGCCGCCCGTGCCGAAGCCCATGATGCGGAGGTTGACCGAATACAGCGCCAGCTGGGTCAAAATACCGGCCAAAATAGCCGGGATGCCGCAGGCCGTGTGGAACAGGCCCGTAACAAGGCCCGCCAGCATACCTGCTGCCGTAGCCGCCAGCAGGGCCAGCCCCACCGGCACCCCGTTAAGCACCATAACAACGCAGACCGCACCGCCGGTACCAAGAGAGCCGTCGACCGTCAAATCGGCCACATCCAGGATGCGGTAGGTTAGGTAGACGCCGATGGCCATAATGCCCCAGATAAGGCCCTGGGCCACAGCACTGGGCATTGAGTTGATCAGGGAAGCAAAGAATCCCATGAATAAAACCTCCGAACTTTTTTGGAATCATGCTGGGGAAACGATGCACCAAAACAGCGGGGAAAGAGCCGTTTCAACCCTCTCCTCGCTGTTTATTCGTGCGTGTGATTCAGGATTTTTTAGTCGGCAATGGCCTCATAGCCGTCCGGCGGGGTGATGCCCAGTGCTTCGCAGTTGGCTGCGTTGTACTTTTTGGTAACGTTGGGGGCAAACTCAACAGGCATGGTGGAGACATCGGCGCCATCGGCCAGGATCTCGGCAGCCATCTCACCAGTCTTGTAGCCCAGATCGTAGTAGCTGATGGACAGGGCGGCAACACCGCAGCCCTTGCAGATGCCTTCCTCACCGGCAACCACAGGAACCTTCTCCGGGATAACCACATTGGCGATGGCCTCGGTGTTGGAAGCAGCGGTGTTATCGGTGGGGATGTAGATCACGTCAGAGGCAGCAGCAGCGGCCTGGGTGACGGAGGTGACATCGTTGGTATCGGTGAAAGCGTAGCGGGTGGTCTCCAGGCCCATCTCCGTGAGATAGCCTTCAATGACATCGCACTGGTAGACGGAGTTGGGCTCGGCGCTGCAGTACAGCAGGCCAACAGTCTTAGCGTTCGGGAACATCTCCTGGATCATGGCTGCCTGCTGGTCCAGCGGGGCCAAGTCAGAGGTGCCGGAGATGTTGTTGCCCACAGTGCCGGTCCAATCAGAGATGTCCAGCGCAGTGGCGTAGTCGGTAACAGAGGTGCCGAGGACGGGGATGTCGGCGGTAGCCTGGGCAGCAGCCTGCAGCGGGGCGGTGGCGTTGGCCAGGATCAGATCGACGCCAGTGGAGACAAAGCCGCTGACGATGGTGGTGCAGTTGGCGGAATCGCCGGAGGCGTTCTGCTCGTCAAACTTGACGTTGCCCTCGCCCAGCTTCTCGGTCAAAGCGTCCTTGAAGCCCTGGGTGGCGGCGTCCAGCGCATCGTGCTGGACCAATTGGCAGATGCCGACGGTATAGACCTTGTCGCCGGTGCTTTCGGCGGCGGAAGTTTCTTCGCTCCCCGCGGTGGAAGATGCAGGGGTGGAATCAGCAGCAGCGGTGCTGGATGCAGTGCTGCCGCAAGCTGCCAGACCCATGGTCATGGCAGCTGCCATAGCGAGTGAAAGTGCCTTTTTCATCTTTGTTCCCTCCAAATAACGGCAACATGCTTACACGCCGCACGGCGTGCCCTCAAAAGCAGTCGCTTTAGTGCTTTAAAGTATAGCACAGTTTAATGCTTTAAAGCAAGGTCTATCTTGCCAAATTTGGCACTTTGCAGCAGCGAATTCTCGGCATTTTCACCAAAAAACAACAAAACAGCCCATTGCTCCCCTTTTTCGGGTTCCGCAGCGGACTGTTTATATAGTTTTGAGGTTTAGGTGGGTCAATCAGCAAAGCAGGCATTCTCTGTCTTGGCGATCAGCTCCACAAAGCGTTCCGGGCTGCTGGCGTGGCGCAAAGCGTCCACCAGCGAGTTGCGGCTGAGCAGGTTGACCAGCCGTGCTAAAATTTGCAGGTGCAGGCTTTCATTTCCCGGGGGCACGGCGATCATGAACAAAAGATCCACCGCCCGGGCGTCCGGGGCACCCCAATCCACGCCGTGGCGCAGCGTCAGGGCCGAAATGCTGGGGGCCGATACCCCGGCGTTGCAGGCGTGGGGCAGCGCGATGCCGTCCCCGATGGCCGTGGTGCCACCGAAGTTTTCCCGCTGGCAGACAGCGTTATAGTAGGCCGTGCCATTGGTGATGGCGCCGGTCTCCTCCTGCAATTCTACCAGGATGCCCAGCACGTCGGCGGCCTCTTTGATGTTGGCGTACAGGCGCACGCCTGCGGGGTTCATCAGTTCGCTTACTTTCATCGTACAGCCCCCTTTGACCAGATGGCGTCAGGATTTCGTTGCCCGGTCGATCAGTGCGTACAGGTACTCACCTACCGCGCCCTCGGCGCAGGTGCAGGTGGTCACCTCGTCGGCAGTGGCCTTTACCTCGGCGGGTGCATTGGCAACGGCCACAGCGTGGCCTGCGGTGCGCATCAGTTCAAGATCGTTATAGTAATCACCGATGACGATGGTGTTTTTGATGGATTTGTTCATCAATGCGCAAAGGTCCTGCAAGCCGGTGGCCTTGCTGACGCCGCCGGGCATGATCTCTAAGTAAATGTTGTTGGTGGCCAGGAAGTAGTTATCCCGGCCGTAGTACTTGGTTTTGGCGTACTGCCCCAGCTTGCGGATGGCCTCGGGGTCAGCGGCAAACACTACCTTGACCCAGCCGTCCGGCACACAGTCAATGGGGCAGGCAATGCTGCCCAGGTGTTCGTCTACCTGGTGGGCGTGGGTAGTCTCGTTGGCGTGGATGACGTACATCTCGCCGTTGCCGGCCATGACCTCCACACCCATGCGCGGGAACTTGTTCAGGATGTCCTTGATAGCCGTGGTGGCCTGCTCCCGGTTGAGGGTCGAGCGGTGCAGCACCGTCTCGGTGGAAAAATCATACAGCAGCGCGCCGTTGCAGGAGATAGCCGGCAGCGAAAGGCGTATGCCTTCCAACGCTGCGCGGATCGACTCCGGCGGGCGGCCGGTAGCCACGGTAAACAGGCCGCCCAGGCTGGTAAAGAGGTTGATGACCGTGCGGTTGCAGGCCGGCAGCCCCTCTTTGGCGGTGAGCAGCGTGTTATCCATATCACAGATGACAAGGGTATCGCTTAGCGCTGATTTCATGCGCGATGTTCCTTTCTTAACCGTGTCAGAAACTCTGTAAAATAGGCAGGCAGCGGCGAGTCAAACTGCACCCACTGCTGCGTTGCAGGGTGAATAAAGCCCAATTCTTTAGCGTGCAGGCATTGGCCGTTCAGGCTTTTGATGCAGTTGCGCGGGCCGTAGACGGCGTCCCCTGCCAGCGGGTGGCCGATGCTGGCCATGTGTACGCGGATCTGGTGGGTGCGGCCGGTCTTGAGCTGGCAGGCAATGTAGGTAAAGTTGCCGAAGCGTTCCAGCACGCGCCAGCCGGTGTAGGCGTAGCGGGCACCCGAGGCTTCCTGCGGAACGACCGCCATCTTTTTGCGATCCCGCGGGTCGCGGCCGAGGTACGTTTCCACAAAGCCCTCATCCTCTTTCAGATTGCCGTAGACGATGGCATGGTAGACCCGGTGGATGCTATGCACACTGAACTGGGCGCTGAGCGCCTGGTGCGCGGCATCGTTTTTGGCCATGACCAACAGGCCGCTGGTGTCCTTATCGATACGGTGGACGATGCCGGGGCGGAGGGCTCCGTTGATTCCCGAGAGTGATTCGCCGCAGTGATATAACAGAGCGTTGACCAGTGTGCCGTCCGGATGGCCCGCCGCCGGGTGAACCACCAGGCCCACCGGCTTGTTGACCACAATCACGTCGGCGTCCTCATACGCCACGTCCAGGGGGATATCCTGGGGGAGCACGTCCACCGCCTCCGGCTCCGGGAGGCGCACCTCCAGCACGTCGCCCGCGGCGGCCTTGTCGTTCTTCTTTACCGGGCGGCCGCCGAGGGTGACCGCCCCCGCCTCCAGCAGGCGCTGGGCCGCCGAGCGGGTCAGCTCCGGCACCAGCCGGGCCAGGAGCTGGTCGGCCCGCTCCCCCGCCCGGTCAGCCCGCAGCAGAATCGGCTCCATGGCCCTCCTCCTTGCCGTGGAAGAAGAGGTAGTACACGCAGAACGCGATGCCACCCACCACCACGCAGATATCCGCCACGTTGAAGACGGCAAAGCGCATGAACAGGGTCTCAAACATGTCGGTGACGTAGCCCAGCAGGGCCCGGTCGATCAGGTTGCCCACCGCCCCAGCCAGCACCATGGACAGGGCGGCCATGGCGAAGGGGCGGGGAAAGACCTTTTTCACCAGCAGCACCGTCAGCAGGACGGACACCACCAGGGACACAATGGTCAGAATCCAGGTGTGCTCCTCCAGCAGGGAGAAGGCCGCGCCGGTGTTCTGCACATAGGTGAGCTGGAGAATATGGGGGAGAAAGGGGACGTCTCCCCCCAGGGGGATGTTGGCCCGCACCAGGAACTTGACCACCTGGTCCAGTACCACCAGGGCCACCACGAGAACGGCATATAGCATGGACAAAGGGCTCCTTTTCTTCGGTTTTGCTCTATTTTATCACGGCCTGCCGCCGGGGGCAACCCGGAAGATCAAATGTAGATTCCAATTGAAAGAACAAGAAAAATCTGGTATACTGGGGCAAAAAGCCGAAAGGCGGTGAGTGCGTTGGATGAAAGGCGGACCCTTTCGTTAAATGTGTTCCTGAATACCCTTGAGGAGGGCTGTAAAAACGAGCGGCGCTACTGCTTCATCCTGGGCGCCGGGGCCTCCAAGACCTCTGGTATCCCCACCGGGGAGGAACTGGCCAAACAGTGGCACGGGGAGATTTTGGAGCAATGCTCCAAGGAGGAGATCAAGGAGCTGAAAAAGCGGCTGGGGGTGCGCTCGACCAAGCCGTCCAGCCGGGCCTATTTTGACCTCTATGCCATGCGCTTTTTTCCGGACTATCAGAACGGCTCCGCTTTCCTGGAGCGGACGCTGGAGCGCGCCCAGCCCAGCCTGGGCTACTATCCCCTGGCCGCCCTGCTGGCCAACACGCGCAACAACCTGGTGATCACCACCAATTTCGACAGCCTGGTGGAGGACGCCCTGTTTATCTACACGGATAAAAGGCCCATCGTCATCAGCCACGAGCTGCTGGCCCAGTACATCAACTTCAACACCAGCCGGCCCATCATCGCCAAGCTCCACCGGGGCCTGTTCTTTGACCCCCTCAACCGGGCCGAGCAGGTCAACGGCCTGTCGAAGCAGTGGAAGGATATCCTGCGGGAGGCCTTCAAGCGTTATACCCCCGTGGTGATCGGCTATGCCGGGGGCGACCACAGCCTGATGGACTTTCTGAAGGAGACCGAGTGCCTGAGCGGCCTCTACTGGTGCTACCGCCACGACGAGCCGCCGGAGGAGATTCAGAAGGTGGTGGAGCGCCACGGCGGATACTTTATCCCCATTGAGGGCTTTGACGAGATGATGTACCTGATGGGGCAGCGGTTCGGCTATACTGACCCCTGCGAGCATATCGAAAGCGCGGCCGAGCAGCGGGTGAGGGACTATCAGGAGCAGGTCAAGGCATTTCAGGAGAAGCTGCGGGCCGCGGAGACCCCCAGCGAGACCCAGAGCGCCATCCTCCGGGCCATGGACGCCAAACAGCGGGAGGAGCTTCAGCGGCTGGACCGCCGCATCGAGCTGGACGAGGAGGACGGGGAGGCCTACTGGGAGCGGGGAAAGCTCTACTATTTTGCCAACGACTATGCCCAGGCGCTGGAGGACTTCACCAAAGCCAAAGAGTTGGGAATGGAGGACAGCAGGCTCTACTGGTACCTGGGTGTCTGCAACCACCAGAGGGATCCGGAACAGGCCATACGGGACTACAGCCGGTCGCTGGAGCTGAAGGAGACTTCGGAGGTATACCGCAATCGGGGCCTGTGCTTTACCATTGTGAAGATGTATGACAAAGCTGTTCTTGACTTTACCAGGGCAATTGAACTGCCGCCGGGGGACAAGAGGCTTTACAGGGAGCGGGGCAGCGCTTACTGGAATCTGGAGGAGTACGAAAAGGCCCAGGCCGATTATGAGAAGGCGCTGGAGCTGGAACCGGCCGATGCGGGGCTCTATACGACCTTGGGCGATGTGCAGAAAAGGCTTGGAGAGGTGCAGGAGTCCCTGCAGAGCTACCAAAAGGCCATCCAGATCGACCCCAATTGCGCAAGAGCCTATAACAACCGGGGTGTTCTCTACGCCCATCAGGGAGAATATCAAAAGGCGTTGATCGAACAGCGTAGGGCAGTCAAACTCGCCCCCAATAGTGCAATCTATCATGCAAACGTAGGAGATGACTTCAACCACTTGGAGCGCTATAGCGAAGCGGTCACAAGCTGCAACAAGGCCATCAAGCTGGATCCAGGCTACGCCAAGGCATACAGCATCCGTGCCGATGCCTATGAGGGGCTGGAGCAGACAGAGAAGGCCGAGCGGGATCGGGAGACCTACCACAGACTGACGAAAAAAACGGAAGAAGAGGAGGACACGCCGCAGGCATAGCCTGCGGCGTGTCCTTTTG
>ERZ1106915.2453-NODE-2453-length-10538-cov-2.041591_pt1 | contig 10538 bp, 7 predicted proteins | sample MGYA00403653_ERZ1106915 | MGnify/ENA primary metagenome ERZ1106915 (study PRJEB35170, sample SAMEA104062404) | human gut metagenome | biome: human gut; feature: human-associated habitat; material: faeces | place: Denmark | collected 2012-06-06 ... | reverse complement strand
TGATTGGCTTCATCTTGAGCGTGTATCTCGGTTTGGATACGATCGTCATCGCCGTGCTGGGCTTCATCATCGCCTGGTTCTACACCCAGCTGCAGAAAGAGAACGGTTAGGAGGAAATAATTATGGAACAGAATAAAGAACGGAAAACACTGAGCAAAAAGGACGTTGTGAAGTCCTTCTGGCGCTGGACCTTTTTCTCCCACGCCAATTACAATTATGAACGGCTGGCCGGGACGGGCTTCTGTCATGCGATGGCGCCGATCATTGAAAAGCTGTACAAGGACAACCCGGAAGAATACAAGGCGGCGGTTCAGCGGCATATCGAGTTCTATAATACGGACCCGCACTTCGGCGGCGTGATCAACGGCATGGTCATTGCGATGGAAGAAGAACGGGCCAACGGCGCGCCGATTTCCGACGAAGCGATCAACGGCATTAAAACCGGCCTGATGGGACCGTTTGCCGGAATCGGGGATACGCTGTGGCAGGGAACCTTGACGCCGATCCTGCTTTCGATCGGAATCTCGCTGGCGTCCTCCGGCAGTCTGGCCGGACCGCTGGTCTATGCCGTCTTGATGATGGGGATCATGTTAAGCATCGCGTATTATGTCTGGATGACCGGCTACAAGCTGGGCAAGGAAGGCTTGCAGCGGATTCTGGAAAGCAATCTGATCAAAAAGGTCATCACCGGGGCCAGCGCTCTGGGCGCGATTGTCATGGGTGCGCTGACGGCGGGATTTGTCAGCGTATCGACGCCGCTTTTGATCAACATTCAGGGTGCCGGCATGAGCGTGCAGACAGATATTCTCGACAAGCTGTTCCGCGGCCTGCTTCCGCTGGCGCTGACACTGGGCACGCTGTATTTATTGAAGAATAAGAAAGTCAAGGCGACGAAAGTCATGGCGCTGCTGATCGTCATTGCGGCCGTCGGGGCGATTATCGGGTTGTTCTGATGCGTGATAATTTAATGACCTTGACCAGCGAGGAGCGCAATCCCGCTTCAGTGAATCTGCCGCACATGAGCGTCGCGGAATCCACGGCGCTGATGAACCGGGAAGACCAAGCCTGTACAAAAGCGGTCAGGGAGGTGCTGCCCGAAGTCAACGAGACGATCGAACAGTGCATCGCCGCTTTGCGGCGCGGGGGACGGATCATCTTCACCGGCGCGGCGCATTCCGGCTATCTGGGCATGCTGGACGCCTACGAGGCCAACGCGACCTTCGGCACCCACGGCGAATTTGTTTCCATCGTGGCAGGCAATTTCACCGATATCATGAAGACTGACGGCAGCGCGGAGGACAGCGCGGAAAACGGCGCGCTGGATTTGCAGGCCCGGGAGGTTACGGCTAAGGACTTTGTGATCGGAATCAGCTCATCCGGCCGGACGCCGTATGTCATCGGCGCGCTATCCTGGTGCCAAAAACAGGGGATCCCCTGCGCCGGACTGGTCAATAACAAGCATTCGCTGGTCAGCGAGGTCTGCGATCGGGTCATGGCGCCGGTGCCGGGGCCGGAGGTCATCACGGGATCGACGCGATTGAAAGCGGGAACCTGCCTGAACATGATCACGACGGTGACGATGGCGCAGCTGGGCAATGTGTATGAGAATCTGATGATCAACGTGCCGCCGGTCAGCGACAAGATGCGCACCCGTCTGGCGTATATTCTGACTCAGGCGACCAGCTGTACGCTGGATAGAGCACGGCAGTTGTTAACAGAATGCGAATATCAGATTAAACCGGCCCTGATCATGGAGCTGAAGCACGTCAGCCGGGAAGAAGCGCAGACACAGCTGAACGCCGCAGGCGGCAACCTCAATCAGATTTTATAGAAAAGCGCAGCGATCTGAGGCGAAAGGCAGGAACGGAAAAAAAGGAAAACAACCAAATCAGGTAAAATAAACAAGCAAATCTGAACCATAAAAAAGCGAGGCTGACATTTCGATCGGCTTCGCTTTTTTTGCGTTATCATTGCTTCAAATCAAGATTTTTTCCACCATCCGGTACAGTGTCGGTTTCAGGTGATCAATCGGCGCCGGCTGTTCCTCGATGATCGAGGTGTAGCAGACCGAGCCGACCAGCTCGACGATCATGTAGATCATCCGGAACGCTTCGTCCCGGTCAAACCGCCGCAGCTGCGGATAATTTAACAATTCCTCCAGAATCTGCGTGATTTCCGCCTGATTGCCTTCGCTGAGAACCTCCATCACCAACGGCCATGAGAAATTCCGCTCGATCAGTTTCAGCACCGCTTTATTCGCTTTGAAATACTCGATGATCATGTCGATAAAGCACAAGACTGACGGCAGGAAATCCTGAATGCCCCGCTCCTTCGTTTTGGTATATGCGCGGATGACGATCTGCGAGCTGATCTGGATGACGAGATGCTTCATGATATCCTCTTTATCATGAAAGTACAAATAAAACGTTCCCTTGGCGACCTTGGCCCGATTCACGATATCGTCAATCGTGGTCTTGGCAAATCCCTTGGTCAGAAAACACTGATAGGCCGAGCTTAGTAAATCACCTTGTTTCTGTTCTTTCTGTTGTTTTAATGTACGCCGGGCCATATTCTCACTTCCTCAGCCTCATTGTAACATACCTTAAATCAGAGTCAAATCAAAATGACTAAAAGTCAATCTGATAGACAAATTCGCCGATCCGTCTATTGACCATCAGTCATTTCGGAGGTATTCTGTCTGACGTAATGACTGATAGTCATTTGAAAGGGAGAGTGATCTGCAGTGAGGAAAATTGCAGAACAGAGCGTAAAAAAACGAATTCTGATTCTGGCGCTGGCGACGGTGCTGTTGGTTCCGTCGTTGATCGGCTATATCAACACCCGCATCAATTATGATATTTTGAGCTATTTGCCGGATCAGCTGGATTCCATCGAGGGCCAGGACATCCTGGATCAGGAATTCCATTCCGCCAGTATGGCGATTGTTACCGTTGAAAACATGGAAAAGAAACAGGTCGATCGGATCGCGGACAAAATCCGCGCGATCGACGGCGTCCGCGACGCGATGGGGCTTGGGGATTTCTTACAGACCATGCCTTCGGAAATGATTCCGGAAGACTTGCGGAAAATGCTGGATAACGGCGACTGCCAGCTGATGATGGTCACGTTTGAAGAAGGCAACGGATCCGACCGGACGCTGAAGGCCGTCGACGAGATTAAATCGCTGATGAATTCCCAGATGTTCTTAGGCGGTCTGGCGGCCGTCATCAACGACACGAAAATGTTGATCGAACAGGAACTGCCGCTGTATGTGGCGGTTGCGGTCGGATTATCCTTAGTCGTTTTATTTCTGGGCTTACGTTACAGCGTGGCGCCGTTCATCTTCTTATTGGGGATCCTGTACGCCGTGCTGTATAACTTCGGAACCAATATTTTCTTAGGCGAGGTTTCCTATATCACCTCCGCTCTGGCGGCGATCCTGCAGCTGGCGGTGTCGATGGACTTCTCGATCTTCTTGTTGGAACGCTATGACGAGGAACTGCACAAGGGATTGAAAAGTCAGGAAGCGATGACCGAAGCAGTCGTCAACACCTTTACCGCGATCAGCGCCAGTTCGCTGACCACAATCGCCGGATTCCTGGCGATGTGCATCATGGATTTGAAGCTGGGCACCGATATGGGCGTCGTCATGGCGAAGGGTGTTGTGCTGGGCGTGTTCTCCGCGGTGGTGATTCTGCCGGCTCTGATTCTGGTCTTCGATAAACCGATTCACAAACATAAGCACAAGGTTTTAATTCCCAAGCTGCAAGGCGTTGCCAACTTTACGACAACCCACTATAAAGGCATTCTGATCGCTGCCGTCGCGCTGTTGATTCCGTTTGCGGCGGCGCAGAAAAAAACCGACGTGTACTACAACCTGCTGGACTCGCTGCCGCAGGATCTGACGTCCACCGCCGGCACACAGAAGCTGCGCGATGAATTCGACATGCCGACGACCAACTTCATCCTCGTCAGCGATCAGCTCAGCAGCACGCAGATGGACGCGGTGCTGGAGGCGATTGAAACGACGGATGGGATCAATTCCGTTGCGACATTAGATCGGTTTTTAGGCGCCGGGATTCCGGAAGAGATGCTTCCGGAAGGGATTCGTTCTGTCTTTAATGCCGGCGGATGGAAGATGATCATGGCGAATTCCAGCTACACCTCGGCGACGCATGAACAAAACGCGCAGATCACCGAGCTGGAAAACCGTGTCAAGGCGATCGATCCGACAGCGTTAGTTACCGGCGAGGGCGCGCTGAACCGCGATCTGGTGCTGATCGCCGATCACGATATTCAGATGGTCAACATCGTTTCCATTCTGGCGGTCTTCCTGATCATCGCGATTTCATTTAAGTCGCTGAGCGTGCCGATTGTGCTGGTTGCGGCGATTGAAATGGCGATTACGATCAACATGGGCATTCCTTATTTTCAAGGGGAAACGATACCGTTTATCGCCAGCATCGTCATCGGGACGATCCAGCTGGGCGCAACGATCGACTACGCGATTCTGACGATGACGCGCTACCAGGAGGAACGCCGGCGGGGCAAGGATCGGAAAGCGGCCGTACAGACGGCGGTCTATGCGTGCAGTTCGTCGATCCTGACCAGCGGTTTGAGCTTCTTCGCGGCCACTGTGGGCGTGTCGCTGGTTTCCAAAATCGATTTGATTCGCTCGCTGTGCGGCATGTTGGCGCGGGGCGCGCTGATCAGCATGGCGGTCATTCTGCTCGTGCTGCCGGCCTTGTTGATGGTCTTCGGCGGCGTTATCGAAAAAACATCATTTCAATTTCTGAATAAAAAAGGAGAGAAATCACGATGAATAAAAAAGGAAGTTGGCTGACGCTGGCCCTTTCCGGGGTGCTGGCGCTGAATCTGTGCACGCCGGTCCGGGCAGAGGACAAGCCGGATGAAGGCACGAAAAAGGAAGAAACCGTCTATGCCTTCCTGGATTGGCAGGGACAGCTGAAATCCGCGACAGTCAGCGAATGGCTGCATAACGAACAGGGCTTCCGCCAGACGGCGGATCAGAGTATCCTGGAAAATATCAAGAATATCAAAGGCGATGATCTGCCTGAACAAAACGGCACGTCGCTAATGTGGAATTCCGACGAGCATGACCTGTACTACCAGGGCACGACGACGGCGGAGCTGCCGTTAACGATGGAGGTCAGCTACCAATTCAATGGCAAGCGTGTGGATCCGCATGAGATCGTCGGCCAGAGCGGCTCCCTGACGATCACGATCAAGCTGATCAATCATCTGGAAATAACGGAAACGATCAACGGGAAGACGAAGTATATTTCCACGCTGTTCCCCTGCGCGATTGTCACCGATCTGCCGACAGAAACATTTAAGGATGTAAAGGCGGAAGATGGCTTGATTTTGAATGAATCAAAGAATCAGATCGTCGCCCTGGCCACGGTGTCGGGGATGAGCCAGATGCTGAAGGACTCCGACGTCAGCGCCCTGGATGACATCAAGGATAAGCTGAAAGATGAATTCGTGATCACGGCGAATGTGGAAAACTTTGAAATGCCGTCGATCATTCTGGCTGCGGCCGGGACTTCCAATCTGGAAGACAAGGAGATCGACCGCAGTGATCTCGATAAGCTGACTGACGGCGTCGATGATCTGAAGGACGCCACGGCGAAGATTTTAGACGGCACGGTGCAGCTGCATGACGCGAATATCGAACTGAATGATAAGATGGGAGAATTCCAGTCAAAATACAAGGAATTCTCAGATGGGTTAAATACTGCCGTGACTTCGTCGAAGGAGCTGAAGGAAGGGGCGCAGAAGCTGTCGGATGGCGTTGGTCAGATTCAGACGCAGTTAACGGCGATGCTGCAGAAATACAACCTGACGGACGAACAGCTGATGGGACTGCTTCAACAGCTGAACGGCAGCCTGACACAGCTGCAGGGCGCTTCGGCGTTAATGGAACAGCTGGCCGGCAGCATGCAGGCGCTGGCAACGATGCCGCAGGCAACCGGCGACGCGATTCGGGCGGCCGGTCAGAGCGATGAATTTAACAATACCTGGGCTGCCGTGACCGAGCAGGTCAGAGCGGGCGTTAAGCAGAACTTGCCGGCGGTGAACGTGGAAATGGATCAGAACGCGTTAGTCTCCGCGATTGGCTCTGCGCTGGCGGAACAGGGGGTGGCCGAGGAAGAAATTCCGGGCTTAACCCAGGCGATTGCGGGAAAAGTCGGCGAACAGCTGAATGCCCAGCTGGGCAGCGCGCAGGAAAGGATCGCGGCCGGCTTGGGTCAGGCGGTAGATGCCGGCGTCGATACGATGAGTGGTTATGGCAAGCAGGCGGCGGTGGGAACGGTTGATCAGATCGCTCAAACCGTGCAGGATACAATGAGCGCCAAGGTTCAGGAAATGGCAGGCTTGATGAGCCAGGCGCAGCAGCTGACGACGGAAATGACGGCGATGATCGACAAGATCAACGGCATGATCGAACAGATCGGCGGCGTTGATGAACTGAAAAATGCGCTGGCTGGCTTGCAGCAGCTGCCGGAAGGCTTAAATGACTTGAAGGAAGGCACAGATCAGCTGGCGGCAGGAACCGTGGCGATGAATGCCGGATTGGATAAGCTGAACGGCGCGTCCGGGGACATTACCGACGCCATCAACAAGTTTAAAGGCGCGACGCAGGAGCTGGCGGAGAAAACCGGCGAATTGAACGACGGCGTTGATGAATTCAGCCGTGAGGGAATCGACGAGTTAAGTGGGAAAGTCACCGATGCGATGGACGATCTGAACGATGTGCTCGATACCGCGAAAGCGGCGCTGGATCAGTCGAAGGAATACCGCAGCTACGCCGGCGCCGCGGACACGATGGAAACTTCGGTGAAGTTCATCATGAAGACGGATGAAATCAAGTTGCCGGAGGAAAAAACAACGGTGGTGGAAACAAAGACGGAAGTGAAGACTTCTTTCTGGGATCGGGTAAAGAATTTATTCCATTAATAGATATGAAAGCTTAAGGAAATACACAAGGAAATCGGACAGCCATGTTCAATTTCCTTTTTTCTTTTCTGTGAGGATTAAGGGGGAGGTCTTAAGGGAGAAATTGTTCTTCGTTTACTATGAAATCTGAGGGAACCTGTTTAAAAGTCGTTCTTCTATAGAAAGGGGAAGCGAAGGAAGGGGATTGATAACGCCGGCAGAGTCTCGAAAAATCCTGAACTGAATGAAACACTTTTCATAAAAATTTTTAATTTATAGCAATTTATGTCAAATTTCATCAAAATAAACAAGGCTTTTTCAAAAAAACCGCAATATTAGAAGTGATGGGAGATGAAAGAAATGATCGTTGAAGCCAATCAGATTCATGAAGACAAAGCGGGGTACAGACCAACGAGATGGCGTACCGAAGAAAAGGGAGATCAAAATATCGGAATACAGCCGTCTGTATCGAAGTCGTCCATTCTCACCGACTGGATCCTGAAGTCTGTCTTGGGCAATTCTGATGATACCGAAGCACTGACTTGTTTTTTGTCGCAATGGAATTACTGCACGATTCGCTCGCTGACCGTTGAGGCGCAGGAAGCCCGTGTAGATCACGCGGATCAGAAAGCGATCCGTTACGATATCCATGGGATCATCAATGACGAAATCTTCTTTGTGATCGAATCGCAACGGCATGGCGATTTTAAAACGATCATGAAGCGGATGCAGTATTACCTGGCCCGGCTTTTAGCGGGACAGAAGCTGCGGGGGAAGGAATATGAACAGATGAAAGCGGCGTGGCTGATCCTGATCGCGGATTATCCGTTTTTCCCCCAATCCGGGATTGTGACGGATGAGACGGAAATGAGTTTAAGAACAATGCAGATCCCCTTGACACAAATGACTCATTTGAGTATTATGGAGACAGGAAGAACCGATCATCTGACGGCGAAGCCGGTTTGGAAACTGAGCGGACTGGAGCGGTGGGCAATCCTGTATGGAAACCTGGCGAAACCGGAAAAGCGGGAATGGATCGAGCAGATTTGTAAACAAGATGAGAATCTCAGAAAGGTGGTCAGGAAGATGAGTGAGATGACGATGGACTTTGAAGCTTATTTCAGAGAAACAAAGGCGATCATGGCGGAATTGGAAAGAGCGGATCGTCAGCGGGAATGGCTGGAACAGGGCATGGAACGAGGTTTGGAACGAGGCGAATTATGCAAAGTCATTAAACTGGTGCTGAAAAATATGAAAAAAGGCAAGCCCATTTCAGAGATCGCGGAGATTTTAGATGAAGATGAAACTGTAATCCGACAGATATTTTCCTGTCATGAAAACTATCCTGAATTGACTGCGGAACAGATTGCGGAGAAGATAAAAAATTACGCATGAATTTCTTTTTTTGATGCTGTAATGAAGTAAGAGAAGAGGAGTAAAATACCGGTAGAATATGAAGAATCTCTCAGTGGTATTCCACCTTCTTTCAATACCGTTAAACTATTTTCCAGTTTCAAAATCTTTAAAATTAAAAAAGCTAAGGAAAAGGCACGCCGAAGCGTGCCTTTAGGTTAATTAGATGCTTCTTCCTCGTCCACCGTTTGGAAAACCTCTTCGATTTCCTTTTCTTCGGCAGTTTCTTCCGCAGCAGCCTGCTCGATCATGACGATCTTGCTTTCCAGATGCGCACCTTGCAGCACACTGAACTGTTTCGCTGTGATATCGCCTTCAATCCAGGCGTTTTTCTGAACATGCAGGTCTTCCGCAATCATCAGATTACCATAGATCTGACCGTCGGTCAGACATTCTCCGGCGCTGACATTGCCGCGGATGCTGCACTCCCGATCCATGGTTAACGAATTCGTGCAAACCACATTGCCTTCGATCTGACCGTTGCGCAATTCCAGATTCATCGCGGTTACATCGCCATTAATCTGGCCTTTCACTAACAGATCCTTGCCGCAATGCACACTGCCGTTAACGGTACCGAGAATCGTCAGGCTGCAATCGCATTCCAGATCACCGTTGATCGTTACGTCTTCGGTTAATACGGATTCCTCCGCGCTGATCGTCTGCTTATTTTCCATTTTTTCCACTTCCTCCTGTTTTGGCTGGGGTATCATTTCCGTTGCAGGAGCTGCAACGTTTTCAAAGAATGCCGGTTCGTCATCCAGTTCTTCTTGTTTTTTGCGATTTCTAAACATATAGCCCTCCTGTTTCTGTTATTCATTATTCCAGTTTTAACGCGAAAGTCAATTCTTGAAAGCTGGAAAAAATCTTACGATTTATTTACGCCCTGAATTTGCGGTTCGATTACGGTTATACTGGATAATTCTGACTTGGATCAGAATACGACTTTTCCCGAATTCCGCTTGCGTTTTTCCTGAGCATTCGTTATCCTGAGAATCAGGAGGCGATGAACATGGATATTTCATTTGATGTCGGAACATCCTGTTTCAATGTCAGGACCTGTGCGGTGATGCTTTGCGGTGAAAATCTGCTTGTGATGAAGGATAAGAAACTGCCTTATGCCTATTTGCCGGGCGGCCGCGTAAAGCTGAATGAAACAGCTCAACAGGCATTGATTCGTGAATTACAAGAGGAAATCGGGATCCAGGCTGTAATTGAAAGGCCGTTATGGGTGACGCAGGCGTTCTTCACGGAAGCGGCCAGCCAACGGCGGTTTCATGAAATCTGCTTTTATTTTCTCGTTTCCTTGCGTAAATCCTCCTTGCTGCGGTCGATGAATTCTTTTTCCCGTTGGGAAGGCCAAATAGAACATCGTTTTGAATGGGTTGCTTTCAATGAATTAAGTCATCTCGATTTTCAGCCGGAATTCGTCAAAACCCATGTCAGAACCTTACCGGACCATGTGGAATTCATACTGGATCAAAATTGAAGATGAATCCTGTCCTCTTAGATAAGGTCTGCTTAAAAAATTTCGCCAGAATTCAATCAAATCTATATACAAAAAAACAGTATGGGAAACAGGATACGGTCAGATGATTATTTCTTGCTTGGCATCCTGTTCTTTTTGGATTGAAGGCCTTTTCTTTGAAAGGACAGGCGCGGCCTGAGTGGACTTATAGGCTGGTTCATGATCTACCAATCCCCATGGACACATTGTTTCTATGATTGGATAGAGCGAACGGCCTTTATCTGTGGGCTGTTCTCTAACTTCACCGGGATTTGCGGATACTTTTGCCGCAGGATCAGTGCGTCTCTTTCCATTTTCTTTAATAGTCCGCTTAAGGTTTCATACAGAATCGTTCCCCTTTTCCGATACAACTTGTTAAACCTGATTTTTTAATGTTCAACTAACCAACATAATATAATTTGATGAGTCGCCATTTTCTTCCGATCATCGTCAAAGTATAACCAGATGGCTATCTGACACCGATTGCTTTTTTCGGCTGACTTATTCGATACTCATGGATATCACTTCTCTGAAGGAGGGTATATATCAGAAAAGTATGTACTTCATCAGGGAAGAACCGATAATAGAATTTCCACGATAAAAAGCATTCGAGAAAGGAAAGGGAGATCAAAATAAAACATGTGTTAGTGATCCTGAGCGG
>ERZ1106915.2452-NODE-2452-length-10538-cov-4.329295_pt1 | contig 10538 bp, 8 predicted proteins | sample MGYA00403653_ERZ1106915 | MGnify/ENA primary metagenome ERZ1106915 (study PRJEB35170, sample SAMEA104062404) | human gut metagenome | biome: human gut; feature: human-associated habitat; material: faeces | place: Denmark | collected 2012-06-06 ... | reverse complement strand
GCTCATATAGCCAGTCATAATCCATGACTCTTTCTACTTTTCGGAGCAGATGGTCCGGGGGGACTAATGCATCCACATCCACCATGACTATATCTTTTCGAGAATTCTTTTATAGCAGAAGAACCCCGCCGCTGGCGAGGTTCTTTGAAAGCCGGTTTGCGGCATCCGTTTCTATGATTCTGCCCAAAGATCGTCCACCTGGGCGCCGGTGTAGTACCAGGTGAGGATGTCCCGGAAGGAGCTGCCCTCCTTGGCCATGGCGTTGGCCCCGTACTGGCTCATGCCTACCCCATGGCCATAGCCGGTGACGGAAAAGATGAAGCTGGTCCCGTCCCAGGCCACGGTGAAGGCGGCGGAGCGCAGGGAGAACAGGGTGCGCACCTGGCTGCCCGTGAGGGTGACGCCCCCCACCGGGATGCTGGTCACCGCTCCCCCGCTGGAGGCGGGGGTCCCGAACCAGCCCGAGGGGTCGCCGGACAGGTCGGCCCCGGGATAGGCGGCGAGCACCCGGCTGCGGACCTCCTCCGCCGTGAGGACCACCTGGCTGCGGTAGTTGGGGACCTCGTCCCCCTCCGGGCTGGAGACACTTTTCAGATAGTCCACCTGGCTGCCCCACACTGCCACCGCGTCCGCCGTCTGTCCGGGGGCGGAGGAGAAGAACACCGCCTGGATGGGCGCGCCCTGGTAGAGGATGCCCAGCCCATCGGTATCTGCCACCGCCTGGCTGATCTTGGCGGAGTAGGTCCCAGCACTGATCCCCCACCGGGTCTCCGCCGCCTGCCGCTCCACATATGCCTGACAGCAGCCGCTGTCGGTGCACACGTCGGCCTGTGGGTGGGCAGCGTGGGCAGAGGTCTGCCGGACCACGGTATAGGTGCGGGCGGCGCAGGCCTGGGCCTTCAGGGCCTCCTCCTCGAAGGCGGCAGGCATCTCCGCCGCCACCACGCCGAAGAGGTAGTCCGCCATGGTCAGCTCCTCCACCGTGCCGTCCGGCTGGAGCAGCTTGACGATGTGGCCCCGGTCCCGGGCGGCCCGGGTGGTCTGCTCCTCCGGAGCTGTGGCCGTCAGGGGGGCGTTTTCCGTCTCTCCGGCGGCTCCGCCCCCCTCCCCCCGGACTGTGAGCAGAGGGAGGAGGAACAGTACTGCGGTGAGCGCCAGCCCAGCCCCCGCGGTGAGCCGCCAGGGGCTGCCCGCCACCGGCGGCATCCGTCCCCTTCTGCGTACCGCTCCCCTCATTCCGGTCCCTCCTCTCCCATGCAGCTGTGGTGACATGGTATGCACCCGAAGGGCGGGATATGCCGGCGGCAAAAAGCCTTTGCGATTTTGACCGGCAGGCGGTATAATAGGGCCTGCTGAACGGTCCGGACCAGGACCGGATCCCAGGGGAGTCTGCGCCCCATCCGATCCAAGGAGGAATATGGTATGCTGCTGAATGTGCTCGCGGTAGGCGACGTGGTGGGCGAGGGGGGCCAGGATATTCTGGCCCGCCGCCTGCGGGAGGTCAAGCGGGAGGAGGACATCCACTTCACCGTGGTCAATGGGGAGAACGCCTCCGGCGTGGGTCTCACCCCCCGTCAGGCCCGTGGGATGTATGACGCCGGGGCCGACGTCATCACCCTGGGCAACCACACCTGGAACCGCATCCAGATCGCCGACTTTTTGGATAAGGACCCCTATATCCTCCGTCCGGCCAACTACGCCGGCCGGGTGCCGGGCCGGGGCTTCGGCATGTTCGACGGACCCCGGGGGCTGCGGATCGGAGTGATGAACCTGATGGGGCGTCTGGAGCTGAACTCCAACCTGGACAGCCCCTTCAAGACGGCCAACCAGCTGCTGCGGGGGACGGAGGCCCAGCGCTGTGACCTGGTACTGGTGGACTTCCACGCCGAGGCCACCAGTGAGAAGGGGGCGCTGGCCTGGTATCTGGACGGGCGGGTCCAGGCTCTGTGGGGGACCCACACCCATGTGCCCACAGCGGACGGGCAGATCCTGCCCAAGGGGACGGGCTTTCTCACCGACCTGGGCATGACGGGGCCGCGGCGCTCCGTACTGGGCATCAAGCCGGAGCTGTCCATGAACCTCTTCCTGGGGGGGCTGCCCCGGCGGTATGAGGAGGCGGAGGGCCCCTGCAAGCTCAACGCCTGCCGCTTTACCATCGATACAGAGTCCGGACGGTGCGTCCAGGTCCGGCGGGTGGACCTGGAGGAGTAAGTCCGGCGGGAAAGGAGCCTTTTTTCCATGATCAAACTGATCCACGGGGCGGACCTGCATCTGGACAGCCCCTTTTCCGGCCTGACGCCGGAGCAGGCGGCCGCCCGGCGGCAGGAGCAGCGGGAACTGCTGGACCGTCTGGCCGGGCTGGCCCGGGAGCGGGAGGCCGACCTGGTGCTGCTGTCCGGCGACCTGCTGGACAGCCGGCGGACCTATCGGGAGACCGCCCAGGCCCTGGCCCGGTCCCTGGGGAGCCTCCCATGCCCGGTGTTCCTGGCCCCGGGGAACCATGACTTCTACGGGCCGCAGTCCCTGTATGCCGCCCTGGACTGGCCGGAGAACGTGCATATTTTCACCTCTGGATCGGTCCGGCGGGCGGAGGTCCCCGGGCTGGACTGCGTGGTCTATGGCCGGGCCTTTCTGGGCCCCCGGGAGGACCGCTCCCCCCTGGAGGGCTTCCGGGCGGAGCGGGACGGCCGGGTCCAGCTCATGGCGGTCCATGGGGAGGTGGACGGCCGGGGGGAGTACGGCCCCATCTCCCGGGAGGACATCGCCCGCAGCGGCCTGGACTATCTGGCGCTGGGGCACATCCACCAGACCAGCGGCCTTCAGCGGGAGGGGGACACCTTCTGGGCCTATCCCGGCTGCCCGGAGGGCCGGGGCTTTGACGAGCTGGGAGACAAGGGCGTCCTCTATGTGGAGGCGGAGCCCGGGAGCTGCCGGGCGGAGTTCGTCCCCCTGTGCCGCCGGCGGTATCAGATCCTGTCCGTGGATGTGACCGGCGCGGAGGACCTGGCGGCGGCGGTGCGGGCCGCCCTGCCGCCGGACACGGCGGGGGATATATACCGCATCCTGCTCACCGGCGAGCGGGGGGCGGAGGCCCTTGACCTGGAGGGGCTGACCCGGGCGCTGGCCCCCCGGTTTTACGGCCTGACCCTCCGGGACCGCACCCGGGTGCAGCGGGCGGTGTGGGACCGGATGGAGGAGGACACCCTCACCGGGCTGTTCCTGCGCCTGATGGCCGCCCGGTGCCGGGCAGAGCCGGAGAATGAGATCCTCCAGCAGGCGGTGCGCTTCGGTCTGGCCGCCCTGGAGAACGGAGAGGATGTGGCGCCATGAGGATTAAACGGATGACAGCCACCTTCGGCGGGCTGACGGAGCAGCGGCTGGAGCTCGCCCCTGGCCTCAACCTGATCCAGGCCCCCAACGAGAGCGGGAAATCCACCTGGGCGGGCTTTTTGAAGGCTATGCTCTATGGGATCGACACCCGGGACCGGGACAAGAAGGGACATCTGGCGGACAAAAACCGCTATCAGCCCTGGTCCGGGGCCCCTATGGAGGGGGAACTGCTGCTGGAGTGGCAGGGCCGGGACATCACCATCCGCCGGGGCCTCCGGGGGAGCGTCCCCTTCGGGAACTTTTCCGCCGTCTATACCGGCACAGAGGAGCCCGTCCCCGGCCTGACGGCGGATACCTGTGGCGAGCTGCTGCTGGGGGTGGGCCGGGAGGTCTTTGAGCGCTCCGCGTTTGTGGGACAGGGCGGCTCCCTGACCGTCACCGCCGCCCCGGAGCTGGAGCGGCGCATCGCCGCCCTGGTGTCCTCCGGACAGGAGGACGTATCCTTCTCCCAGGCGGAGGGGCGGCTGAAGGAGTGGCTCAACCGCCGGCGGGTGAACCGGAGCGTGGGCCGTATCCCCCAGCTGGAGGAGGCGCTGGCACAGGCCTCCGCCGTCCGCGGAGAAGCGGAGCAGGTCAACGATGAGGTGAACCTCCTGTCGGCGGAGCGGGCTGGTCTGGCCCGCCGGAAGGAACAGCTGGAGGCGGAGCTGGAGACCCATAAGGCGCTGGCCCGCCGGGAGCTGAACCGGAAGCTCCGTCAGGTCCGGGCCGAGCTGGCCCAGGCGGAGGTGGAGCAGGAGGGGCTGCGTCAGGAGCAGGCCCGGTTTCTTTCACTGCCGGACCGTGAGGAGCTGAAGAGGGCCCAGGGGGACCTGGCCTTACTCAAGGCCCTGGAGCCGGAGATCAAGCTGGGGGAGGAGTCCCTCGCCCAGGCGGAGGCGGAACTGGAACAGGCCCGGGCCCAAGCGGTAGACCCACAGTTCCCCGGGATGACCGGCGACGAGGCGGTGCAGAAGGCGGAGCGGGACACGGCGGAGCATCAGCGGTGGACTGAGAAGGGCCGGCGGTGCAGAAAGCGGGTCCCCATGCTCCAGCTGGCAGGCGCGGCGGCAGCCGTCCTGATCGCGGCGGGCGGCATGATAGCCGGCGGCGGGCTGTTTCCCTGGATCTGGCTGGCCCTGGCGGCCTATGGCGCGCTGGCGGCAGCCTCCCTCATTTCCCTGTCCGCGGGGAAGAAGGCGGACGCCGCCGGACGCCGGGTGCTGGAGCGCTACGGCGTCCAGGGGACGGATGAGGTCATTGCCCTGGCCCGGGCCTATCGGGAGCGGACAGCGGCCGCCGACCGGGCGGCCCAGCAGGTGCGGCTGGTCCGTTCCGGCCTGTCTGAGCGGCAGGCCCGGCGGGAGAACACCCGGACCGACCTTTTTCAGTTCGTCCACTCCTTCGCCCCGGAGGTGAAGGATCTGTTCGGCTGCTCCGCCGCCCTGTCCCTTGCCCTGAATCTGGAGGAGCGGGAGGCGGTGGCCGCAGCCCGTCTGGATGGCGCACGGCGGCTGTATGAGGCGCTGAAGGCCCAGGGGGGCCGGGAGGAGCCGGAGGACCCGGCTCTGGAGCGGCCCGCCCGCACCCTGGAGGAGACAGCCGCCCAGCTGGGGACCGCTCAGGCGGAGCTGGAGCGGGCGGAGCGCCAGCTGAACATGGCGCTGGGCCGACAGAAGGCGGTGGGGGACCCCGCCGCCCTGGCCGCGGAGGAGGAGAGCCTGTCCCGGGAGCTGGAGCGGCGCGAGGGGGAGTATCAGGCCATCTCCGCCGCCCTGGAGGGGCTGAAGGCGGCCAACGCCCAGCTTCAGGAGCGCTTCTCCCCGGAGCTGAACCGGCGGGCGGCGGACTATCTGAGCCGCCTCACTGGCGGGCGGTACCGGGAGCTGTCCCTGGACCGGGAGCTGGACGCCTCTGCCACGGAAGGAAGCGGGGTGCTGCCCCGGCGCGCCCTGTTCCTGTCCAAGGGGACGGTGGATCAGATCTATCTGGCGGTGCGTCTGGCGGTGTACGACCTGTGCCTGAAGGAGCGGCGGGCCCCGCTGGTGCTGGATGACGCCCTGGCCGCCTTTGATGATGGGCGGTTGGCCCTGGCCCTGGACCTGCTGGCCCAGCTGGCGGAGGACCGGCAGATCCTGCTGTTCACCTGCCAGAGCCGGGAGGCCGCCTGCCTGTCCGGCCGCCCTGAGGTCACGATCCAGAGCCTGCCAGCCCGGGCATGAGTGTACCTACTGAATCAACTGTCATTTGAAAGACAGAGGTGTCATTCCCGAGGTACACGCCCCCGGAAATGACGGGATCCAATTTTATTCCGTCGCCTTCAGGCGACGGAACTCCTTGCAGGAGGGCTTTTTCATAAGCTACCAAGACCGGACCGGCCGGTAGGCCGGCCCGGTCTTGCGGGTCATTCAGTCAAGCGCTGCCCTGGGATCAGGCGTTCTTCACGCCCTCCACCAGATAGTTCATGCTGCCGGTAATGACGCTGTCCTCCACGGAGGGGCCGCCGGCGGCCACGATCTCAGTGCCGTCGTTGGTCATCAGGGGGGCGTCCACCTTCTCCACGGCGGCCTTGCCGTCGGTGATGGTGATATTCAGCTTCACGCCGGAGAATACATCCCACTCGCCGGAGCCGATCAGGGCCTTGACCTGGTCAATGGCGTCCTGAGTGCCGGCAGCGCAGTTGTCGCTGAGGGGAGACACATCCACCATGCCCTCGTTCAGGCCGCCGTAGTAGGCGGGGCCCTCCATGGCGGTCACAAACTGATCTGCAGACTCACAGGACATCGCAGTCTCGATGGCATGCTTGTAATACACGTCCCAGTTCCACACGGGAGCAGTCAGGTGAGCCTTGGGAGCGTCAGCGGTCATGTCGGAGTTGTAGCCGCAGCCGAACACACCGGCCTTCTCCGCAGCCAGCTGGGGCTGGGCGGAGTCGCAGTGCTGGGCGATGACGCCGCAGCCGTAGCTGTTGATGAGCTCCTCAGCGAAGGCGTACTCGTTGACCTCGTCGGTCCAGGCGCCCAGCTCCTTGACGTACACGGTGGCGTCGGGGTTGACGGCCTGCACGCCCAGGGTGAAGCCGTTGATGCCGGAGCAGGTCTCAGCGTACTCAGTGTCGTAAGCGGAGACATAGCCGATGTTGTTGTTGCCGGTCTCCAGGCTCTTCAGGCCGGCGGCCAGGCCGGCCAGGTAGCGGGCCTGATAGATGCGGCCGAAGTAGTTGTTGTAGTTGGTGTCGTTGCTCTTGAAGCCGGTGGCGTGGGAGAAGATCACTTCGGGGTACTCCTCCGCCTTGACCTCCATCTCATTCAGATAGCCGAAGGAAATGCCGAAGATGATGTTGCAGCCCTCACCCACCAGGGTGTCCACGGCGGCGCCCACCTGGGTATCATCCTCAGGGACCTCGTCCACAATGAACAGCTGCTTGTCCACGTCCATGCCCAGGGCCTCCATGGCCTTGGTGATGCCGGTGTGGTGGGCATAGGTGTAGCCGGCGGTGTCGCTCTTCTTGTTGATGTAGATGGCGCCCACCTTAAAGTCGGACGCGCTCACATTGCTGGCGGAGCCGGCGCTCTGGGAGCCGGTGCTGGCAGCGGAACCGGCGCTGCTGGAGTCCCCGCCGCCGCAGGCGGTGAGGCCCAGGGTCATGGCCGCGGCCATGACCAATGCGAGAATCTTTTTCTTCATGCAAAGTTCCTCCTTCTGAATCGTTCGTTTCATCCTTACTTCTATTAAAACCGCCTGGGGCGGTCTTAATCCCTCATCCTGTGGATTCAGTCGTCCGCAAAGGTCACGCCGGTCTCCTCATTCATGGACTGGACGCGGGCCAGAGCCTCGATGCGCAGCCCCTTCGCCCGCAGGCGGTCGCCGCCGGGCTGGAAGGCCTTCTCAATGACGATGCCGGCCCCCACCAGCTCCGCCCCGGCGTCCTTCACCAGCTGGGCCAGCCCCTCCAGGGCCGCGCCGTTGGCCAGGAAGTCATCGATGAGCAGCACCTTGTCTCCGGGGCCCAAAAACTCCTTGGCCACGATGATGTCGTACACCCGGCCGTGGGTGAAGGACTCCACCTTAGAGGTGTACACCTCGCCGGCGATGTTCTTGGTCTGGGTCTTTTTGGCGAAGATCACCGGGCAGTGGAAGTACTGGGCCACCACGCAGGCGATCCCGATGCCGGAGGCCTCGATGGTCAGGATCTTGTTGATCTCACAGCCGGCAAACCGCCGCTTGAACTCCTTGCCGATCTCAGCAAACAGCTCCACGTCCATCTGGTGGTTCAAAAAGCTGTCCACCTTCAGCACGTCGGTCCCCTTCACCTTTCCGTCCCTGCGGATCCGCTCTTTCAAAAGCTCCATCGGTCCTCCTCCACCCTTCCTCTTTTCTTATGTGGCCGCCCGTTCCGGGGAGCGCCCGGAAAAGAACGGCGTGGCCCGGAGTGAACGGGCCACGGTCGATGGCGATACAGTGTTATTCTACAAAATATTTTCCCGTTCTGCAATCCCTTTTTCCCGTTCTTATGGGAATTTTTTTGCCGCAGGGCGCCCCGGCCCTCTTTTTCCCCTGTTCTCATGCCGCCGGCCCCTCCGTCTGTAAAGTTATTCGCTTTACAGAAAGAACAAGGAGCCAGCCGGAGCAGGATGTGCTCCGGCTGGCTCAGCCTGTTGAAAACGCTCAGATCTGCCGTCAGCCCCGGACGGTGCGGGTGTGGGCCTCCTTCCGGTCCTCCATCTTGGAGACGATCAGGGCGCAGGCCGCATCCCCCGTGATGTTGATGGTGGTCCGCCCCATGTCGAAGAGCCGGTCGATGCCCGCCACCAGGGCGATGCCCTCGATGGGGATATTGACGCTCTGGAGCACCATGGTCAGCATGACCATCCCCGCACCGGGAACTCCGGCAGTGCCGATGGAGGCCAGGGTGGCGGTGAGCACGATGGTCACCATGTTGCCCAGCGTCAGGTCCACGCCGAAGCAGCTGGCGATGAACACGGAGCACACGCCCTGGTAGATGGCGGTGCCATCCATGTTGATGGTGGCCCCCAGGGGCAGGACAAAGGAGGACACCTCACGCCGGGCGCCCAGCCGCTCGGTGCACTCCATATTGAAGGGCAGCGCCCCCACCGAGGAGGCGGAGGAGAAGGCCATCATCATGGCCGGGGCCATGCCCTTGAAGAACTGGACCGGCGAGATGCCGGCCAGCACCTTGACCGTGGAGGAGTAGACCACTGCAGCATGGATGATGTATCCGCCATAGGCCACCAGAAGCACCGTGAGCAGACTGCTCAGGATCTTCGGTCCATTCTCCGCCACCACTGGGCAGATCAGGCAGGCCACGCCGATGGGAGACAGGCGGATGATGACGTCCATGATCTTGATGAACACCTCATTGAGGCTGTCGATGATCTGTGCCGTGGCAAGTCCCTTCTCCCCGGCCAGCAGCACGCCGAAACCAAGGAACAGGGAGATCACGATGACCTGGAGCATTGTGGCGCTGGCCAGCGGCTGTACGGCGTTGGAGGGGAAAATGGATACAATGGTGTCCATGAAGGACTGCCCCGCCGGGGCCTCATAGCTCAGCCCGCTGGTCTCCAGCAGGGGGAACCAGTGCATCCCCTTGGCTACGCTGGCCAGGATCAGGGCCAGGATCACCGCAAAGGCGGTGGTACACATATAGTAGACGATGGTTTTCAGTCCGATGGACCCAACCTTGCTGATGTCCTTCATGGAGATCACCCCAGCGGCGATGGAGAACAGCACGATGGGGACCACAACGAACTTCAGCAGATTCAGGAAAATATCTCCCCAGGGCTTGATGTAGGCCTTGGCGAAGTCCTTGCCCTCGATGCCGCCCACGCTGATATTCATCAGTGCCATACCGGCGGCAATTCCCACCAGCAGACCGACAAAGATCCAAAATGCCAGCGGCAGCTTCCTCTTACTTTCCATATCACACACTCCTTTCAAAAGCGGAAACGCACGCTATTTTCTACTCACTTGCAAACAGCGGCCTTTCCGCTTTTGTTATCAGTATACACATCTCCCAGTATTTTCTCAACTCATAATTTATTATTTCTTATTTTTTATCTTTTTCCACAATTTTTCTCCTGTTTTTTCTACATCCTATGCAGGGTTCTTCTCTTCACAGCCAGGAGCATAGTGCATCTTCCTTTTTCACCTCTTGCAAGCGATGGTCTTCCTCCCATCGAAATTTCCCCGGAAATTTCTTGTACTTCTCGACGTTGTTCGGCTTTTTATATTCCAAAATATGGTAAACTATAGGTATCGGCTCCGATTGCTCGGCACAACAGATACTAAGGAGGTCTTTCTCATGCAGCTGCTTCGGAAAAAGGGGAACTTCGACAGTACCCGGATCCTGTTTCTCCCGGTAGACGCCATCGCTCCCAACCCGGACCAGCCCCGCCGGGTCTTTGCGCAGCAGGAGCTGGACGAGCTGGCCCACTCTATCCAGGCCCTCGGCTTGCTCCAGCCTCTCACCGTCCGGCGCTCCGCCCAGGGCGGCTGGGAGCTGGTGGCCGGGGAGCGCCGGCTCCGGGCCGCCCGGCTGGCCGGTCTTCAGGAGGTCCCCTGCCTCTCCCTCCAGATCGACAGCCAGCGCGCCTCTCTGCTGGCCCTGGTGGAGAACTTACAGCGGAAGGACCTGGACTTTTGGGAGGAGGCTCTGGCTCTGGAGAAGCTGATCTCCACCTATCACCTCTCCCAGGAGGAGGCGGCCAGGCGCATCGGAAAGAGCCAGTCGGCGGTAGCCAACAAGCTCCGTCTGCTGAAGCTGCCCGCCGCGGTCCTGGAGACCCTGCGGGACGGTGGAGCCACAGAGCGCCACGCCCGGGCCCTGCTCCCCCTGGAGGATCCTTCCCTGCAGGCCCGGGCCGCCCGGGCTATCCGTCGCCCAAACAGAGGCGCTGGTCCAGGAGCTCCTCCACCCCCTGAAAACGCCCACCGCCCCCCATCCCCGACGGACCTTTGTGGTCAAGGACGTCCGCCTGTTTCTCAACACCCTGGACCGGGGGATGGCCCTGATGCGCTCCGCCGGGGTGGCCGCCAAATGCCAGCGGGAGGACCATGAGGATGAGATCTGCCTCACCATCTGCATTCCTCGGAGCGTCTCCCACTGATGTTTCACGTGAAACAATTCCATAGATTACTGGGCGGGCCGG
>ERZ1106915.2448-NODE-2448-length-10552-cov-6.667334_pt1 | contig 10552 bp, 10 predicted proteins | sample MGYA00403653_ERZ1106915 | MGnify/ENA primary metagenome ERZ1106915 (study PRJEB35170, sample SAMEA104062404) | human gut metagenome | biome: human gut; feature: human-associated habitat; material: faeces | place: Denmark | collected 2012-06-06 ... | reverse complement strand
TTAGTACTTGCCATTTTGATTCACCTCCATGAACATTGATATAGTTTTTGAAAATTCCGTGGCACCGGTCTTTTCCAATCCGACAAATTCTTTTCCTCTCCATCTGCCACATGTCTTTTACTGACCTGCTGCCGGATTGGAATGTCCTTTGTCTTGGTATTATTATGTTCATGAAGCGTTTTATTATTATGCCAATTCGTGGAATATTTACAAATGGCAGACGGCTGCGGCACGTTCATTTGCTGCGGCTGTGCGCTTACAATCTATTACTTGTACTGTATGGAATGAGCAAGCATTCCTGCTATCTTATCGGATACAAGTGTTCCGACAAGGCTGAGTCCAAGATCTATCGCTGTTCCCATGCCTCTGCTTGTAACGATATTTCCGTCCCATACAACTCTTTCCTGCACGAACTGCGCTCCCTTTAACTCATTTTCAAATCCCGGAAAACATGTTGCTTTCTTTCCCTCTAAAAATCCCAGATGTCCGAACACGCTCGGAGCAGCACATATTGCTGCAAGCTTCTTTCCTGCCGCATAATGCATTTTTAACGTGTGTGCAAGCCCTGCATGAGCTTCAAGCCCTTTTGTTCCCGGTCCACCCGGAAGAAAAAGAACATCTGCATCCTTATAATCATTGTCTGCAAACATCGTATCTGCGACAACTTCAACCTTCTGCGCGCTTAAGACATTCTTTTTATCCATTATGGATACTGTCACAACCTCAATACTCGCTCTTTTTAACACATCGACCACTGCAAGAGCCTCAACAAGCTCAAAACCCTCCGTTAAAAATGCATATACCTTTGCCATAATTATCTCCATTCTTCAGACGTTGTTTTTTAATAATTTTCATCCGTAATAAAACTAATCTGTGTCGCCTGCTGCACAAATAGCATAACCATGTAATTATCAAATAATCACAAAATCCTTTTGCAACACAACCTATTATATACTAAAATAGTACTGTGGTCAAAATGTCTTTTGCAAACACATGATTTTTTAATAAATGCCATAATTTATAACATGCCGGCTAAACCTGCTGCATAAAGCATGCTTGGAAATTTTATCCTGAAATAATCTAAAACAACTCAAAAATAACTTAAAACGTAAAGGAGCTTCAAAATGGAAATCGAAAGAAAATTTCTTATTGACAAAATACCCGACAGCATAGACCTGTCATCGCTTAAGTGCCGCCGAATTGAGCAAGGCTATCTTTGCACCGAGCCTGTTGTCCGTGTAAGGCGCGACAATGACGATTACTATCTTACTTACAAGTCAAAAGGCCTTATGGCGCGCGAAGAATACAATCTTCCGCTTAACGAAGCTGCATACAACACACTCATCAAAAAAGCCGACGGAAATATTATCACCAAAACACGCTATGAAATTCCCGAAAAAAACAATCTTACAATAGAGCTTGACATATTTGAAGGAAAATTTTCAGGACTCTTGCTCGCCGAGGTCGAATTTTCGTCCGAGGCAGAAGCTCTTGCCTATACTCCTCCTGCCTGGTTCGGAAAAGATGTCACAAAAGATGCATCTTATCATAATTCAAATATGGCAAAGAAATAATTCACACAATTTTAATACTTTTTTACCAAATATGTATACACAAATTGTAAAATCTATGGTATAATTCACCATATAAGAGCCAAGGAGCGTTATTATTATAACTCAATCCGTTTGGCTTGAAAATCAACTGATAATTCATATTTGAAAGGAGTAATATAGTAATGGGAAGAATAGTACTTAATGAAACATCTTATCATGGTGCAGGCTGTATTGCCGAGATTGCAACAGAAGTAAAGGGACGTGCTTTTAAGAAGGCGTTTATATGCTCCGATCCTGATCTTATAAAGTTTGGCGTGACAGCGAAGGTTACTAAAGTTTTAGATGATGCAGGTCTTGCATATGAGATTTACTCGAATATCAAGCCTAATCCGACAATCGAGAATGTACAGACAGGTGTTGAAGCATTCAAGAAGTCTGGTGCCGACTATATAATCGCCATCGGCGGCGGTTCATCAATGGATACAGCCAAAGCTATCGGTATCATCATAAAGAACCCTGAGTTTGCCGATGTGAGAAGTCTTGAAGGAGTAGCTCCTACCAAGAATAAGTGTGTTCCTATCCTCGCAGTTCCTACAACTGCCGGCACTGCTGCCGAGGTTACAATCAACTATGTTATCACAGATGTTGAGAAGAGCCGTAAGATGGTATGCGTTGATACACATGATATCCCGGTAGTTGCATTTATCGATCCTGAGATGATGTCAACAATGCCTAAGGGGCTTACAGCCGCAACAGGTATGGACGCTCTCACACATGCCATTGAAGGTTACACAACCAAGGCTGCATGGGAGATGACCGATATGTTCCACCTCAAAGCAATCGAGCTTATCTCCAAGCATCTGCGCGGCGCCGTAGCCAACACTCCTGAAGGACGTGAAGGCATGGCTCTCGGTCAGTACATAGCAGGTATGGGCTTCTCCAACGTAGGTCTTGGTATCGTTCACTCGATGGCTCATCCTCTTGGTGCTGTATATGATACACCTCACGGTGTTGCCAACGCAATCATCCTTCCTACAGTAATGGAATACAACGCAGAAGCCACAGGCGACAAGTACAAATACATTGCAAAGGCTATGGGCGTTGAAGGAACAGAGAACATGACTGTTGAAGAGTACCGCAAGGCTGCCATTGATGCAGTTAAGCAGCTCTCACATGATGTAGGTATCCCTGCTAACCTTAAGGATATCGTTAAGAGAGAGGATATCCCATTCCTTGCACAGTCAGCTTACGATGATGCATGCCGTCCTGGTAACCCAAGAGACACAAGCGTTGAGGATATCACAAAGCTCTACGAGTCACTTATCTAATCTATATACACTTACTCCTAAAGAAGGCGGGCAGGATTCAAATCCTGTCCGCCCTCTTTTATAGAAATCTTATCTAAAATATCTCCGATGCGTTTTTCTTTTAAGCTTTCTCTTTTTCTGCTTATACTTCTCCTTTTTTAACTTTTCCTTGCGTTTTGCATCATTTTTCATATTCTTTCTTGTAATTTTCAGGTACTCACCAACAGTTGAGTGCATTACAAGAAAAACATACGCTATAACCGTACCTATCTGTGCAAGCTGTACAACCTTCTCCTTCTTATCAGCTTCCAACCTCAACACCTCCATAAATTATAATCTGTAATCATCAAGAAATGTTCTCTTCTCTCCATCCTTCTGATATCCGATTATTTTTCTCAAATTAACATTCTCCACACTGCCGAATATATTGCTTTCCACAAGCGGATTTGTCTCCTTTAGCGTGGCAATCAGGTTCTTTATCTCAGCACGTTTAGTCGTAAATGCCTTGTTGTCTATATTCTGCGTTGCCATACATGCACATCTTAAAAATTCAAGTCCGTTATAATTAGCCCATGCAATAACATCCTGCTCTCTCACAAGATAGAGTGGGCGGATAAGCTCCATGCCTTCCACATTGTCGCTTGGCAGCTTAGGCATCATAGTCTGAACCTGCGCCCCGTATAGCATACTCATAAGTATTGTCTCTATAACATCATCGTAGTGATGTCCGAGCGCAATCTTATTACAGCCAAGCTCCTTTGCTCTTCTGTAAAGATGCCCTCTTCTCATTCTCGCACAGATAAAGCATGGCGATGTCTTAGTAGCATCAACCGCCTCAAACACATTTGTCGAGAAGATTGTCAACGGAATGCCAAGAAGCTGTGCATTGCTCTCCACTCGCCTTCTGTTAGCTTCACTATATCCCGGATCCATCGAAAGAAATTTTACATCGAATTTCTTATCACTGTATCTTTGATAAAGCTGCATAAGCTTTGCAAGCAGGGCAGAATCTTTTCCGCCCGACACACACACTGCAATGCTGTCGCCGTCATTTATAAGCTCATAACGCTCAACAGCCTTTATGAACCTTCCCCATATATCTTTTCTGTATGTCTTTACAATGGTTCTCTCAATTTCCTGCACGCGGCTTAGCGTCTTCTTTTTCTTATGCATGCCGGAGTCGTCACAGCCTGCGTTATCCTCATTAACTATATTATCTGCTTTTTGTGCCGCTTCCGGCTCTAAGCTGTGCTCTTTATCTGCTTTTGTAACCTTATACTTATCCGTTTTTGCCTTTGTATCTTTTATGATTCTACTGCAATTTCCCACTTGTAAATAAATTAAACTCCTTATAGTATGTTTCCTCTATTTTTCTGAATAAGATACCGGCATGTCCATCATTAAACGAAAAGTTCATAAACACTTTTCCGACATACTCATCAATAATCTGTACATAGATCAGAAATGTATTGTCATTTCTCCATGCACCGCTCACCAACGCTCTATGTCCGTACTCCGGAAATGTTGTCAGAACATTTTTCCCTATTCCAAATTCAAGGCCGTGTTCTCCGGATGCATTCTCATATATAAGCCTTCCGCTGCCGCTGCCAAACTCCAGCTTAAATGATTTGAAGTCGTTCTCATTATCATCAACCGTGATAATATGCCCATCAACTTCATTCTGAATGATATCATGGTTCTTATTTTCACTCTTTAGGTATACCTGCGGCAGCTCATACCAGCCATTTTGCTTATCCTGGTTCAGGCATATACGGCTATTATTCACGCTACATACGTTTTTAGCAGTATTTTTACTGTTATTATTATTGTCCTTACATTCACGTTCCTTAACACAATCTTCCGATTCATCGTTATGAATTATCGTATCATGCTTTTGCATTACTGCATCAGCATTTTGTGTTACTGCGTCATCGCTTAATATTGTGCTCCACAGTGCATCATATATAAGCTGCACACCGCCCTGTCTGCCCTGCGTATCCGCTGTAGTGACTATAAGCATATTTTTCTCAGGTATGCATATTCCGAGCTGTCCGCCCATTCCAAAGCAGGCATAGCCATCATGTGTGGTTCTCCAGAACTGGTATCCGTATCCCTGCATCTCCTCCATAGTCTGTCCTACAGCGTAATTGTCAGACCATCTGTCAAGTGCCTGCTCAAGGTATTCCTTCGGTATATAGCTTTTGCCATTATGCACACCGCCATTCATGATAAGATACATAACCTTTGCCAAATCCATCGGCGCCGCCATCAGTCCTGAGCCGCCCATCGACACTCCCATAGGGTCTTTAAGGCAGTAAGCACTCTTAGAAAAACCAATGTCATCAAGTACCTTTTCACGCAGATATGCAAGAAGCTCCTTCCCCGAAAGCTTCTCTGCAAGCGCAGCTAAAACATGTGTGGAGGATGTATCATATATGTAAAATGTCCCCGGATAATGCGAAGGCTGTGTCGTAAAAAAAGACCCAACCCAGTCCGTACACCCTGCAAGCTTGTATGTCGTCTTATTATGCACCGCCCTCATGGTAAGCATATTTCTTATAGTCAATGCCTTAATATAAGGGTGTACATGCTCAGGAAGCTTCTCAGGAAAATAGTCCACTATATGGTCATCAAGAGAGAGCTTTCCCTCATCGGCAAGAAGCCCTATCGCAAGCGAGACCATGCTTTTTGTCACAGAGAACATTCTATGAAGCTCATCCGGTCCGTAAGGCTTCTGATATGCCTCAAATACAAGTCTGTCGTCTTTTATTACAATCATACTGTGAAGCGGTATCTCAGCTTCATGAAGCCTTCCGACAAATTCTGTAATTCTCTCTTTCGACAATCCGACAGTCTCAGGCTCCGCTTTTTTTAATTCTATTCCAACCATATCAAATCCTCCTGCATAATCAGTTTTTCAGCGCACTCTTTATAGCCTCTAACAGTTCATCATATGTCTCGTACGCAGGTATATCGGGATTATCGGCAATAATCTTATCTGTGCTCCTAAACAGAAATCCCGCTTTTCCTGCCTTAATCATTCCAAGGTCATTGTAGCTGTCACCGCTGGCTATCGTATCAAAGCCTATCGACTGAAGTGCCTTTACCGTTGTCAGCTTAGACTGCTCACAACGCATCTTAAAGCCTGTAATCTCTCCGCTGTCGGCAACCTCAAGTGAATTGCAGAAGATTGTCGGCCATCCAAGCTTCTCCATGAGAGGTGTTGCAAACTGTGAGAAAGTATCAGATACGATAATTACCTGTGTTAATGAGCGCAGTTCATCAAGAAACTCTTTAGCTCCCGCAAGAGGGTCAATCTTAGCTATAGTCTCCTGAATCTGCTTAAGTCCAAGACCATGCTCCTTAAGCACGCCTATGCGCCATCTCATAAGCTTGTCGTAATCCGGCTCATCCCTTGTAGTCTTTTTAAGCTCGTCTATCCCGCTCTCCTTCGCAAAAGCTATCCATATCTCAGGTACAAGAACTCCTTCTAAATCCAAACATACAATATCCATAACAGCCTCCCGATTATTTATTACCTGCCATGCCGATACAGTCATGCGGATAAATACTACGCCTTCGCAAAAGCTCCCTTACCGGGTAAAAAGCTGCACACTTTAACATTATTTATCCTGGCACCGCACTAAATTTTAAAAATATTCTACCATACAAATCATTTTTTCTCAATATAGAATCACTCCTGCCACATAAGCGCACATTTTACAGCCTTATCCCAGCCTTTTAATCTCTCCGTCCTTGTATCATCCGTCATCTGTGGAATAAATCTGTGCGACAGCTTCCAGTTCTTCTCAATCTCATCCTTGCTCTCCCAGTAGCCTGTGGCAAGCCCGGCAAGATATGCCGCTCCAAGTGCCGTAGTCTCAATGCAGCCCGGTCTTAGCACATCCGCCCCAAGAATATCCGCCTGAAACTGCATCAGAAAATCATTGGCACTCGCACCACCGTCAACGCGCAGGCGTTCTATCGCAAGCCCTGTGTCCTGTTCCATCGCTCTTAGCACGCTGTATGTCTGATACGCTAATGATTCAAGAGTCGCCCTCACAAAATGCTCCCTGCTGCACCCTCTGGTTATTCCTACTACCATTCCGCGGCAGTACTGGTTCCAGTACGGTGCTCCAAGTCCTGTAAATGCAGGCACCACATACACTCCGTTGGTATCTTTTACCTGCTTTGCAAGCTCCTCCGACTGCGCTGAGTTATCTATCATATGCATCTCGTCTCTTAGCCACTGTATTGCGGCACCGGCGACAAATACGCTTCCTTCAAGCGCATAGCTTGGCTCATCACATGAATCCGCAGCTATGGTTGTTATAAGTCCATGCTCCGATTCAAATGCCTTTTTACCTGTATTCATGAGCAGAAAGCACCCTGTGCCATATGTATTTTTTACATCGCCGCTTTCAAAACAGCACTGTCCGAACAATGCAGCCTGCTGGTCACCTGCTGCCCCTGCTATCCTTATCTCGCCTCCTAACAGCCCTTCATCCGTTGTGCCGTACACACAGCTTGACGGACGCACATCTGCGAGCATGCTTTTTGGTATGTTAAAAAGCTTCAACAGCTCATCATCCCAGCATCGCTTATGTATATTAAAAAGCATTGTCCGTGAGGCATTGGTATAATCCGTCACGAATATTTTTCCTTTTGAAAGCTTCCATATAAGCCATGTGTCAACCGTTCCAAAAAGCAGCTCGCCTTTTTCCGCCTTATCTCTCGCGCCATCCACATTGTCAAGTATCCACTCTATCTTGGTCGCACTAAAATATGCATCCGGCACAAGTCCTGTCTTACTCTTTATCAGCCCTTCATACCCACTCTTTTTAAGCTCCTCTATCCTGTCGGCTGTTCTGTGGCACTGCCAGCATATCGCATTGTACACAGGTATTCCTGTATTTTTATCCCATACAATCGTTGTCTCTCTCTGATTGGTTATCCCAATGGCATCTATATCAGCCGCATCAGCTCCCACCTTTGCCATCGCCTCCGCTGCGACACCATACTGCGATGACCATATCTCCATCGCATCATGCTCAACCCATCCCGCCTTAGGGTATATCTGTGTAAATTCCTTCTGGGCAATACTTACCACATTGCCCTGCCTGTCAAAAATAATGCATCTTGAGCTGGTCGTTCCCTGGTCAAGCGCCATCACATATTTCTTTTGCATATCTGCTCTCCATTCATTACTCATCTGCTTAAAACCGATGTAATCTGATTACAATATTTTCTAAATAATCAAAGCGTATTGTAGATATCCGCTTTATATTATTTATAACTCGCCTTATAAAAATAATTTTATATGTTTTTGCTCTTTAGTCAAATAAAATATATTGAACAAAAAAGATTTTTTGTGTATAATCATACACATTAGATTTGTGCGTATTTTTTATTTAATGGTGGTGGAAAATTTATTATGCTTAATCCAATTTCACAATATAATACAAGTATAGACTCTTTTACACCTGAAATTCAGACATGCATAAAGGAAGCACAGGACAATTATTACCTTTTAAAGACTGATAACTTCCATAGCTATAAGCCATATTGCGAGCGCCTTTTAGCATGTGCATCGGAAGAACAGTCTGATTTTTTGTTTGGCTTCGCTTACTTTTGTCTTATGCATTACTATTCAACAGACAATAATCCTGAGGAAGCTATACGCTGTGCGCTTGAAGGAATCAAGTACCAGCAGAAGGCACATGAATACGAATTTATCGCCCGTTCCTACAATATACTCGGATTATTTACCCAGGCGATAGGTAACTCTGCAAAGGCTGTCGACTATCTCTTATACAGTATTGACACATGCATACAGTATCAGCTTGACTATGTGCGTGGAATGGCAGAATCTAATCTTGCAGACATTTTCCATCGCACTGACAATTTTGACCGTGCTCTCTACCATTACACTGAATCTATCAAGTACACGAAAAAGAGCATGGCAGACACTCCGTTTGATGCTATGCGTGTTCTTTTGTTTACATTGTGCAACCAAGGCTACTGTCTTATTGCTTCAGGAAATGAGTCCGAATTAGATACCAACTTAGCACAGATAAATGCATATCTTGCCGATATGGAAAAGCACAATATTCCGCATGAGACTTTTGTTGTGAATAATTATCTGGCAAATGTATACTACTTTAAGAATGATATCGATACAGCATGCGTATATATGGAGCTTGCCGACAAAGCTTTAAATGAACTTAACAATTTTACAACCTTTGCCGATGACATACTCACATATATACAGATTAAAGAGAAGCTGTGTACTGTTGAAGATTATACTTCACTGCTTGATGATTTCATAGCCAAATCAGCGACAATGCATGCACCGCACTTTCTCTTTTGCAGGCTCCTTGAAAACAGAATTGAAGTTGCCTTGTCTGCACAAGATAATACGGCCTTCTGCCGGTATTCAATGCAGCTTTTCAATCTCTATTCCAGGCATCGGATTCAGGAACACAAGGAGACTCTGCGCGCCGAGCAGATTCACCACGAGAACCAGCTCATACACAAGCAGCACTACGAGCTTGTACATCGCAATAAGACACTGCTGTCGCAATCGCAGCACGATGCTCTCACCGGACTGCCTAACCGCGCCTACCTCAACGATTATGCTGAGACAACGCTCACTAAGGCTCTCAAAAATAAATGTACAATAGGTGTTGAAATTCTCGATATAGATTATTTCAAAAGCATCAATGACAAGTATGGGCATATTGAAGGCGACCGCTATCTAAGCTCCGTCTCCGATGCTCTCCGGCGTATTCCCGAGGAATTTGAGAACGTATTTGTTGCTCGTTACGGCGGCGATGAATTTGTCATCATATACTTTGATAAGAGCAATGAAGAAATTTCCGATATTATGCAGAAGCTCATGGAAGACCTCAGCTCAATATCTCTTCCCGATTCGAACCCTGATGGCAAGAATTTCATAACCATCTCGCAAGGATGCTTCAATAAGATTCCAACTCCTACCAACCGTATCTGGGACTTCTTAGCATGTGCTGATAAGACTCTGTACGAGGTTAAGCGAAACGGCAAGGATAATTATCACCTTAAGGACTCTTTTAAGGCGTAAGGTCAAAACCTGCGACAGCACATTATTTATATAACAGACATAAAGAGAAATGCCGATGGATTAATCCACCGGCATTTCTCTTACGCATCCTACATTACAATTCATGTTTTTTCAACGTCTATAACAAAACACATATCAATCTTATTTTATATATAATAGACTACACAAAACTAACTAATAAGTCCATCCCTACCAGTCTTTATATTCGTTTAATCCCATGTCATCTTCAATTCTCTTTTATTTCTCACACAATCAACCAGATATAAACTGATTAGTGTCTGATATGGTATACCATAACATTCTGCCTGCTGTTTAAAATACTCAACAACATCTGAATTCAAATTAATTATAACCTGCTTTTTTTCTTTCTGTGCATATGAATCCTTCCCTGCATTACCGAAATCATATTCTTCTCTCATATCAACCCCTCCTTAAAAATCATAATATTGATTTACTTCCGTTTTGAATGAAAATTCAATAAATTCTGACAAAAAAATTGCCTGCAAACGCAATTCCTTGCATTTACAGGCCTCTTAGTGCGGATAACAGGAGTTGAACCTGCACGGTCTCCCACTAGATCCTAAGTCTAG
>ERZ1106915.2447-NODE-2447-length-10553-cov-2.136693_pt1 | contig 10553 bp, 4 predicted proteins | sample MGYA00403653_ERZ1106915 | MGnify/ENA primary metagenome ERZ1106915 (study PRJEB35170, sample SAMEA104062404) | human gut metagenome | biome: human gut; feature: human-associated habitat; material: faeces | place: Denmark | collected 2012-06-06 ... | reverse complement strand
AGGGCTGTCCCGCAAGCAGATCTGGGCGGAGATGAAGGCCCTGTGCCAAAGGGCCCGCGTGCGGCCCACCAAGGTCTTTCCCCATAATCTCCGGCACCTGTTCGCCCGGACCTTCTACCGGGTGTGCCGGGACGTGGCGAAGCTGGCGGACGTACTGGGCCACAGCAGTATCGAGACTACCCGCATCTACCTGATCTCCACCGGCGCGGAGCACGCCCGGACTTTGGACCGTCTGCGGCTGATTCTATAGGACGAGACAAACTTCACATTTCGTCTCACTCAAAAAGGAACCAAAGCCAGCATATCCATGGCTTTGCCTGTATTTTAACACGTGAGCCATTGGAATACAAGGAAAAATTCCAACTTTTGGGCATCACAATATGGGCCGACAGCGGGAAATCCAGAGCCGGCCCTGCCTTTTTGCGCCCGATTTCGGATTTTTGCCGTTTTCGGGGCCGTTCTGCGGCCTCTTCAAAAGCGGCCCTTTCTTGACAGGCCTCCTAAATAGGACGAAATGTGAAATTTGTCCAGATAAGGAAGGGGGCGGAATATGGAGCGTACAGCGGCGGCCCGGACCCGGGACGCGCCCCGGCGGAGGGCGGCGGTGACCATGGAGCAGATCGAGGCCTTCCTGCGGAGCCTGGAGCGCCGGGGCCGGGCGACCGGGACCATCCAGGCCTACCGCCGCAGTCTGACGCGGTTCTATCAGGCGCTGCCGCCGGACAAGCGGGTGGGCCGGGACACCCTGTCCCGCTGGCGGGACGACCTGCTGGCCCAGGGCTACACCGCCCGGACGGTGAACGCGGCCCTCTCCGCCGCCAACAGCCTGCTGGACTTCCTGGGACAGCGGGAGTGCCAGATGGTCCGGCGGCTGGCCGTGGCGGACCAAGCGCAGCCGGAGCTGGACCGGCGGGAGTATCTCCGCCTGCTGTCCGCCGCCCGGGCCCAGGGAAATGAGCGGGCCTACCTGCTGGTGAAGGTGTTCGCCGTCACCGGGATCTCGGTCCACGGGCTGCCGGAGCTGACGGTGGAGGCTGTGCGGGCCAACGCCCTGGCCCCGGAGCCCGGCGGGCCGCGGCGGCCCATCCCCGCCAGCCTGCGGGAGGAGCTGCTGGCGTACATCCGGCGGCGGGAGCTCACCGGCGGGCCGGTGTTCGTGACCCGAAGCGGGCGGCCCCTGTCCCGGACGGCGGTGACCGCTGCCATCCAGAGCCTGGCCGGGGATGCCCAGGTGGCCCCGGAGAAGTGCAACCCCCGGTGTCTGCGGAAGCTGTGCCAGACCACCCTGGCGGAGATTGAGGCGGATGTCCGCCGGCTGGTGGAGCAGACCCGCGACCAGCTGCTGGAAAAAGAGCAGCGCCTGGTGGGCTGGGAGGCCCAGGACCCGCCGTAGCCCCCGGCGATTTTGAAAGGTGTTCAAACGCAGGAGTGATCCTGCAAGATGAAGTAAAAGGAGGAAATGAGAAGTATGAAACGAAGATTCCTATCCACGTTGATGGCGCTGGTTCTGGCGCTGTCGCTGATCCCCACCGCGGCGTTGGCTGTGGAGGAGGACGTCGCTCAAGTTGGGGAGGAAACATATGCTACATTAGATGCGGCACTTTCGGCCGGCAATGAGATAACATTGCTGAGAGATGTATCATTAACTGGAACGTATACCATGGATTTAGCCGGTAAAACGATCTATACCGACGGATATACAATTTATATCGACAGCGGTGCAAGCGTTACTGTGACCGGAAATGGTACAGTGAAGAATAGTGTCGTTGCTACTTCTGAGACAGATACCCACGAGCTGTTTTTTGTACAAGAGGGTGCTGAGTTGACGATTGTCAATGGTACTTTCAATACAAAGACGGCACAAGCGATCAATATTTATAATGGCACAGTTGAAATCCTGGATGGTACGTTTACCTGCACAGCTAGTTCAGAACAGATCAGCGACACTGACCACAGTGAGTTGCAGTATATGCACGATAAGTCTATGTTCCATGTGGTGGGTGAAGACGCTCAACTGATTTTCCGCGATGGCAAAATCGATGCTAGTGCCGGGTATATTCCGGTCGGAAATTATGATGCAGAGATTTTATATGGGATTTATGCGGAGTCCGGCGCGGAAGTTGTACTTGGCACTGAGGGCCAGGAAAATGGTCCGGAAATTATTAGCCAATATGCGGCAATTGGCCTTAACAATGGAACAAGTGATCCTGCAATCGATATTACGATTTACGGGGGAACATTCAAAGCTGGGTTTGGCTTCAATCATCAGACGAACAGTGTGCTGTATTTGTCGGGCAATTCCTCCGTCGATATCCTGGGTGGAACATTTTCGAGTGATAAAGACCACACAAATCTAATTTCTCTCCCCTATGCTGAAGAGATCAGTGTGTCTGTTTCTGGGGGTACTTTTAATACAACTGAGAATCAGACGATTTTCTATGGTACTCAATCTACTGAACAAGTCGTCGTCACCGGCGGTACCTTTACGGGAAAAACAACTGAAGATATCGAAGCCTATTTCCCGGATGGCGCGAATCTGGCGGTAGATGATGATGGTAAAGTCACCGCAGGTACCGGAACTTCCATAGCCGAAGTCAATCACGTTGAATACACATCCCTCCAGGCCGCCATTGATGCCGCTGCCCCTGGCGACACCGTGATCCTGCTGGCGAACACAGAAGAAAACGTTACGGTGGCGCAGGATAAAGACATTATTTTTGACCTGAATGGGTTTACTCTAAACGGAGGGACTGATCCAGCAGAAGGGCCGGCCAATGATGAGGCAGCACTTACCAATTATGGAACTATTGTGATTCAAGACAGCAGCAATCCCAGTACCGGCCAGATCAGGCGTGATGACCACAATATTGGTGGATACTACGTGATTGATAATCAGGGGACCATGACGATTGAAAGCGGTTCCGTATATAATAATACAGGAACAATGCCGACTGGATCATCATTAATTAGAAATTATTCTGCGGACGCGGAAACCAAAGCAAGCCTTACTATTACAGGCGGTCATATTCAGCAGGACGGCTTTATTGCTGTAAAAAATGATGACAACGGAATACTAAATATTACAGGCGGAACGATTGTGACTACAGGAGATACCGCAACTTCGACGGCTTCTGCAGTGCAGAATTGGCATGAAGCAACAATTGGCGGCAACGCGATTATCAATGGCGCCGTTTGGACAAGCGTTTGGAGTAATGATTTGGAACCGGCAAAAACGACGATTCAAGACGATGCTCATGTGACTGGCAAAATTATTGTCCAGAAAAATAGTTCGAGTGTTACTGTTGAGCCTGCTCTGGAAATAGCCGGGGGTACGTTAGATGTCACTTGGTCCACGGTAGAGAATCCGTCTTTTGTTGATGTAAACGGTGGTGATTTTACTGCCTCGGTACCGGAGCAGTACCTCAATGAACGGTTTAAAGCTGAACTTTATAGCACTGCAAAGAATCCTGATGCACCGTACAGCTATTATGAAAGTGTAGCCGCCGCTACGGCTGCGGCCCAGCCCGGCGACACGGTGACACAGCTGAGAACAGCGGACGCGGAAATTTACACTGTTACCCTGAAGTATAATGATGGCCGCGCGGATGAAACGGTTAAAGCGACAGCTGATACGGAGATCACCCTTCCCAGGCCTTCCCGGAGTGGCTATGACTTCCGGTACTGGAGCAACGGCTCCTCCACCTATAACGGCGGTGCTTCCTACACCGTCACCGGCAACGTGACCCTCACCGCCCAGTGGAGCGCTAAGTCTCAGGGCGGCTCCTCCAGCTCCGGCGGCTCCACCACCTACTCTCCCACCCTGGACGTGTCCGACGGCGGCACCATCAAGGTGAGCCCCCGGACCCCCGAGGCCGGCGACAAGGTCACCATCACCCCCGATCCCGACAGCGGCTATGAGGTGGGCGAGGTCACCGTCACCGACCGCAGCGGCGACGCCGTGCGGGTCACCGCCAACCGGGACGGCACCTACACCTTCACCCAGCCCCGCGGCCGTGTGACCATTGAGGTCACTTTCGTCCGCGCCGGCGAGAGCGTGTTCTTTGACGACGTGCCCGCCGCCTTCTGGGCCTACGACGAGATCGCCTGGGCCTATGACAACGGCTACGTCAACGGCACTTCTGCCACCACCTTCAGCCCCAACAGCAGCATCACCCGCCAGCAGGTGTGGATGATCCTGGCCCGGCTGTCCGGCGGCAATCCCGCCAGCATGGCGGCCGCCCGGGAGTGGGCCATGGCGAACAACATCTCCGACGGCACCAACCCCGGCAATGCCGTCACCCGCCAGCAGCTGGTGGCCCTGCTGTACCGCTACGCCCAGCTGATGGGCTACGACAACGGCGCGCGGGAGGCCCTGACCGGCTTCCCGGACGCGGGCACGGTCTCCGGCTACGCTCAGGAGCCCATGCAGTGGTCCGTGGCCAACGGCATTGTGGCCGGCACCAGCGCCGGGACGCTGAACCCCGCCGGCACCGCCACCCGCGCCCAGTTCGCGGTGATTCTCTACCGCTTCTGGGACCAGGTGGGCTGAGCGAATCTGAAAAAATGACGCAGAGAGTGATCTCTGCGTCATTTTTTTTGCCCCGCCGGGTCAGTTCCAGTGTCCGCGTTGGGGAAGTCCGCCTGCCCGCCGAAGGGCCGGGGGCCGCAGACGCGGCAGCGGAGACTGCCGCAGGTCTCCTCCGCCCAAAGCGGCTGGCGCTCCAGGTGCAGGAGAAAGTCCGCCGCCTGGCCGGCATCCCCGGCGTCCAGGCAGACCTGGGTCTGGACCCAGCCGGCTACCTCCCGCCGCAGCAGGAACAGCAGCGCGTCCGGGACAAAGCCCGCACCGTCCGCCGGAGCGTACAGCGTCAGCCGGCCCTCGTTGGGCAGCAGATAGACGGCGTCATAGGCGGCCCGGAGCCGCGGCATCAGGCGGGAGATGGCGGCCGCCAGGGCCGGCGCCTCCGGGGACAGGACGTCCTCCTCGTAGGGATACCAGTCCGCCCGGGACAGGTCCGGTCCGCCGACGCCCGCCGCCCGGAGCGGCTGCCCGGCCACGGTCCGCTCCCGGAACACCTCTGCTGCGGGACAGGGGAAGAAGCGGCTTCCCCGCCAGGAACGCGGGGGTGAGAAGAGCGCGGGGGCCATCTGGTCCAGCGCCCGCCCGGCCGCCTCACACAGGACCGGGGCCGGAGGCGCGGGAAATTGACTGCGGATCTCCAGCCGGACCGCCCCCAGATACCGGGGATCTGTCACGAACATCCGGGTGGAGGCCAGCTGGGGAAACCGGCGCTTCAGCGCGTCGAACTGAAAGGCCGGCCGGCGGGCCAGGGCCTTGCGGACGATGGCGTAGTTCTGCTCCGCCAGATCGCTGAAGGTGGTGCGGCAGGCGCACGGCGCCCCGGCCTGGACGTCTGGCCGGGAGCTGGCCGCCAGGAGAACGTCCTCTCCGGCGGCGCCGGTGGCCAGTGTCACGGTCCAGACCCGGTTCCGCAGGGAGGCCGGGAACCCAGTTGCCTCCGCCGGGGGCTCTGCCTGGAGCCGCCGGTTTGCAAGGACCACGCCCTCCCGGTAAAAGGCGCTGTCCCGGAAGGCAGGCTTCAGACGGAGGCGCCGGAGGGGCCGCTCATCGCCCAGGCCCGTCTCCCGCAGGGCGCTGTGGAGCTCCGCGATGTAGCGGCTGTCGTTCTGGCAGTGGTAGTACAGCGTCTCGCAGACCCGCAGGGGGTCCTCCAGATCCCGGTCGAACTTCCGCTGGTACCGGGGCTGGTCCGGGGCGGTCTGGAAGGGGCAGTACCGGGCGCCCCGGCCGATCAGCTGGGCCTCGGAGACGGTGGAGGCGGAGGGGCCGCCGGACTGGCGGGTCTCATACAGCCGCACGATGTCGAACAGGTTCAGCACGTCCCAGCCCTCGTCCAGCTTTTTCACCTCGAACACCGCCCGGTAGGGGTTCTCCGGGTCCTCCAGGGCGTTGAGGAGCAGCTGCTTGGCCTCCACGTCCGCCTCGTCATTGGCGGAGATGCAGTGGAGCGGGGAGAACTCCTGCCGCAGCTCCTGGGCCAGGGCGTCCAGGGAGATGCCGCCGGCCTGGAACCAGGCCAGGGCCCGTTCCAGAACGGGGGAGGGGGCCTGGGCGGCGACCCGGGCCAGATCCGGGCCGGACAGCGTCTCCATCTGCGACGCAAAGGCCGCCTGGAAGGCCGCGCTCTCCCGGATGGCGGCGGACTTGAACAGCACCACCGGCTTTACCGCCAGACGGCGGGATTGGAAGAGCTTCAGCCGGTACTGGCTGAGCATCAGGGCCTGGAGGGCCCGCTCCATGGGGGGCAGGTCCGTCCGGAGGGTGAGGATCTCCTTGGAGTATCCCTCGGCCCGAAAGGTCCGGAGGGGGTAGCTGTACACGATCTTGTCCCGATAGGTCTCCAGAATCTGGGGGTTGTGCAGGTCGCAGGTGGCGGTGAACTCCAGCAGGACATTGTCCGGCCGGGCGAGAAAGACGCGCTCCACCGTCTCCTCCCAGGAGCGGCGGCTGTCCGCCTCCGCCCGGCCCGTCCGCTTGGTGGCGGCATTCAGGTGGTGGGCCTCGTCGGAGATCAGCACCACGGGGGCCGCCGCCAGCTCCGCCGGGGACAGGCCGTTTTCCCGCACCTGCCACAGCTCCGCGTGGAGGGCCTGGGTGGTGGTGAACAGCAGGTTGATGGCGTCCGGGTCCCCGGCGGAGAAGCCGGAGACCTCCCGGATCGGCACCCGGCGGCCGTCCACCCGCAGCTCCGGGGCGAAGAGATACTTGGCGGACCGGGGGTTCAGAAAGTTCTCCCGGGTCTTTCGGACGATGGCGGTGAGGTTCACAAAGAAGAGAAAATTCCGGTAGCCCCGCCGGTAGAGATCGGCCATGAGTCCCGCCATCACCAGGGTCTTGCCGCTGCCGGTGGCCATGTGGAACAGGAGCTGGCAGGGCCGGTCCCGCCGCCGGAGCCGCTCCCAGTAGAGGGAGAAATTCTGGAACGCCGCCTTCTGATAGGGCCGCAGAGGCAGGCGGGGGTTCAGATTCTCCCGGATCCAGGCGGGGAGGGGAGGAGCCTCCCGGCGGCGGAGGCCGTCCAGAGTCTCATACAGAAACATCCCTCACCCCTCCCCGTAAAAGCTGCGGTTGAAGGAACGGTCCTCCGGGGAGACGGCGAACTCCTCGTCCTCCAGATCGCAGAGGTTCACATACAGCTGGTTCTTGTCCAGCAGCTCCAGCAGGAACCGCTTCTGCTCCGGCAGGGAGAGGGCGGCAAAGTCCGCCTCCGCCGCCCGAAGATCCGACCGGGTGACACGGCTGCTGATGAATCCGGTTTTCACCATCCGGCGGCAGAGGCCCGGCAGATCCTCTGGAGCGGCCGCGGCGATCTCCTCCGCGAGGGCCTCATTCAGCTTGGCCAGCTGGCAGTACAGGAAGGAGCTGCCGCCCCGCCACCCGGACTCCGGCAGGACGTCATTCTCCTCGCCCCGCAGGACGCCGCAGATCCGCTCCTTGGTCAGCGTCTCCGCGTAGTCCATCTGCTCGATGCAGAGGAAGTGCCGCCCCAGCTTCAGGGCCACGGCGGCGGTGGTGCCGGAGCCGGCGAAGGCGTCCAGCACCCAGTCCCCCGGCCTGGTGAAGATCTCCATCAGATAGGCGATGAGGGCCTCCGGCTTTTTGCCGTTGCGGAAGGACACGGTCCCCTCCCGGTTGACGCTGTTGTACGCCTGCACGAAGTCCAGAAAATTGGGATAGGGCCGGCGGGAGGTGGGCATCCCCTGGAGGTAGGCCCCGTTCTTCCGCCCCGCCGGGGGCAGGTAGAAGTAGCGGTAGCTGTACGCGTCGTCTCCGATGCCCTCCACCTGGAACAGGGTCCTGGGGGGATACTGCCCCTCCAGGGGCTGCAAATACTTGACATAAAACCGGCCGGAGGAGGTCTTTTCCCGGATGGAGCCACGGACGCTGACCACCTTGAACTGGGTTTTGTCCGCCGGACGCTTGACCAGCCGGTACTGGTCCGGCCGGAGGACGCGGGCCCGCCGTCCCCCCAGGGAGACGGGCTCCCCCGGGGCCAGCATCTCCACCGTCCAGCAGTAGTCGTCCACGGCCTTCTCCCGGACCATCCGGGGCATTTGGAAGCGGGGGCTCTTGGCGTAGACCAGCACGTATTCGATCACATCGTTGAAGGCCTTGTCGGTGGCCAGGGTCCGGTCGGGATGGCGGACCAGCACGTGGAAGGTCATCACGTGGTTGCCCACCAGCTCGTCCAGCAGCACCTGGAGATAGGCCTGCTGGTGGAAGCTGCACTGGATCAGCAGCACCCCGTCCTCCGCCAGCAGGGGGAGCGTCTGCTCCACCCGGTTTTTCAGAAACACCAGCCAGGTGCTGCGGGAGAACCGGTCGTTGTAGCCGAAGCTGTCGGACCCAGTGTTGTAGGGCACATCCCAGTAGGCCATCCGAATCCGGCCGGCGTACCGGCGGCGGAGGGAGGAGAGAACCAGCAGGTTGTTTCCCTGGATCAGCAGGTTGTCCTCCGGCAGGAGCTCCGTGACCGGCTGCTCCCCCGCCGCGGTGCACCGCCGGGGGTGGAACAGCACCTTGGGGGAGAGGAGCTGGTCGATCTCCTGGGGGGCCAGAGTCTCGTTGTAGAACACCTCTCCCCGCCGCTGGTCCTCCCGGGTCTGGCCGCCCTCCAGCACGCAGTCCTTGAAGGGGAAGGACAGCACCGTGTCCCCGGAGGCGGAGAGCAGGTGCCCGGCCCGGTCCGCCAGGCCGATCCGGTTTTGGAAGCGGGTGTAGGAGTCCGGCAGGAATTCCCGGCTGGTGACGGTCCAGAGGAACCGGGCCTTGTCAAAGACCAGGACCCCCGCCGCCTCTGTGAAGAACCGGGCCCGGGTGTCCGGATGGCTCAGCAGCAGGCGGAGGAGGGCGGGATCCAGTTTTTCAGCCGCCTCGCAGACGGCGTTCCGCAGAAGGGTGCCGTCCTCCGCGAAAAAGCGGGAGTCCTGCCGCAGAAGGGCCTGGAGCGTATCAAAGAGGGGAGACATGGCTGAAACCTCCAATTTGTGGGAAGCGCGCATTTCCACTTGGAATCCACAGGGCGCGGGGCAGGGCCCAAGGCCCCGTCCCGCGCCGGGATCTGCGCGCTACAGGCTGCGGATTTGGTTTTGGATCAGGGCGCCCACGGTGTCGGCGAACTGGTCCAGGGAGCGGATGCGGGCGAAGTTCCGCCCGTAGATGGTGTGGGCGGCGGGCAGGTCATCGTCCTTGCCGGTGAACACGCACATGACCTGGATGCCCTTGTAGGTCAGGGCCCGGATCTCCATGGCGGTGTTCTGGATGCCCGCGTCCCGGGCATAGTCCACGAAATTGCCCCCCTGGCTGATCTGGATGACGTCGTTGGGCTTCACGTCGGACAGGAGGATCACCAGCTTGGGCTCGCTGGGGGACTCCTCCAGTCCCTTTGCCAGCGCCCGGACAGCCAGGCCGTCCCGGTTGCAGCCGGTGGTGAAGTAGTTGAAGATCCGCTCGTTCTTGTCCGCCTCGAAGTAGTCCCGGTAGCGGGTCACCACCGTATAGCCGCTGAGGGAGCAGAAGGAGGACACCCGCACCGGGATATGGCAGCGGGTCAGGCTCTCGGCGATCATGTAGCCCTGGGCGGCCACCACCGCCTGCCGGTCGATCTGGGAGCTGGAGGCATCCAGCAAAATGTCCACCGACAGGTCCCCGGGATCCGACTGGAGGATGCGGGTGAACACCTTGTCGTCGTCCAGGTAGACGCCCCGCCAGATGCGGCCGGCGTCCAGGGTGCCGGAGGCCGCCCGGACCGGGGTGGGCTGGAGATAGGCCAGCATGGCGTTGCGGATGCGGGCGGTGAGGCGGCGGATGCTGGTGCGGTGGCGGACCGCGTCCGCCTCATAGGCGGCCCGGTTCAGTTCCATCTGCTTCAGGGCGTTGCGCCGCTGGGCCGCCACATAGCCCTTGAGCTTTTCCGGTGTGTCATCCCCGGTGGCGTAGTAGAGGTGGCAGCCACGGTGGTCGTCCACACACAGCTCCCGCTCCAAAGACTCCAGCTGCTGCTGGTCATAGAGGGGGGCGCCGAAGTAGCCCCGCATGTATTTCCGAAGGGCCGCCTCCGTCTGAGCCTGGTTGTAGTCCGTCAGCCGCCGCTGGGCCGGCATGGCGTCCGGCCCGCCGCCCTGGCCTTTCACCAGATGCTCGCCAAATCCGTGGCCGAAGGCCCGGACTGCGGGCAGCAGGTCCGCTTCAGACCGGCGGCGGAAGAGGGCCAGAAGGGGCCGGTGGCGCCTGCGCTCCTCCGCCTCCTGGGCCTGGGTCTGGCCGGGGGTGAAGTGGAAGTAGGTGTGGAGAAAGTCCAGTGCCCGCTTTGCGATGGCGGGACCGTCCAGGTCGGGGGGAAATTCCAGGGCGTTCAGGAGCTCCCGGTCCCGGGGCAGCATGGCGGGGTCCGCCTCCCCCAGGGCCCGGCGGAAGTGGGCGTTTTCCAGCACCGCCAGCACATCGCTGGGGTCCGGGTCCGCATTCTCGG
>ERZ1106915.2446-NODE-2446-length-10556-cov-3.613370_pt1 | contig 10556 bp, 10 predicted proteins | sample MGYA00403653_ERZ1106915 | MGnify/ENA primary metagenome ERZ1106915 (study PRJEB35170, sample SAMEA104062404) | human gut metagenome | biome: human gut; feature: human-associated habitat; material: faeces | place: Denmark | collected 2012-06-06 ... | reverse complement strand
GAGACAGTCTCATATAAAAGGGGCCTCGCTCCAAACGGAAATACAAGAGTGATGCAGAAAGGATGAAGCAGACAATGGCTGAATTGAAGGGAAGCAAGACGGAGCAAAATCTTTGGACCGCATTTGCCGGGGAGTCTCAGGCCCGAAACAAGTATACCTACTTTGCCTCGAAGGCCAAGAAGGACGGCTATGTCCAGATCTCCAAGATCTTTGAGGAGACCGCCGGCAATGAGAAGGAGCACGCCGAGATCTGGTTCAAGCTGCTGAACGGCATCGGGACCACGGCGGAGAATCTGGAGGCCGCCGCCCAGGGAGAGAACTATGAGTGGACGGAGATGTATGCCACCATGGCCAAGGAGGCCAGGGAGGAGGGCTTCGACCACATCGCCTTCCTGTTTGAGGAGGTGGCCAAGATCGAGAAGGAGCACGAGGACCGCTACCGCAAGCTGCTGGCTAATGTGGAGGGTGGACTGGTGTTCTCCCGGGATGGAGAGATGATCTGGCAGTGCAGCAACTGCGGGCACATCCATGTGGGCAAGCAGGCCCCGGAGATGTGTCCTGTCTGTGCCCATCCCAAGGCTTATTTCCAGCTGAAAGCGGAGAATTATTGATCGAAACAGGGCCGGGAGCCGTAAAGCTCCCGGTTTTTTGTCTGTATTCACAAAATCTTTACACAGAAAGATAGAGGCGCGCACTTGCCAAAAAAGCGCGGGTTGTATATAATAGTCATGCGTGGAAAATTAAAGGAGTTGTTATTTTGTTTTCCCTATTAAAGCCAAAGAAGTGTGCGCTGGCTCTGCTGGGCAGCGGGATCCTTGCCTTTGGCCTGTACAACATCCATGCGTTGTCCGGTGTGACGGAGGGCGGCGTGTTGGGTATGACGCTGTTCCTGCACCATTGGATCGGGCTGTCGCCGGCGCTGTCTGGGCTGGTCCTGAACGCACTCTGCTATTGGCTGGGCTGGAAGCTGCTGGGGCGTGAATTTATCGCCTATTCTATCGTAGCTGGGGGGTTCTTCTCCCTGTTCTACGGCGTGTGCGAGCAATTTGATCCCCTCTGGCCCCAGCTGGCGGAGCATCCGCTGCTGGCTGCGGTGCTGGGCGCCCTGTTTGTGGGTGTGGGCGTGGGCATCAGCGTCCGCGCGGGCGGTGCTCCGGGGGGCGATGACGCCCTGGCCATGAGCATTTCCGCGGTGAGCCACTGGGACATTCAGTGGGCCTATCTCATCAGCGATCTTGTGGTGCTGGCCCTGTCGGCCACATACATCGACTGGAAGCGGCTTGCCTGCTCGCTGCTGACGGTGATCCTGTCCGGACAGATCATCGGTCTGGTCCAGAAGATCGGAAAAGAGCCGGAGGAGCAGACGCCCGTAACAGAAGAAAGCTGATCCAAAGCGTCTGTTTTGTCATCAATTCCACGCATGAAAGAGAGGAAACCCCTGTATCCACCCGGAAGGTTCCGGGGCGGATACAGGGGTATTTTGCAGCGTTTGTCCCGTGATCAGGACTCACAGCACCTTGCTGAGGAACAGCTGGGTGCGGGGGTTCTGGGGGCTGTCAAAGAGGGCTTGGGGGGTGTTTTCCTCCAGGATGGCGCCGCCGTCCATGAAGATGACCCGGCTGGCCACCTCCCGGGCAAAGCCCATCTCGTGGGTGACCACCGCCATGGTCATCCCCTCGCCGGCCAGGTCCCGCATCAGGTCCAGCACCTCGCCCACCATCTCGGGGTCCAGGGCGGAGGTGGGTTCGTCAAAGAGCATGACCTCCGGCTCCATAGCCAGAGCGCGGACGATGGCGATGCGCTGCTTCTGGCCGCCGGAGAGCATATTGGGGTACTCGTTGGCCTTGTCGGCCAGGCCGATGCGCTCCAGCAGCTCCATGGCCTGCTTGTCCGCCTCCTCCTGGGTCTTGAGCTTCAGCTGGACAGGGGCCAGGGTGATATTTTTCTGGACCGTCATGTGGGGGAAGAGGTTGAAGTGCTGAAACACCATGCCCATCTTCCGGCGGTGGAGGTCGATGTCCACCTTTTTGTCCGTGATGTCCACGTCGTTGAAGTAGATGTGGCCGGAGGAGGGGACCTCCAGCAGGTTCAGGCACCGCAGCAGGGTGGACTTGCCGGAGCCGGAGGGGCCGATGATGGCGACCACCTCGCCCTTCTGAATGGTCAGGGAGCAGTCGTTGAGGGCCTTGACCGCCCCGTGATTGAATTCCTTGATCACGTGCTCCACACGGATCAGATCACCGCTTGTCGCCACGGCGCATCCTCCTTTCAATGGCCTCGATGGCCTTGCTGGCGGGGAAATTGATGCAGAAGTAGATCAATGCAATAAATACGAAGGGGCCTACCGAAATCAACGTAGTGCCGGAGACATTCTTTGCGGCAAACATCAGCTCGCCCATGCCGTAGGCGGAACAGACAGAGGACTCCTTCACCATGGTGACCACCTCGTTGGCCAGGGCGGGGAGGACGTTCTTCACCGCCTGGGGCAGGACAACCAGCTTCATGGCCTGCCATTGGGACAGGCCCAGAGATCGGGCGGCCTCAGTCTGTCCGCTGTCCACCGCCAGGATGCCGGCCCGGAAGATCTCGGCCACATAGGCGGAGCTGTTCAGCGCCAGGGACACCACGAAGGGGATGAACATATCAAGACGGATAAAGCCAATGTAGACCCGGGGAACTTGAATGATGTAAAAGACGCCGAAATAGATAATGGCCAATTGGACCATCAAAGGAGTGGAACGGAAGACCGCGATATAGGCGCCGGACAGCCCGTGGATGAAACGGTTCTTGCTCAGACGCATCAGGGCCAGCAGCAGGGCTGGGATCACAGCCAGCAGCACCGCCACAATGGACAGAGCCAAAGTGTTCAGAACGCCGTCTACAAAGTAGGAGGCGTACTTGGGCAGGAAGGAGAAATTGATGAAGCTGGCTGGGAATGTGGAATCAAACATTTTTGAGATGGCTTCTAGCATGGCGGGACTCCTTTATGTTGTAACGGTTGGGATGACATAGGACCGTGGAGGGCCGGAATAACCGGCCCCCCACGGAGGATCCGTATGATTAGGGAGGTGCGGCGGGAGTTAACCCTCCAGAGCCTGAGAGCTGAGCTCGTCAGCCTTCTCGATGAATCCGTCCATGGTGCCATCGGAAAGCACCTTGGCGATGGTCTCATTGATGGAGGGGAGCAGGCCTTTGGGATCGCCCTTAGCGACCCAGACGCGGTAGGGTTCCACATAACTGCTCATGTCGATGTCCACAGCAGCCAGATCGGAGTTGGAGGCCAAATACTGGTCTGCCACAGCGCCGTCCAGCACAAGGGCGTCGCACTTGCCGTACACCAGGTTGTTCACCAGGTCCACCACAGAGGACATGGAAACCAGATCGGCGCCAGTCATGTACTTGGTGACGATTGTCTCCTTGGTGGTTGCGGTCTGAGCGCCCACAGCTTTACCAGCGAAGTCCTCCAGGGAGGTATAATTTCCTTCATCGCCCGCTCTGACAACGATTTTGGGGGGCAGATCGGAGTAGTAGCCATCGGAGTAATCAGCGGCGGCCGGACGGACACCCTCTTCATCGATCTCGGCGGCGGCGATCACCATATCGCACTGTCCCTGGTTCAACAGGGTGAACAGGTTGTTGAAGTCCATATGGACCACCTCGAACTCAGCGCCCATGTCCTCAGCGATCTGCTCGCCCAGGAACACGTCGATGCCCACGATCTTGTCTTCGCCGTCCTGAAGGACATGGAACTCGAAGGGGGGATAGTCGGCGGAGGTGCCCAACACCAGCTTGTCCACCGCGGGGGCGGAGGCGCTGGCGTCATTCTGGCTGGCGGAGCCGGAGGCCGCGCCGGAGCTGGCGGAGCCGTTGGAGCTGCTGCCGCAGGCGGTCAGCCCAAGAGCCATGGTCAGAGCCAGGCCCATTGCAAGAACATTCTTTTTCATCATTTCCAATCTCCTTTTTCATCGGAGCGGCGTCCGCCGCCCTTCCTTCAGGCTGATATGAGTATACTCCTAAAAAATATGCAACGTCAATAGATAAATATGCAAATTCTTTGAAAAAGACAAAATTTTTTTGGCGCAAATGACCGATGCCGGGAAAATGTCGTTGAAATTGGTGGAAAAAGAGGGTATAATGCTGAGAAATGAGTGGGAGGAGCGGGGGAGTTTTCCTGGGAAAACTCCGGGTGAACCGCCGGAAAAGCAGGAGAGAGTATGAATAAAAATTTGCATAATTCGGTTTTATACATCGATATGGGACAGCTGCGGCGCAACGCGGAGGCCATTTTACGGGAACTGGACGGGGCACAGCTGATCCCGGTCCTAAAGGGGAACGCCTACGGCCTGGGCCTGGAGAAGGTAGGGGCCGCCCTGGCGGACATCCCGGAGATCCGAACCATGGCGGTGGCCCAGGTGTCGGAGGGCGCGGCCCTCCGGCGGGCTGGGGTGACCCAGGATATTCTGGTGCTGGGGGGCGTGCCGGAGCGGCTGCTGGCCCCGGCGGTGGAGCTGGGGCTGACGCTGACCGTGGGCCGGCCGGGCCTGCTGCCTCTGCTGGCGGAGCTGGGCCGGACCCAGGGAAGGCCGGTGCAGGTACAGGTCAAGGTGGAGACCGGGCTGCACCGGTACGGTCTGACGCCCGGGGCGGAGCTGGACGGACTGCTGGAGGAGTGGCGGGAGTACGCGCCCTGGATCCGGGTGACAGGCGCGTTCACCCACTTCGCCGACCTGGGGGACCCGGTCCGCACAGAGGAGCAGTTCCAGACCTATCTGAGGGGGGTGGCCCAGCTGGAGCGGGGCGGAATGGAGATCCCCATGCGCCATGTGTCGGCCAGCGCCGCCAGCGAATATGCCCCCCAGTACCGGCTGGACGGGGTGCGCATCGGCCGGCGGCTGTATATGGACCATCCCACCGCCCCGCTGGGGACGGTCCGGGAGGTGTGCTCCTGGCGGGCCTGGGTGACCCGGGTGCGCCCCCTTCGGGCGGGGGACGCCCTGGGCTATGGCGGACACATCCGGATGCCCCGGGATGGCATGGCTGCCACCATCTCGGTGGGCTATGGCGACGGCCTGGACCCGGAGCTGGTCCGGGTGGGCGGGCCGGTGCTCATCGGCGGCCAGCGGGCGCGCCTGCTGGCCTGCTGCATGGACCAGACGGTGGTGGACGTCACCGGGATCCCCTGTGCGGTGGATGACGAGGTGACGCTGCTGGGGGGCGACGGACATGGGAACTGGCTGTCCGCCCAGGAGGTCTCTCTGCTGATTGGGGAGGACGAGGGCTGCGGCCTCACATCCCGGCTCAGCGGCCGGGTGGGGAGGGTGTATCTGTGAAGCACCCCTGGGAACAAACTCTAAAGTAAATCCGCATTACGATCAAACGGCGAACAGTGTGAGGCCGGACAGGGCCGATGCGGCTGAATTTACAAAATGTACTTGAAAAATTTTTGAAAAGCATTAAGCTGTTAAGCGTGAAAAAACGCCCCGGGGCCGGGGCGCGGGAGGCTGAGGAATGGGAAAACTGCTGTGTCGAGATGGGATGCTCAGGCTGGCGGCCAACGTCCGGGAGAGACCGGAGCAGTGGCTGTCCCGCCTGATTTTTCTGCTGGGTCCGTGGGTGTCCTTCTGGATGGTGGAGATCCTGAACGGGAACGACGTGTTTTCTGATCTCTACTCCTGGCAGGTGCTGATGAACCTGATCTGGTACTACCTGCTGTTCCTGCTGTGCCGCCTGATCCTGGGCCGGAGGCGGCGGGCGGCGGCCACGGCGGCAGGGCTCAGCTTTTTTGTGGGGATCGTGAACCACTATGTGCTCCGCTTTCGGGGGCGGATCCTGTTTCCGGCGGACCTGACCGCCTGGGAGACGGCGGCCAACGTGGCGGACGCCTTTGATTTTTCCCTGGACGCGGCCATACGCCAGGGGGCGGTGCTGCTGGTGGCCTACCTCTTTTTGGTTTGGATGTGCGTCCCGCAGAGGAAGCGGGACAAGCTTCCCCGGTGGCTGGCCGGTCTGCTGGTCCTGGTAGAGGTGGGGTACTGCTTCGTCTTTTTCAAGACGGAGGCCCTGCCCGCCCTGGGGATCTACACCCAGCAGTGGGTGACTCAGGCCAACGGCTTTCTGCTGAACTTCACGGTGGCCCTGCGGTACAGTTCCCTGGACAAGCCGGAGGATTACAGCCGCGGTCAGGTGCTGGAGCTGATGGAGTCGTATCCCACGGAAGCGGGGGACCCGGCGGCGCGGCCCACGAACATCATTGTGGTGATGAACGAGTCCTTTGCCGACCTGACCATTTTCGAGGGGCTGGAGGTATCGGAGGACCCCACGCCCTTCCTGCACTCCATGAAAGAAAATACAGTCCGTGGCTGGATGTACTCCCCAGTGACCGGCGGCGGGACGGCCAGCGTGGAGTTTGAGTACCTCACCGGATTTTCGACGATCTTCCAGCCGCCCCATACTGTGGCCTATCAGCTGTATGCGGAGGAGGGGATGCCCTCGCTGGCCGCCCTGGCAGGCAGCGTGGGCTATGACTCCACCGCCTTCCACCCCTATAAATCCTCCGGCTGGAACCGGCCCATCGTGTATGGGGATATGCGCTTTGACCACCAGCTGTATGAGGAGGATGTGACTGACCCCTATCTCATCCGGCGCTATGTCTCCGACCAGTCGGACTATGAGACGCTCTACTCCATCACCGACCGGGCGGAGGGAGACCCGGCTTTCATCTTCAATGTGACCATGCAGAACCACAGCAGCTATGCCCAGGGGTGGAACAACCTGGAAAAGACGATCACCCTCCCCACGGAGCAGCGGACGGCGGACACCACGGCGGAGCAGTATCTGTCCCTGATGCGGGCCAGCGATGACGCCCTGCGGGACCTGATCGCCCACTATGAGCAGTCGCCGGAGCCTACCATGATCGTCTTTTTCGGCGACCACCAGCCGCCTCTGAAAAACGCCTTCTATGAGCAGCTCTACGGCAAGCCCCTGGACCAGCGCACCACGGAGGAGGTTTTGAAGCAGTATGCCACCCCCTTCTTCCTCTGGACCAACTACGACATTCAGGAGCGGGAGGATGTGGTCCTCAGCCCCAACTATCTGGGGGTGCTCACAGCCAAAGCGGCGGGGCTGCCTCTGACCGGCTTCATGAGCTTCCTGTCCCAGCTGTACGAGGAACTTCCGGTGATCACACCGGTTGGAATCATCACCGGAGACGGGCAGGCGGTGAAGCGGGAGGAGCTGACCGAGGAGCAGCAGGAGTGGCTGATGGCCTATGAGACCCTCAACTACTGCGGGATCGTGGACCTGGACGATGAGGTGCGGCCCATGTTCTGCCTGGACTGATTCGGACACATAAAAAGACCCCCTGAGGGGCGGAGGGATGACCTGTTCCGGGGAACAGCTCTGTCCGGCCCCTGAGGGGGTGTAATTGTTGGGAGGTCTGTTTGGACCTCGCCGGTCCGGAGGATCACGGGGTATCCAGGTCTACCAGGATGTTGTCCGTGCCGTGCTCCTCAAATTCCGCGATATAGGCGTCGATGCGGTCGGTCAGCTCGTCATAATTGCTCTCATCAATGGGGGCGTCATCCATATCCCTGCGGGCCAGGTCCTCCGCCAGGATCTCAAAAAATACGTTGTTCTCATACTCTATGATCGCTTCATGGATCCCGCCCTCCACAAAGGCGCGGGATGGGACGATCTCTCCGCGGTACAGCTCCGCCAGGGAGGGCATCCCCTCCAGAGCGGCCCTGCCGAATAAAAGGCTCTCCACCTCGTCGTAATCGGTGAAGCGCTGGTCTCCGCGGGTGGAGTTCAGGATCCAGTTGCCGATGTAGACCAGATCCAGCAGACGGCGGAACTGCTTGCGGCTCAATTCCAGGTTCATAGCGTGGCCTCCTTTCCCAGAACCGAGGCGGGTTTTCCCCACCACTTTATATTATAGTCTATGTCCCCGGGTTGTCAAATAGAGAATGAGAGATTTTATATGGAAAATCCCCCTTGTCATTTGGGACAAAATCGCATAAAATAAATAAGACAGCCGCTCCCCTTTACAGAATCTGCGTTCCAGTGTATAATACCTCCCGCCCTGGCTCCCATGTACTGGAGGGCCGGGGGAAATGAAGGACCAATGGAGGTTCCTATGGAAAAGAATGTGATCATCTCCATCAAGGGCGTTCAGCGGCTTGAGGATGCCGATCCGGATACGATGGAGCTTGTGACGGAGGGGCGGCTGGAGCAGGACGGGAACAGCTATACCCTCTCCTATCAGGAGAGTGAGCTCACCGGCCTGGAGGGTACGCTGACTACCTTCCAGGTGGAGCCGGACCGTGTGACCCTGCTGCGTGTGGGGGAGTTCAACTCTCAAATGGTGTTCCAGGAGGGCCGCCGCCACCTGGCTATGTACAATACGCCCTATGGCTCCATGACCATCGGGGTGAACACCCGGCATCTGCAGGCCGACCTCACCGAGCGCGGTGGAGACATCGAGATCGATTATGCCATCGAGATCGACCACACCGTAGCCGGGCGGAACGTGTTCCAGATCAATGTGCGGGAGGTGGGGGAGACCGTGTCATAAAAGGACGGCGGTTCCATCCGCAAGTGTATTCAAGTTCTTTTTAGCCCTTGTTCCGATTGGGACAAGGACGGAGAAAGGTGTGTAGAGAGATTATGTCGAATAAGATCCAGGAGGCCCGCGCCCAGGTCGCGGAGCTGACGCAGGCGGCCTATCTGCGGGCTGTGGAGGCGGGCAAGCTGCCCGCCGGCGTGGAGGTGAAGGCCACCATTGAGATCCCCAAGGATACCTCCCACGGGGACTACGCCTCCTCCTATGCCATGGCGGGGGCCAGAGCGTTGCACCAGGCCCCCCGGGCCATCGCCCAGACCATTGTGGACCACCTTGACCTGGAGGGGAGCTACTTCCAGAAAGTGGAGATCGCCGGGCCCGGCTTTCTGAATTTCACCCTGGGCCCCAAGTGGTATCAGGCGGTCCTGGCGGACGTGGAGCGGGAGGGGACCGGATACGGCTCCAACTCTGAGGGCGGCGGCGAGAAGGTCATGGTGGAGTTTGTCTCCGCCAACCCCACCGGCCCCATGCACATGGGCAACGCCCGCGGCGGCGTGCTGGGGGACACCCTGGCCAACGTGCTGAAGCGGGACGGCTGCGACACCTGGAAGGAGTTCTATGTCAACGACGCCGGCAACCAGATCCACAAGTTTGCCGTGTCCATCAACGCCCGGTATATGCAGCTGATCCTGGGGGAGGAGAATTTCCCCTTCCCGGAGGAGGGCTATCACGGCGAGGACATCAAGGAGCTGGCCCGCGCCATCCATGACGCCCACGGGGACAGCTGGAAGGAGCTGCCCGAGGAGGAGCGCCTGGACAAGATGGCGGAGTACGGCCTGTCTGTCAATATCCCCAAGATGCAGGAGGATTTGAAAAAGTACGGCATCGTGTACGACCAGTGGTTCTTTGAGTCCTCCCTCCATGAGAGCGGCTATGTGGCCGAGACGGTGCAGATGCTCACCGAGAAGGGCTGGACCTATGAGAAGGACGGCGCCCTGTGGCTGAACACCACCCAGCTGCTGAAGGAGAAATTCATGCGGGAGGGCAAGACCCAGGAGCAGGTGGACAAGCTGGACCTGAAGGACGACGTGCTCCGCCGGGCCAACGGTTTCTACACCTACTTTGCCGCCGACATCGCCTACCACCGCAACAAGCTGGCGGTCCGGGGCTTTGACAAGGCCATCAACATCTGGGGTGCGGATCACCACGGCCATGTGGCGCGGCTCCAGGCGGCTCTGGACGGACTGGGACTGGACGGCTCCCACCGGCTGGTCATCGTGCTGATGCAGCTGGTCAACCTGATGCAGGACGGCAAGCCGGTGCGGATGTCCAAGCGCTCCGGCAAGGCCATCGCCCTCCACGACCTGCTGGATGAGATCAGTGTGGACGCCGCCCGGTACTTCTTCAACTCCCGGGCCTCCACCAGCCCCCTGGACTTCGATCTGGATCTGGCCGTCCGGGAGGACAGTGAGAACCCGGTGTACTATGTGCAGTATGCCCACGCCCGGATCTGCTCCCTCCTGTCCCGCCTGGCGGAGGAGGGGGAGAAGGTCCCCGCTGCCGAAGCGGTGGACGCCGGCGTGATGACCACCCCGGAGGAGCTGGCCCTGATCAAGGCCCTGGCCCAGTATCCGGAGGAGATCCATCTGGCCGCCCGGGACTACGATCCCAGCCGGATCAACCGTTATCTGGTGGCCCTGGCAGGGGACTTCCACCGGTTCTACAACGCCTGCCGAATCAAGGGGGAGGATCCCACGGTGCTCTCCGCCCGGCTGAAGCTGGCGGACACCGTCCGCGCGGTCCTGGCCAACGGCATGGGGCTGCTGGGCGTATCGGCTCCGGAAAAGATGTGAGGAAACGCTAAAAAACACGCCTCAGGGCGTGTTTTTTGGCAGAGTCCCGGTCACGCTGCGGCAATGTGCCCCATGGGATCGGGAAGTGGCAGAAAGATTAACTATTAAAAGTCAACCCCGAAAATGAATGGTGGTGGTGAAAA
>ERZ1106915.2441-NODE-2441-length-10621-cov-2.685879_pt1 | contig 10621 bp, 9 predicted proteins | sample MGYA00403653_ERZ1106915 | MGnify/ENA primary metagenome ERZ1106915 (study PRJEB35170, sample SAMEA104062404) | human gut metagenome | biome: human gut; feature: human-associated habitat; material: faeces | place: Denmark | collected 2012-06-06 ... | reverse complement strand
CGAAGCCCTCGTCCTCCCGCAGGCGCAGGTAGTCGAAGGCATAGTCCCGCTCGGCGGGGGCGGCCTGCTCAAAGAGCCACTGGACAAAGGTGGGGGTGTCGTGGGTGCCGGTGTAAATCACCGCGTCCCGGGGGCAGTTGTGGGGGAGGTAAGCGCTCTCGCCCGCAGGATCAAAGGCGTAGACCAGCACCTTCATGCCAGGCAGGCCGCTGTCCGCGATGAAGCGGAGGGCGTCGGCGTCCAGATCCCCCAGATCCTCGGCGATCAGGGCCAGGCCGGGGACGGAGCGCAGGGCCTCCACCAGCTCCATGCCGGGGCCGGGCTCCCAGTGGCCGCCCCGGGCGTCGGACGCCCCGTCGGGGATGCACCAGTAGGTGTGGAAGGCCCGGAAGTGGTCGATGCGCACCACGTCGTACAGCCGGGCCAGGTGGGCGGCCCGGTGCCGCCACCAGGCGAAGCCGGTCTGCCGGTGATAGTCCCAGTCGTACAGGGGATTGCCCCAGTGCTGCCCCTTGTCGGAGAAGGCGTCGGGTGGAACTCCCGCCACACCGGAAGGAGTCATGTCCTCCTTGAGCTGGAACAGCTCTGGGCGGCTCCATACCTCCGCGCTGTCAGGGGAGACGTAGATGGGCAGATCGCCGATGATGGAGATCCCCCTGCCATTGGCGTAGGCTTTTACGGCGGTCCACTGGCGGAAGAACAGGAGCTGGAGGAAGGCGTGGAAGGCGCACTCGTCCGCCAGCTCGGCCCGATAACGGGCCAGGGCCGACGGATGGCGCAGGCGGATCTCGTCGGGCCAGTCCTTCAGCTCCTTGCCACCAAAGCGCTCACGCAGGGCGAGGAACAGGGCGTAGTCAGGCAGCCAGTCTGCCTCCTCCGCCATAAATTCCGCCAGTGGCTGGGCGTAGCGCACCCTGCCGCGTTCCCATGCCCGCCGTAGCAAGGGGATGCGGGTCTGGTGCAGCCAGGCATAGTCCACCCGGTCGGGGTCGGCCCGCCGGGCGGCGTCCAGCTCCTCCTGAGTGAGCAGGCCCTCCCGGTTCAGCTCCTCCAGATCCAGGAAAAAGGGGTTGCCCGCGAAAGAGGATGGGGACATGTAGGGGGAATCACCGCCGCCGGGAGGAACCAGGGGGAGAATCTGCCAGAACTTCTGCCCGGCCTGGGCCAGAAAGTCGATGAAGCTCCGGGCGGGAGCGCCGAGGGTGCCGATGCCATAGGGCCCCGGCAGGGAAAAGACGGGAAGCAGGATACCGCTTGCGCGCGCTTGCATACCAAAACCTCCAATGTGGAACGGACTGTAGTATGCTCCATTATAATCCACCGGCGCGGCCGCCGCAACCCCTGCCTGGCGGAGCTGTCAGACTGTCGAAAACCCTCCTGCCAAAGGCTTCGGAGGGAAGGATAGTGTGAAAGGGAACCGCCAGGGTTCCCTTTCGGGTTGAATCAAACGACTTTTTGGTTCAGGCTGCGCCCTCGATCGTGTCTCGGATGGCGTCAAACACCGCGTCCTGGTCCTCGCACATAACCAGCAGGATGGTCCCGTCCTCCAGAGTCTCCAGACGGGCGTTGCCGGCGATTTCATACTGATCCGCCAGATACTGCTCAAAGCTCTGCTTCTGCCGGTCGATGAAGGCGTTGAGACCCTCCAGCACGGCGTCCGACTTCCCAGCGGCGGGGTAGATGGCGGCGATGCCGTAGGCCTTGATATTCATGGGGGAGACCGACAGGGCGAAGGCGCTCATGTCGGCGGCGGTGACCCCCAGCAGCTCAAAGATCACGTCGGCCATGTCGTCTCCGGCGTCGGTGAGAATACCAATGGCTTCGTTCATCTCGGCGTCCCGGGCGCTCTCAATGGCGGTCTGGTAGAGCTGGGTGCGCTCCTCGGCGGTGAGGGCGCTCGGCTGGCTGGACGTACCGCACCCGGCCAGCAGGGCCAGGAGCAGCAACAGGGGGAGTGTGCGCTGCAATTTCATAGTTCGTTCTCCTTTGTGTTCAGGGCCTGGGTCTCGGCGGGCTGGGCATACAAACGCAGGCCGTTTTCCGCGCCGTCCACCAGTGCCGTGTCCCCGGCCTGGAGCGCGCCGCTGAGAAGCTGCTCGGCGGCCACGTCCTCCACCTGGGCGCGGATGGTGCGGCGGAGGGGCCGGGCACCGTAGTCGGGGTCAAAGCCCTGGTCGGCCAGAGTCTCCAGAGCCCGGTCAGTGAAGCGGAGGGTCACCCCCAGAGCCTTCATACGCTCCCCCACACGTTCCAGCATGCGCCGGGCGATGGCCTGAATCTCCGTCCGGCCGAGCTGGGTAAAGACGATAGTCTCGTCCAGGCGGTTAAGAAATTCCGGGCGAAACACTTTTTTCAGGTCGTCCAGCACCGCGGCCTTCAGCTCCTCGATGGGGCGGGTCTCGCCGTCCCGCCGCTCGGTAGCGGAGAAACCCAGCTTGCTGCCCTTGGCGGTGATACGCGCGGCCCCCACGTTGGAGGTGAGCACCACGATGGCGTTTTTGAAATCCGCCTTGCGGCCCTGGGCGTCGGTCACCATCCCGTCCTCCATGATCTGGAGCAGGATGCCCCAGATGTCCGGGTGGGCCTTTTCGATCTCGTCAAAGAGCACCACGCAATAGGGCCGCCGCCGCACCTTTTCGGTGAGCTGGCCCCCCTCCTCGTGGCCCACATAGCCCGGCGGTGAGCCGATGAGGCGGGAGACGGCGTGCTTTTCCATATACTCGGACATGTCGAAGCGGAGCAGGGCCTCCTCGCTGCCAAATAAGGTGGCGGCCAGGGCCTTGCACAGCTCAGTCTTGCCTACGCCGGTGGGGCCCAGAAAGAGGAAGCAGCCCGTGGGCCGCCCCGGCTCCTTGAGTCCCACCCGGCCCCGGCGGACGGCTCGGGCAACGGCCCGTACCGCCTCCTCCTGGCCCACCACCCGGCGGTGGAGGGCCTCCTCCAGGCCGAGCAGCCGGGCGCTTTCCGCCTCGGTGAGGGTGGTGACGGGGACTCCTGTCCATCCCGACACCACGGCGGCCACGTCCTCGGCGGTCACCGCGCCGGTGTTCTGGCCGGAGCGCCAGGCGGTCTTCTGCTGCTCCAGCTCCTTGCGGAAGTCCTCCTCCGCGTCCCGCAGCATGGCGGCTTTCTCAAAGTCCTGGCCCCGGATGGCCTCCTCCTTCTCGCGGCGGGTGTGCTCCACCTTCTCCTCCAGCTCCCGCAGGTCCGGCGGGGTGGCCAGCCGCTCCATCCGTACCCGGGAGCAGGCCTCGTCGATGAGGTCGATGGCCTTGTCCGGCAGGTGGCGGTCCCCGATGTACCGGGTGGAGAGGGCCACGGCGGCGTCAATGGACTCGTCGGTGATCTGGAGGCGGTGGTGGGCCTCATAGCGGTCCCGCAGGCCCCGGAGGATGGCCCGGGCGGTGTCCTGATCGGGTTCGGGTACCAGAACGGGCTGAAAGCGCCGCTCCAGGGCGGCGTCCTTCTCGATATACTTGCGGTACTCGTCGGTGGTGGTGGCGCCGATGACCTGCAGCTCGCCCCGGCCCAGGGCGGGCTTGATGATGTTGGCCGCGTCGATGGCCCCCTCGGCGGAGCCGGCGCCCACAATGGTGTGCAGTTCGTCGATGAAGAGGATGATGCCACCTACCCGGCGCACCTCCGCCAGGATGTTCTTGACCCGCTCCTCAAACTCGCCCCGGTACTTGGTGCCCGCCACCATGGAGGACAGGTCCAGGGAAAGCAGACGCTTGGAGCGCAGCTCGTCGGGCACATCCCCGGCCACCATCCGGCGGGCCAGCCCCTCGGCCACGGCGGTCTTGTTCTTCGGGCGGCGGGAGAGGATCTGGATGACCCGGTTGATCTCCCTGTCCCGGCCCACCACCGGGTCCAGCATGCCCCCGGCGGCCAGCCGGGTGAGATCGCGGGAGAACTGGTCCAGCAGCTTGGTGTCGCCGCCGTACTCCCGCTCCCGTGTCTTGCCGCCGCCCCGGAAGGGGGAGGGGGAGGCCTCGCCCCCCATGGCGGCCACCACGTCGGCGTGGAGCCGCCGGGGCTCCACGCCGGTGCCGGAGAGCACCCGCACCGCCACCCCGTCCCCCTCCCGGAGGATGCCCAGCAGCAGGTGCTCGGTACCCACGTAGTGGTGGCCCAGCCGGGCGGCCTCGGTGAGGGAGAGCTCGATGATCTTCTTGCACCGGGGGGTGAGCCCCTGGGACGGCGCGCCGCCGGGGGCGCCCACCCCCACCATGCGGGCGATGGCGGCCTTCAGGCTCTCTGGCTCCAGCCCGGCGGACTGGAGCACCTTGGCGGCCACCCCTTTGCCCTCCCGGGCCAGGCCCAGCAGCAGGTGCTCGCTGCCCACATAGCCGTGGCCCAGCTCGGCCGAACACTCCTGGGCCAGCCGCAGGGCGGCCTGGGCCCGCTCGGTAAATCTGGTTTCGCTCATGTGTTCACCTCGTTTGCTCCGTCTCCAAAAGAGGAGCCTCCACTGCCTTTTGACGGGCTTCATCCGCTGTGCCACGCCCCTTTTCTTTTGTTCTGTGCTGGTGCAGGCCGCTGCGCGGCGCGCCATCCAGCTCCGGGGTTAGGCTCCCGGCCGCCTCCATGTGAAATTGAGAGGATTTGTCCATGGAAAAATACGCCTCCTTCGGGTGGCTGGATTCTATTTTTTCCCACTGTGAAAAAATATACCCACAGTCGGCGCATTTTAGCATTGCATTTTTAAAAAGTTATGGTACAATGACTTTAGCTTGAGTGTTTGGAGGTGTATCCAATGGCCTATGTCATCAGCGACGCTTGCGTGAGCTGCGGTGCCTGTGAGGGCAACTGCCCCGTGGGCGCGATCTCCCAGGGCGACGAGCACTACGTCATCGATGCCGGTTCCTGCATCGACTGCGGTTCTTGCGCCGATACCTGCCCCACGGGTGCCATCTCCCAGGGCTGATTTTGGTACGTAAGTGAAAAACAGCGGCATGCCGTGCGGTATGCCGCTGTTTTTAAATTGCTGGAAAGGAAACGACCGTGAGAGAGAAAGAGAGACGGCTGGAGGGCAGGGATCTGCTTCTGGTGGGCTTCACCCTGTTCTCCATGTTTTTTGGGGCGGGCAATCTGATTTTTCCGCCCAATATTGCGGCCCAGGCGGGTACCCAAACCTGGCCCGCTATGCTGGGGCTGGCCCTCAGCGCGGTGGGGCTGCCGGTACTGGGGGTGGTGGCGGTGGCCCGCTCCGGCGGGCTGGATGCCCTGGGCAGCCGTGTGCATCCCGCCTTTGCCCGGGTGTTCACCATCGTGGCCTATCTGGCCATAGGTCCCTGCCTGGCCATCCCCCGGACGGCCACCACCTCTTTTGAAATGGCCGTCCCTCCCTTCGTGGGAGCGGACGCCCCCATCGGGGTGTATCAACTGGTCTACTCCCTGGTGTTCTTCGCCGCCGCCCTGTTCATCGCCCTGCGGCCGGAGAAGCTCACCGACCGGCTGGGCAAGATTCTCTGCCCCATCCTGGTGGCGCTGATTGTCGTCACCTTTGTGGGCTGTCTGGTCAACCCGCTGGAGGGCTACGGTCCGGCCACCGGGGACTACGCGACCCATGCGGTGGTCAAGGGCTTCATCGAGGGCTATCAGACCATGGACACCATCGCCGCCCTGGCCTTCGGCATTGTCATTGCGGTGAACATCCGCGCCCGGGGCGTGGAGGAGGAGGGCGCCGTGGTGCAGGGTACCGTCCGGGCGGGGGTGGTCGCCGGAGGGATGCTGCTGGCGGTCTACTGCATGCTGGCCCACATCGGCGCTCTGTCTGGCGGCGCACTCCCCAACCCGGCCGACGGGGCGGAGGCCCTCACCAATGTGGTGGGCCTGCTGTTCGGCACCGTGGGCAGCGTCCTGCTGGCGGGTATCTTCCTCATTGCCTGCTTCAATGTGTGCGTGGGCCTTATCAGCTCCTGCGGCGAGTACTTCCACAGCATCTGCCCCCGGCTGAGCTACCGGGGGTGGGCGGTGCTCTTCGCTTTGGTGAGCATGGCCATCTCCAATGCTGGCTTGGCCCAAATCCTGGAAGTGTCCGCGCCGGTGCTCAGCGCCATCTACCCGGTGGCTATCGTGCTCATCGCCCTGTCCTTCTTCCAGCGGTGGCTGGAGGGCCGCCGGTGGGTGTATCCCGCGGCGGTACTGTGCACTGGGGTGTTCAGCGTACTCTTTGCCCTAAAGGGTCTGAAGGTGCCTCTGGACTTTCTGGATGCCCTGCCCCTGGCGGACGTAGGCCTGGGCTGGGTGCTCCCCGCAGGAGTGGGTATCGTGCTGGGCCTGCTGCTCTCCGGCCGAAAGAGATAACCGACAAGCGCCGTCCCGGCCGGGACGGCGCTTGTTGTATCCAGAAGGCCACTGGCTGGGCCAGTGGCCTTCTGGATACAACAAACCGGCGGCGGAGCTGTGTCCGCCGCCGGTTTAGGGTTAACCGCCGTAGCCGTCGGGGTGGGAGGAATGCCACTTCCAGGCGGAGGCGATGATGTCCTCCACATTGGTGTACTTGGGCTGCCAGCCCAGCACCTCCGTGGCCTTCCGGCTGGAGGCGATCAGTGTGGCGGGATCGCCGGGGCGGCGGCCCTCCTCCCGGACGGGGATGGGGTGGCCGGTGACCCGGCGGGCGGCCTCGATGATCTCCCGGTTGGAGAAGCCCTGTCCGTTGCCCAGGTTGAAGGCGGCGGAGGTGTTGGTGCGCTTCAGGTAGTCTAGGGCCAGGAAGTGGGCGTCGATGAGATCCTCCACGTGGATGTAGTCCCGGATACAGGTGCCGTCCTTGGTGGGGTAGTCGGTGCCAAAGAGGGAGAGCTGCTCCCGCTTGCCCTGGGCCACTTGGAGGATGAGGGGGATCAGGTGGCTCTCCGGCCGGTGATCCTCGCCGATGGAGCCGTCGTGCCAGGCTCCGGCCACGTTGAAGTAGCGCAGGGCGCAGAACTTGAGGCCGTGGGCCAGGTCGCACCACTTGAGCATCTTCTCCACGATGAGCTTGCTCTCGCCGTAGGGGTTGGTGGGGTTCTGAGGGTGGGCCTCGTCGATGGGCACATACTCCGGCTCGCCGAAGGTGGCGGCGGTGGAGGAGAACACCAGATAGGGCACCTTGTGGGCCAGCATGGTCTCGATGAGGGTCAGCCCGGCGGTGACGTTGTTGCGGAAATACTGCTCGGGCACCTGCATACTCTCTCCCACCAGGGAGAAGGCGGCGAAGTGGATGACCGCCTCGATGGGCTCCCTGGAAAATACATCGTCCAGGAAGGCCCGGTCGGCCACGCTGCCCACATAGAGGCGGCCGCCCTTGAGGGCCTCCCGGTGGCCCTTGGACAGGTCGTCCACCACCACCACGTCGGCCCCCCGCTCGATCAGGGCGGCCACGCAGTGGCTGCCGATATACCCGGCGCCGCCGGTCACTAGAATTGCCATAGCAAAAACCTCGTTTCTTTTATAGTGTCTCCAAAAGGAAACGCCCGATGCTCTCCATGGCCTCGGTGGCCTTTTTCATGGGGAACATCTGGAATACATGCCAGAGATCCGTCCACACCTCCAGCCGGCAAGGCACCGCGGCCTGCACCAGCCGGTCCCGCAGGCGGATGGAGTCGGAAAGCAGCAGCTCGCTGCTTCCCGCCTGGATGAGGGTGGGGGGAAAGTCCTTCAAATCGCCGAACAGGGGGGAGAGCCGGAAGTCGGACCAGTCCTGGTCCCGGGCGTAGGCGTCCCGAACGGCGTGAATATAGTTGACCGTGAGCACCGGGTCGATAGCGGCCCGCTCCTGGTAGGACTTGCCGCTGGCGGTCATATCTGTCCACGGGGAGAGGAGAATGAGGGCCCGGGGCAGCCGCCGTCCGGCCTCTTTGAGCAGGTGGGTGAGCACCAGGGCCAGGTTTCCGCCGGCGGAGTCGCCGGCCACCACCACGTCCCGGGCGCCGTAGCCCTGGTACATCAGGTAGTCCCAGGCCTTCACGGCGTCCTCCACCGCGGCGGGATAGGGGTGCTCCGGGGCGAGGCGGTACTCGAAGGAGAGCACCTGCCAGCCGGTGACGTTGGCCAGCTTGGAGGCCAGAATACGGGAATAGCCCAGGTTGCCGCTGGTATAGCCGCCCCCGTGGCAGTAGAGGATGGCCCGGCGGCGGTCGTGGCCCCGGTGGGGACGCACCCAGGCGCAGTTCATGCCGTCCAGCTCAAAGGGCTCCCAGCTCATGCCAGCCATGGGGGCCACCAAACGGCCCAGCAGCTCCTGCCCCTTGCGCTGCTTCTCCAGATCCTCCACATTCATGGTCTCCGGCGTGGCGGCGGTGTGAATGGCCTTGAGGGCGCGCATGAAGGGGTCCAGGCGGCGGGTCTCGTCGGCCTGGCGCTCTTCCGGTGTGCGGCGGGCCAGCTTGATGTGGATACGGTCCTGTTCCATAGTGGAAGTCCTCCTTGTCAACTGTTCTGATTATACCACAGGTCTGCCGGAAAAGAAAGGGTGGATCGCCCGTATTCCCCTTGCCGCGGAGGATGGAACGTGGTATGATAGGCCTAGATTATGTTGACCGGAAGGGGGGCGGAGTATGCCGAGGGACAAGCGGGGCGAAAAGCCGGAGTGGTATCCCCTGGACAATGCGGGTGTGCTCTATTCCGCCCTCCAGAAGGAGAAATATTCGGCCATCTACCGCTTCTCCGCCGTGATGGCGGAGCGGGTGGACCGGGATGCCCTGCAGCGGGCCGTGGACAAAACCATGCCACGGTTCCCGTCCTTCGGGGTGCGCATCAAGAAGGGGGCTTTCTGGTACTACTTCGAGCCAAACAGCGCCCCCGGGCCCTTTGTGAAGGAGGATATCTCCAACCCCTGCCAGCCGGTGCGCTTCCGGGAGGACAACGGCTGGCTGGTACGCTTTTACTATTATGAGAAGCGCATCTCCGTGGAGGTGTTCCACGCCGTCAGTGACGGCGGCGGGGCGCTGGTATTTTTCAAGACTTTGCTGGCGGTCTACCTGCGGGAGCTGGGGTATTCCATCCCAAACACCCACGGCATTCTGGACGTGGCGGAGGAGCCCCGGCGGGCGGAACGGGAGGACGCCTACGGCCGCTACGCCACCGTGCGTCCCCGGCGGGAGAAGCGGGGGAAAAAGGCCTACCAGAACAACGGTACGGCAGAGCCTTTCTATACCTTCAACGTCACCATGGGCTTCTGCTCGGTGGCCCGGCTGAAGGAGAAGGCCTGGGGCTACGGGGTGTCCATCACGGAGTACCTGACTGCCGTCCTGCTGAAGGTGATCGCCGACAAGCAGCACCGGGAGCGCCCCCGGCGGGAGAGGCCGGTGGCGCTGGCCATACCTATCAACCTGCGGGGCTGGTTTCCCTCGGAAACCCTGCGCAACTTCATTTTGACGGTGCGGCCCTCCATCGACCCCTCTCTGGGGGAGTATACCTTTGAAGAGGTGCTCTCTCAGGTGCACCACTATCTCCGGCTGAACATCAACCGCCAACAGATGCAGGCGGCCATCGCCGGGAATGTGAAATTCACCACAAACCGGCTGCTGCAGATCGTCCCCATCGTGCTGAAGAATCCGGTTATGTCCCTGGGCTACAAGCTGGCGGGGGTACTGCCTTACTCGGGCACCTATACCAACCCAGGCCCCTTCCCCGTGCCGGAGGAGATGGCTCCACACATACACCATATGGAGGTGATTCTGGGCCAGGCCACCACGCCCCGGCCCCACTGTGCCTCCATGAGCTATGGGGATATCATGGAGATCACCTTCGCGGGTACCCAAAAGGAGAGCGATACCGAGCGGGATTTTTTCCGCTTTCTGGTGCGGGAGGGCATTCCGGTGAAGGTGGAGAGCAACCGGACGGAATAAGCCAAAGGAGGCCCACATATGTCTTACTGTGTTCATTGCGGCGTGGAGCTGGACGCCACGGCGTCCTTCTGCCCTCTGTGCCATACGCGGGTTCTGGACCCCGGCCAACCGGTGGATACCGTCTCTCCCAAGCCCTTTCCCACCCGGCGGGGGGAGGTGGCGCCGGCGGCCAAACAGGAGGTGGCGCTGCTCATTACCGCCATGCTCGCCTCGGTGGCGGTGTGCTGCGGCGTACTCAATCTGTTTCTGCGGGCGGACAGGACCTGGTCGCTGTACGTCATCGGCGCGTCGGCCATGCTGTGGCTGTGGCTGGTGCCGCCACTGCTGGCCCGGGGGATGCACCTGCTGCTGCGGCTGTTGCTGGACATCGCGGCGGTGGCCCTGTACGTCTATCTGATCTCGGTGGATCTCAATGGGGGGGACTGGTACCTGGGGCTGGCAGCCCCCATCATCCTGTGGGGCGGGGCGATCCTTCTCCTGCTGGGGCTGGTGCTGCGGGTCTACCGCCGGTCGGCCCTCACTACGCTGACGATTCTGATCGGCAGCATTGGAGTCTTTGTGTTCGGAATGGAGTTTTTTGTGGACCGCTGGCTGCACCAGCTTTGGAGCCCGTCCTGGTCCCTGGTGGTGCTCACCATCTGCATCGGAATGGTGATTCCGCTCATCATTATTCGCCGCGTCCCCGCCCTCCGGGAGGAGGCGCGCAGAAGGTTCCATCTCTGAAAGATGTGCTTGACAGATCCACAGCGCGGAAGTTAGAATAGGAGAGAGAACGAAACACGTCG
>ERZ1106915.2436-NODE-2436-length-10655-cov-3.070377_pt1 | contig 10655 bp, 10 predicted proteins | sample MGYA00403653_ERZ1106915 | MGnify/ENA primary metagenome ERZ1106915 (study PRJEB35170, sample SAMEA104062404) | human gut metagenome | biome: human gut; feature: human-associated habitat; material: faeces | place: Denmark | collected 2012-06-06 ... | reverse complement strand
TGCCACGCACAGATAGTCCAGCAGGGCCCAGCCGGAATGTCCCAGCCACAAAAACGCCTCGCCAGCGATGTCGTCTCCGTCAAACAGGCACCAGGGGCGGTACTGCCCCCTGGCCCACATCTCCTCCATATTCCGCAGGGGCTTCAGCTCCGCGGCTGGGAAGGCCGTCCGCAGGTCCCGGTCATACACTGTCCGCAGCTGCTCCAGTGTGGGAATCCTCAGTTCCATCGGTAAACTCCTTTGTCATGATGATGGCATCCTCCTTGGGATGCTCGTAGTAGTTCTTCCGCCGGCCCACGCCCCGGAAGCCCCGGCTGCCGTACAGGGCGATGGCCCCGTAGTTGGAGGCCCGGACCTCCAGGGTCAGAAACGCCAGGCGGTGGGCCTGGGCAAAGTCCAGGAACACCTGGAGGAGCTTGCCGGCGATGCCGTTGCGTCGGCACTCCGGCCGCACGGCCACATTGGTGATGTAGCCCTCATCCAGCACCACCAGCAACCCGGCGTAGCCCACCACCCGGTCCTGGTCGTCCAGGGCCACCAGGAAGGCGGCACAGTCGTTTTCCAGCTCCTCCGCCAGCATGTTCCGGGACCAGGGGGTGGAGAAGCAGATCCGCTCCAGCTCCGCCACCTCATCCAGATGATCCCCGTTCATGGGGACGATGCGCACGTGCATCTGTTGTCTCATGGTTCTCTCTCCTTTTCCGTGGCCGCCAAAATGCGCGCCGCCGTCTCCCGGGGTGTCAACTCCGTCACATCCAGACACCGGACGTCCAGGGTGCTGTACAGCGGCAGATATGCAAGACTCCGGTTTACCACATCCGGCTCCCGGACACCTGCCCGGATGTCCCCCTCCAGCCGAGTCCGCAGGGTCTCCGACGTACAGACCAGGGCGACAGCCCGCAGGGCATATGGCTCTGTCAGACGGCGGAGCAGATCCGCCCAGATCTCCCGCCGGTGCAGGACCCAGCAGAAGATCACATGGTCATAGGCCGTGCAGCGGAGGAAGCGGTTCAGGAGGAAGGCAATGTTCTCCAGCACCATCTCCCGGGTCTCCTCTGTCACCTGGAAGGGATGGGCGTCCCAGCACCAGTCTCCGTCCAGGAACACGCTGCGGTCCAGCATCTGCTGTAGCTGGCGGCAGGCGGCGGTCTTGCCCACCCCCATGGGGCCGCCGATCATATACAGACACTTCCCGGTCCCACGCCCCGCCCCCATTTTCAGCAGCGGTCTCTCTTCACTCTTCACGCTTATCTCTTCGCTCTGATCTTCGTCAGCCCTTGGCCTCCAGCCAGTTCTTCCCCCAGTGGGCGTCCGCCGTCAGGGGGACGGAGAGGGTCACCACCCGCTCCATCTCCTCCTTCAAAAGCGCCGCGGCCTGCTCCGCCTGGGCCTCCGGGCACTCCACAATCAGCTCGTCGTGGACCTGGAGCACCAGCCGGGCCTCCGGCAGTTCAGAGCGCAGCCGCTTCCACACCGCCGCCATGGCCAGCTTCATAATGTCCGCCGCCGTGCCCTGGATGGGCATATTCAGCGCCACCCGCTCCCCGAAGGAGCGGAGGTTGAAGTTGGAGGACTTCAGCTCCGGCAGGTCCCGCCGCCGGTGGAACAGCGTCTCCACATACCCCTGCTCCTTGGCCTTGGCCACGATGGAATCCATATACGTTCGGACGCCGGGGAAGGTGGCGAAGTACGCCTCCATATACGCCTTGGCCTCCGCCACGGTGACGCCGATGTCCTGGCTCAGGGAGAAGGCGGAGATGCCGTAGACGATGCCGAAGTTCACCGCCTTGGCCCGGCGGCGCATCTCGTGGGTCACTTGCTCCGGGGGCACGCCGAACACCTGGGAGGCGGTGACGGTGTGGATATCCTCCCCGGTGCGGAAGGCGGCAATCATGTGCTCGTCCCCCGCAATGTGGGCCAGCAGACGCAGTTCAATCTGGGAGTAGTCCGCGTCCACCAGCACCCTCCCCGCGGGGGCCACAAACATCTTGCGCAGCTCCGCCCCCAGCTCGGTGCGGACGGGGATGTTCTGGAGGTTGGGCTCGGTGGAGCTCAGCCGCCCGGTGGCGGTGACGGTGTTCTGGAAGGAGGTGTGGATGCGTCCGTCGGCGGCGATGACCTTGGTCAGCCCGTCCACATAGGTGGATTTCAGCTTGGCCAACTGCCGGTAGTCCAGCACTGCCTCCACAATGGGGTGCTTGTCCCGCAGCTTCTCCAGCACGTCGGCGTTGGTGGAGTAGCCCGTCTTGGTCTTTTTCACCGGGGGCAGGCCCAGCTTGTCAAACAGGATGCGGCCGAACTGCTGGGTGGAGTTGATGTTGAACTCCTCCCCCGCCAGCTCGTAGATGAGGGCCTCGTCGGCCTGAATACGCCCGTCCAGCAGGATACCGAAGTCGGCCAGCGCCCTCCGGTCCACCAGCATGCCCGCCCGTTCCATTTCCGCCAGCACGGGACAGAGGGGCAGCTCCAGCCCGTAATAGAGCTCGTGCATGTCCAGCTCCTCCAGCTTGGGGGCGAGGGCACGATACAGCGCGGCCGCCAAGGCGGCGTGGGCGCACATGGCCTCCGCCGGTCCCGCCGGGTCGGCCAGGGGGCCGAAAGCGTCGGGGGCCAGGTACTCCTTTGCCTTGGGGAACTCCTGGTTGAAATAGGTGATACCCAGCTTCTCCAGCTCGTAGCTGCCGTCGGTGGGAGAGCGCAGATAGGCGGCCAGGGCGGTGTCAAAGCAGAACCCGTCGGTGCTCAGCCCCTCGTCCAGCAGCAGGTGCATCAGATCCTTGACATTGTGGGACACCTTTTGGATCTCTCCGGAGAACAGGGCCCGCAGCAGCTCATTGTACCCCTCCAGCCGGTCCGCCGCGCACAGGGCAGCCCTGGCTCCGCCGTCCCAAGCCACCGCCACCACATCCAGAGAGGGCAGGGCCAGCACCGCGACCCACGGCTCCCTCCGCCACTGCTCCACCAGCTCCTCCATGCGAACCCGGTCGGTGACGCGCTCCTGCCGGACGGCCCCGGCGGCGGGCTTGTCCGCCCGTCCGGCCGCCGGGCCGCCGCTCAGCCCCATCTTGTCGATGAGCTTGTTGAACTCCAGCGCCAGAAACAGCTCGTACAGGGCAGGGCCGTCCGGCTCCCGCCGCCGGGCGTCCTCGGGGGAGAAGTCGATGGGCGCGTCGCAGCGGATGGTGGCCAGATCATAGGACATTCTGGCCTGTTCTTCCCCCTCGGCCAGCTTTTTCTTGACCGCGGGCTTGGCCTCCACGCCCTCCACGTCGGCGTAGATGGCCTCCACGCTCTGGTAGCGCTGGATCAGATCCATCGCAGTCTTCTCCCCAATGCCCTTGATGCCTGGAATGTTGTCGCTGGTGTCCCCCATCAGCGCCTTCAAGTCCACAATGTGGACGGGGTCGAAGCCGTAGGCCTCCCGGAAGGTCTCCGGGGTCATCTCCTTCGTGGTGGTCTGCCCCATTCGGGTGGACACCAGCTTGACCCGGGTGGCGTCGGAGACCAACTGCAGGGAGTCCTTGTCGCCGGTGACGATCACGGTTTCCCACCCGGCGGCGGTATCCCTGGCGGCGATGGTGCCGATCAGATCGTCGGCCTCCCAGCCGTCCAGCTCGTAGCGGGGGATATTCATGGCGGCCAGCACGTCCTTGAGCACGGGAAGCTGGGCGGCCAGCTCGTCGGGCATCCCCTTCCGCTGCGCCTTGTATCCCTCGTAGGCCAGGTGGCGGAAGGTGGGGGCCTTCCGGTCGAAGGTGACGCACAGGGCGTCGGGCTTCTCCTCGTCCAGCAGCTTGAGCAGGATGTTGACAAAGCCATAGACGGCGTTGGTGGGCTGCCCGTCCTTGGTGGTAAGCATCCGTATACCGTAAAAGGCCCGGTTGATGAGGGAATTGCCGTCAATGACCATGAGTTTCATGCGGTAGCCTCCTGTCCCCGGGCACGCCCGGAGCAATTCAATGAGATAATATTATACCATACTACAATAAATTAGTCAAAAATACGAATAGCACCAGGCGGCCCAATTCCTTGGGCCGCCTGGTTTTTTCCGTGGAGCAGTATGACATTTAAGATTATTTTAGTCAACAATCCGGAGAGCACCAAGGAGCCAATCCAGCTCTATGGGGGCGTTTCCTTACTCCTCCCCGTCCGCCGGGACAACCACAACCGCCCCCGTTCCGCCGTCCTCTCCGGCCGTGAAAAAGCTGGTCATCAGCCGGGGCTCGCCCTGCTCGTCCAAATAAACCCGTACCTGTGCCTGTTCCTCCCCCTCGCCGCACTCATACAGGTATTCTCCCTGGTCGGTCAGCGCCTGGGTTACATCGGTCTCCACTCCGTCCACAATCAGGATGGTGCGGCCGTCCCGCTCCTCCAGGGACGCCTCCGGGAGGCGCAGTCCTCCCGTCCCCTCCTCCGTATTCACCGGGGAATCCGCCCAGGCCTCCCCGGCGACCGCGGCGTCGCGGAGACTTGTGAGATAGGTCATAATCGCCTCAGAATTGGCGGCGCTCACCGTTACCACCAGCATGGCGGCCACGGCGGCGGCCACCAGGCCCAGACGCATGGGGCGGTGGAACTTGCGCTTCTTTTCCTGCTCAGTCATTTGGATAACCTCCTCTAATTTTTCCTCGGATACATGCAGCTCCGAGCAGAGTTCACGGTATTGATTGGGTTCAAACATAGCCCTTTCCCTCCTCTTCTTCGGACAGCTCCCTCCGCAGCCGCTCCCTGGCCCGCTGGAGCCAGGTCTGCACCGTGGACGGATTGGCATGAAGGGCCGCGGCGACCTCCTTGACGGAGCAGCCCTCGTAGTAATACAGATAGATGGTCAGGCGGTACTTGGTCTCCAGGCCCATGACGGCCTGGAACAGCTCGCGTTTGGCGGGGTCGTCGGACACCGGCGCGTCCCACTGCTCATCCAGCGGCACGGCGCGGCTCCGCCAGAAGGAGCGCAGCAGGCGCCGGCTCTCGTTCACCGCCACCCGCAGCAGCCAGTGCTTCCGGTGCTCCTCGCTCTCAAAGCGGTCTCCCTGCTGGTAGAGCTTGAGCAGGACGGTCTGGGTCACGTCCTCCGCGTCCGCCCGGTTCTTCAGGGCGTGGTAGGCAACCCGGTAGAGCATGTCCCCGTAGGTGCGGGCCACCCGCTCGAATGTCTCGTCTGTCATGGGTACTCCCTTCCTTGCGGTCGTCGTTTGAAAGGCCTTTCACTGAGAATGCCCGCGGGCGGCGGAAAATATCTCAGGCCGGGCAAAAAAAGAGGGCGGAATTTCCCTCTGGGGAAATCCGCCCCCGGTCTTACCGGCCCAGACGCCGGTAGACCGTGATATACATGGTGAGCAGACAGGCCAGCCCGCCGAGCACGTTGGAGACCGGCTCCGCCACGAAAACCCCGTCCACCCCCATGCCCAGCCCCGGCAGCAGGAGCGTCAGCGGGGCCACAATGAAGGCCTTGCGCAGCAGGGAGAAAAACACCGCGCTCCTGGAGCGCCCCAGGCCCACGAACACCGACTGCCCGATGAACTGGAAGGACATGCAGAAGAAGGCGGCGAAATAGAGCCGGAAGGCCGGGATCCCCGCGGCGATCAGCTCCGGCTCGTCGTTAAAGATGCGGATGAGCAGCTCGGGCACGGCCATAACCAGCGCCCACGCCGCCACGGAGTAGCCCACCGTAAGCACCGTGGTGAACCGGATGCCCCGGCGCACCCGCTCGTACTCCCCCGCGCCGTAGTTGTAGCCCAGCACCGGCTGGCAGCCGTTGGTGATGCCCTGCACCGGCATGGACACCACCTCCCGGATGGAGTTGATGACGGTCATCACCCCCACGTAGAGGTCGCCGCCGTAGTGCTGGAGGGAGGCGTTGCACAGCACCTGCACCAGGCTGTTGGTCATGGACATGACAAAGCCGGAGGTGCCCAGGGCCAGGATGCGGCGCACCCGGGCGGCCTGGAGCCGCAGGGTGTTCCACCGCAGCCGGAGGAGCGCCCGCCGTCCGGTGAGGAACTTCAGCACCCACAGGGCGGAACAGCCCTGGGCGAGCACGGTGGCCAGGGCCGCCCCCCGCACCCCCATATCCAGGGCAAAGATGAAGATGGGATCCAGCACGATGTTCACCGCCGCGCCCAGGGCCACCGTCATCATCCCCATGCGGCTGAAGCCCTGGGCGTTGATGAAGGGGTTCATACCCAGTCCGATCATCACAAAGAGGGTGCCCAGCAGATAGATGGTCAGGTAGTCGTTGGCGTAGGGGAAGGTCAGATCGCTGGCCCCAAAGAGATAGAGGATGGGCCGCCGGAAGGCCAGCCCCAGGGCCGTCAGCCCCGCGCCGAAGAGGAGGAGCAGCGCAAAGGAGTTGCCCAAGATGCGCTCGGCCTCCCCGTTCTCCCCCTTGCCCCGGTGAATGGAGCACAGGGGCGCGCCCCCCATGCCGCACAGGTTGGCAAAGCCCATGAGGATGGAAATGATGGGCAGGCACAGCCCCAGCCCGGTCAGGGACAGGTGCCCCGGCAACCGGCCCAGGTACATGCGGTCTACAATATTATAAAGGATGTTGATGAGCTGCGCCACCGTCATGGGGAGCGCCATCTGAAGGATGTTCCGCGCCATGCTCCCCCTGGAAAAGTCGTTCTGTGTCTGCCTCTCCGTCCTTCTCCCCCCTTTGTCCCGCACTTGAATCCGCTATAATGGTTCTATTTTACCGATATTCCGCCTGTTTGGCAAGGGAAGGCCCTTCCGCGCATGTGTAAACACGAAGCGAAGCAAAGAGGAGACCGTTTTCCGGTCTCCTCCCTTTGATGGCTTAGATCCGCGTCCAGGTGGTGCCGTCCTTGCCGTCCTTGATCTCCACACCCATGGCGCGGAGCTGGTCGCGGATGGCGTCGGCCTCGGCCCAGTTCTTGGCGCGCTTGGCCTCCAGGCGCTTGGCGATCAGGGCCTCGATCTCCTCCGCGCCCTCCACGGGGGCGGCCTGCTGGGCCTTGAGGGCGTCGGCGTGGGCGAGCAGCTCCAGTCCCAGGACCTGGTCGAAGCTGTCCAGCGCCGCCCGCTTGGTGGCGTCGTTCACGCCGGCCTTGAGCACGTCGTACAGGGCGGTAACCCCCAGAGAGGTGTTGAGATCGTTGCCCACCGCCTCAAGGAAGTCGTTCTTGAACCGCTCCAAGGCCGCTTCATCCACGCCTCCCTCGCCGCTCAGGGCGGCCACACGGGCCACCAGCTTGTCATAGGCGGCCTTGGCGTTGTCCAGGTTCTCCCAGGAGAACACCAGGCCCTTGCGGTAGTGGGACTGGAGGCAGAAGAAGCGGTACACCAGCGGATCATACCCCTTCTCCTCCAGCAGGGAGACGGTGAGGAACTCCCCCTTGGACTTGCTCATCTTGCCAGAGTTGGTGTTCAGGTGGTGGATATGCACCCAGTATTTGCACCAGGGATGGCCCAGGTACGCCTCCGACTGGGCGATCTCGTTGGTATGGTGGGGGAAAGCGTTGTCGATGCCGCCGCAGTGGATGTCCAGGTGCTCCCCCAGATACTTCATGGAGATACAGGAGCACTCGATGTGCCAGCCGGGGTAGCCCACGCCCCAGGGGGAATCCCACTTCAGGGCCTGGTCCTCAAACTTGGACTTGGTGAACCAGAGGACAAAGTCGTTTTTATTGCGCTTGTTGGTGTCCTCCTCCACGCCCTCCCGGACGCCCACGGCCAGATCCTCCTCGTCGTGGTCGTTGAACACATAATACTTCTCCAGCTTGGAGGTGTCGAAGTAGACGTTGCCGCCGGCGAAGTAGGCGTAGCCCCTGTCAATGAGGGAGGAGATGACCTTGATATAGTCACCGATCATGCCGGTAGCAGGCTGCACCACGTCGGGGTACTTGATGTTCAGCTTCTTGCAGTCGGCAAAGAAGGCATCGGTATAAAATTGGGCGATCTCCATCACGGTCTTGTGCTCCCGCTGGGCCCCCTTGAGCATCTTGTCCTCGCCGGTGTCGGCGTCGGAGGCCAGGTGTCCCACGTCGGTGATGTTCATGACGCGGGTGACGTCATAGCCCGCATAGCGGAGCAGCTTCTCCAGCACGTCCTCCATGATATAGCTGCGCAGATTGCCGATGTGAGCAAAGTGGTACACTGTGGGGCCGCAGGTGTACATGGACACCTTGCCCGGCTCATGGGGGACAAACTCCTCCTTGGTGTGGGTTGCGGAATTGTAGATTTTCATAGATTCTTACTCCTTGCCTGTTCATCCATCAGTTGTTCCAGCCATTCCAGCCGGGAATTCAACGCCTGAAGCTCCTTCTGCACCGGGTCGGTCACGTGGATCTGGTCCACCTGCCCGGCGAAGTCCACCTTCTCCCCGGCGATGCGTACCACCCGGGCGGGGACGCCCACGGCGGTGGCCTCCGGCGGTATTTCGCTGAGCACCACCGCGTTGGCCGCGATGCGGGAATTGTCCCCTACTTTGAAGGGGCCCAGCACTTTGGCTCCGGCGGACACCATCACATTGTTCCCCAGGGTGGGGTGGCGCTTGCCGTGGTCCTTGCCGGTGCCCCCCAGGGTGACCCCGTGGTAGAGCAGGCAGTCGTCGCCGATCTCGGTCGTCTCGCCGATGACGATGCCCATGCCGTGGTCGATGACCAGCCGCCGGCCGATCTGCGCGCCGGGGTGGATCTCAATTCCCGTCCAGCAGCGGCTCCACTGGCTCACCAGCCGGGCCAGGAAGAAGAGCCGGTGCCGATAGAGAAAGTGGGCAAGCCGGTGGTAGATGAGCGCGTGCACGCCCGGGTAGAGCAGAAAAATCTCCAGCCGGCTCCGGGCCGCCGGATCGCGGGCCTGATAGGCCCGCAGGGTCTCGCCTAGCCGCGTCAGTCCAAACACCTCCTGAAAAACAGAAACGCCTCCCATGCCGGACGGCATAAGAGGCGGTACAAATCGCGGTTCCACTCTCATTTCTCACTCAAAGGCCGGTAACGGGGCCAGCCGGGGGGCATCCATATCCCCCGCGCTCCCGGACGCACATTCCCCAGTTACCCCCTGGGCGCGCTCTCAGCCGGTGACGCTCCCTCTCTGGCGGGTACTCGCTGGGTACTATTTCCGTTCCTCACGCGATTCAACTGTTCTAGTATACTACTATGTTCCGGGAAATGTGTCAAGGCGGAGTACGGTTGCAAACCATAGATTAACCTGTTATTATGGAACCGGAATCCCCCAGCTTTTACACAAGAGGAGGTATCTTATGGCCTTGATCTCCTGTCCTGAGTGCGGAAAAGAGGTATCTGACCAAGCCCTGGCCTGCATTCACTGCGGTTATCCACTCCAGAGCTTCCCTCCCCCCAAGCGGGCCCCTAGGCAGTACTCGCTCGTGTTCACCGGTCTGGGGCCACACGCGGATATCCCGGCCGCTCTGCACTGTCTCTCCAAGGAGCTGGGCCTCTCTCAGAAGGATGCGCAAGCCCTGCTGGAACGGGCCCCGGCGGTGCTGGTCACTCACCTGAAGCCGCGTGAGGCCCAGCGGTTGGTGCAAGTACTGGCCGGGTACGGTATCTCCTCTAAAATTGTGGTAGGCGAGGAGGTCACCTCACCCATCTACATTCCGCCTGTCCGAACACAGAGGGAGCCGTTGAGCTTTTGGATGACCGTTTTAGCTATTGTGCTAGGTATCAACGCCATTCCCCTGCTAACGTTCCTGTTCAATCTATTCCAGCAGGTCTTTTAATGCAAGGGCCCGTTGCTTTCTGAATGAAAGCAACGGGCCCTCGTTTTCTATTGCGGGTCATACTTCCGGCAGAAGGCCGCCGCGTCGTCGAAGTCCTGCAGACGTTCCCTCAGCATGTCGTGGCTCCAGTCCCACCAGCGGATGCGCTCCATGGCCGCAATCAGCTCGGGCGGGTAGCGCCAGCCGATGTGCCGGGCGGGTACTCCGCCCACGATCTCGTAGGGCGCCACGTCATGGGTCACCACGGCCCCCGCGCCCACCACCGCGCCGTCGCCCAGGGTGACGCCGCCCATGAGCACCGCGTTGTGGCCCAGCCACACGTCGTTTCCGGTGACCACCCGGTGGTTCTGCCTCCGCCAGTCGATCAAAGCCGCGTCATCCGGCCCCAGCCCGTAGTGGGAGCAGCGGTAGGTAAAGTGGTGGGCCGCCGCCCGGAGCTTGGCCGGGTGCTGCACCGGGTTGATGCGCACGCCGGTGGCAATGGAGTTAAACTTGCCCAGGGCGGTATAGATGATGTCGTTGGAGCCGAAGCAGTAGGTGTAGTCCCCCGCCTCGGTCTCCTCCAGCACACAGTGGTCGCCGATCTCCACATAGCGGCCGAACCGGCAGTTTTTCGTCTGGGAGGTGGGGTGGATCAGCGGCCGGTCGGGGCAAAGCTCTTTCGTAAAATCCAGCATTACAGGTTACTCCACTCCACCACATCTTTGTTCTTCAGAAAATACTCCGCGCCCGAGTGGACAGTGGTGACCAGGATCACCGCCGTGCACACCAGATCCAGCGCAGGCCGGGCAATGAGCAGCATCAGGCAGATGCACACCATGGTGGAGGCCGTCTTGACCTTGCCCGACCAGGCGGCGGCGATTACCCGCCCCCGCTCCACGGCGATGAGCCGCAGGGCAGTGACGGCGAACTCCCGCACGATGACCACCAGCAGCACCCAGGCGGGCAAGCGGCC
>ERZ1106915.2430-NODE-2430-length-10671-cov-15.114827_pt1 | contig 10671 bp, 14 predicted proteins | sample MGYA00403653_ERZ1106915 | MGnify/ENA primary metagenome ERZ1106915 (study PRJEB35170, sample SAMEA104062404) | human gut metagenome | biome: human gut; feature: human-associated habitat; material: faeces | place: Denmark | collected 2012-06-06 ... | reverse complement strand
CAAATCCAGAGGTTACTAGAGAGGCTTTGGAGAAACTTGCCAAGAACATGGATGTGTTTTAGAAACAACAGTATAATATAGAAAAGAGTCCTCTGATTTGAGGGCTAGGCAATTGACCAAAAAAATTTAATATGACTAATATATGACCAAAAAAGGCTGCGAATTTGGTTATTTTAGTACAGCTTGCTAAAGAAAATATTGTAATGATTTAAAGAAATACAAATCATCTTACAGACCTTTACAGCAAGAGCGAAAAAGCTCCCGACAATGAAGTCGCAGAAAGAGTAAAGTGCCGGAAATAAGGCGTTTCAACGGTGTTGATACTACGTGGTGCTACATTTAGTGCTACAATATGATTAAAAACTAAGAACCCTTTTTCAGAATGAGAAATTATTTTGAAAAAGGGTTTTTTGAGCTATGTAAAAAAAGTATGAAATAAATAGTTGTTTTTTTCTAGAAAATAGCATAAGATAATAACAATAGGACTCCCTGCACCTCTCACATATGTGATGTGTCCCATGGGGAGACATTTTTATTTTAGGAGAGAATTGTATCGAAAAAAAGAAAAAGAGAAAAACAAGAGCGGAAAAGTGAAAGCCAGCCAACATGTTTTATAATGCATTGGATTCTTTCGCAGAAAGGGAAATAGGCATGAAAAAAATTTATTTATTATTATTTCTTTGTGCATGCATTACGTTGTGTGTCAGAGTAAATGAAAATGATATGAAACAAATTTCCAATAGTACACAAGGAACTCAGACAAATAAAGATAGGATATTTAGCATTGAAGATAGGGTATACACGTCCCAAAAACGAAAGAGTAAATGGTGGAATATTCATTACCCAAAGTTAGAGGGCGAAAAAACAGAGTCTTGTAATAAAATCATTCTATCGCATATTAAAAAACTGATGGGAGAAATTGATTTGAAACAAGAAGTTGCTATCACATTAAATTATGATGTCAAAACACAAACGGATAAAATTTTATCTGTTCTATTTACTGGAGATTATTATGCAAAAGGGGCATTACATCCTATAAATGTATCTTTTTCTGTGAACTATGACTGGGGAAAAAACAGAGAATTATTGCTGAAAGATGTAATTATTGAGTCCGATGAGTTTATGACAAAATGTAAAAAAGCAGTTTTTCAGCAATGCGGGAAAGAGTTTCAAGAAGCATTTAGTAAGCTTTCGGATGAACGAATAAAAGAACAGATTTTTGAGCAAGAAGATCAGTTTTACTTAGAAGATGGAGATATAAATGTTCGGTTAGCAATTCCGGCTGGGTCATATTATTACCAGTACGTTAAGGTGGAAAAGGCACATTACAAAAATTGACAAAGATAGACACATATGCTATACTGAACAAAAAAATAGGGGAGGACGTTATGTATAAGATTGTTGTTTGTGACGATGATAAAAATTTTATTTCTTATATGAAAGAAATGCTTTTGCGGTGCGGTTTGAGTGAGCGTCAAGTTACCTTTTATGAAGTTATAAAGGGCAGTCAGATGAGGCTGTCCTTCATTATAAGTGAAAAAATGAAAATTGTATATAATTGACGAAATTGGGATTTATTTATGCACGTAGATTTGGTATAATTGAACATATGTTATTTTGTGATGAAAGAAGGGGTAGTATGTGTATTAATACTGAATTAGAAAAAGACAATTGGGATGCAACAAATAGTTGGAGTGGCTATAATTATCAAGGCAAAATAGCCTTGTTTGTGGTGTTAAAGAAAATAAATGAATTGATTTCTATGGGGAAAATGGATGAAATAGAGAAATATAGTGTAGAGTTAGAATGGTTGGAAGATTTTTCGATATTGTATAAAGGTGACGATGGTGTTCAATACAAGACTATTCATCAGGTAAAAGCCAAAGATAAGCACAACATTACTGATTATGAAGATGCCTTGGTAAAACTATATTACAAGATTGTTAATTACAAAACTATTGAATATGCATATTTGCATGTGTGTAAGTCAATTAATTATAACGAAGATGAATGGAATGATAACGTTAGGGGATTAGTACTGAATTGTAGACAGATAAAGGCGTTGCAAGATAGTATTATTTCTTATAAGTGCAGCCCGATGAAAAAAGAGAAAGTAGAAAAAATATATACACCAGGAAGAAAATCGGACATTAATAAATTGGTTAAAGAGTACAATGAAAAGTATTTTGCTAATAAGAAAATTACTGTAAGTAATGTAGATGAGATTTTGGACAAGATATTATCAGATTTACAGTTACAAATAGAAATGAGTCAAAAAGATGTAAAGGATGAATATATAAGGAAAATAGAATTGTATTCTTATCCTAGCGATGACGTATACTGTAAATTAGATGAAATTAACGATTTGATTAAGGCAGAAATTGTTAACTACTGGAGAAATACTGGAGCTGAAGGATGGAAATGCACGGATCAAGGTTTTTGTGAAATGATTTTTTTGTGTTTGCAAGGATTGATAGACAAGCATATTACGCAAAGACACATTCAGTATAGCAGAATTACTGAGCGTAGAATAGGATTTGAATTGATTACAGAAGTGCTTGACAGCGATGATTCTGTAAAAAGATGTGAAGAATATTATTTATACAATATTAAAAATAAATTACTAATGATGTGTGGCGAATATCATGATTATTGTATGGATGAATGGGATTCTGATGCAGAAAGAGAGGCATACTGTAAGAAGTGCGAAGTGAGTGCTTTTTATGAAAGTATTTCAAGAATGGATGAAGATAAAATTAGGGATTTAGTACATGCGATTAATCCGAATATTTTAAAGAAAATAGATAATTTGAATTGGGCTGAATACTGTGTTATGGATAGATATAAAAATCCCTTTTTTAAAGGATTACGTGATATAAATTCTACATTTGAAAAAGATAGAGGTTATATCTCCTATGTGGGAAAAGATAAAAAATTGAATTTGTTAACAACGGTAGGAAATGATGGGAGTAAAAAAGCACTAATGCGGGCATGCGGAGAAATTGTAGCTAATCCTGTTTTAAATGAAATATTGATGGATGTTAATTGTATGATAAGTGAGGGATTAGAGACAGATTCAATATATGAGATGGCAGGCGATTTTATGACGAAATTTAAGATTCAAGAGGAGAACATATATCACTGCAAGAATGTTAAGATGAAACCCTTAGAAAGAGCAATTGTAGATATAGATGGAGGAATGGAAGAATGATAAATGTCATTAAAGAAATAATGAATGATTGTGCATATGAAAATGTAGTTCAAACAGAAGTTGTTTATGACAAAATGATGTATAGCTTAAATATATTTCAACATAAAAAAATTGAGAGTCATATATTTATAGTATTACAGATTTTGGAATCTCAATTGGTTGCACAGGACAACCATAAAGATTTGGTAATTGAGATTGCTAATTATTTTAGAGAAAACGATATATATGTTCCAGATATGGATAAAAATACATCGTTAATCTACTGCGTTAAAAGAGATATTAACTCAGATAAATTGGATGAATTAAAGGTAAAGATAGAGGATGATCCTTTTTATTTTAAAAAATATGTATTTGTATACAATGACGCACAGGCAGATGAGTTCAAAAAATTATGTATGCAATATGGTCAAACAGCCAGTAAATTGCTTCAAACGTATATTCTTGATTCTGAAAACTTTAATAAGTTTAAAAAGAACGGTGATAATGAAAAAATATATAAATTGGTTTCGGAATTACTTATTAAAATCCCGATTATTCCGATTAATTTTGAATCTAGAGGGGAAATAAAGAGTGTATCGGATTACATGTTAGATATTCAAAAATGTAATAATGATGAACGAGAGCGGTTGGATTGTATTATTGAAATTTTAAATGATTCGCAAGGGAATATTGAGCAACTAGTGGATAAGGTATTGGAAGATTGGGGTTTTGTTGATTTGGAGGAAGAGAATGAATAGTACGATAGTTATTAATAAAATTTTCTTAGATAATTATAAGTTATTTGAAAATTTTACGCTGAATTTTAAGGAAGGATTGAATATATTTGACGGACCAAATGGTTATGGAAAAACAAGCTTGTTTGATGCTATAGAATTTTTGATTACAGGAGATATCAAGCGAGTAACAACATGTGAGGTCTTAGATGGAAAATACAAGTATCAAAAAGTATTTTTTGCAAAGGATTATAAAAAGGATGTAATTATTAAAGCGGAATTTTGCAAAGAAGACGAAACATTTGTTTTAGTAAAGAAGGTTGAGGGACATGAAGAGTGTACTAGCTCTATTAAAAATAATCCAAAAAAATTAAAAGAAATAACAAAAACGTATCTCATTCATAATTTTGATGAGGTTGAATACTCAGATGAAAATTTGGTGCCCTTAGAAGCACTGGAAGAGTTACAATCGGAGTTGTTTGGAGAAACGTCACAGACATTGTACACGTTGTTATATTATATTCAACAAGAAGATAGGCTTGATTATTTCAAGAATAATGAAGCGGGGAGAATGGGAAGCATTAATTCGTTGTTTCAAATTGCTGATGAAAATCAAAAATTTGTGGATATAAAATCGGCAAAAAAGAAAATCAGTGAATTAGTTAAATATCTGGATAAGCAGATAGCGGACTTACAGGAGAGTTTATGTGCTGATTTGGAAAATGAATCGGGAGCACAAGTGAAATATAGGAAATTGTTTAAGAAGGATGTGATATGGGATATTGAGGAACCGACTATTTCTTCCAAACAATCATTGGAGTATACTTTGCATATTTTAGATGGTATTAAAGAGATTGTATTAAATCAAGAATTGTTACGGAATGATTTGAAAAATAGTAAGTATAATGCATTGTTAAATAATGCTATGTTGGAAACTCAATTAAAAGCATATATTATTATGCGATATATACGAGATGATATTGGAAAGTATTTTGAAAGTAAGAAGAAACTTTTGTTTCTAAAGAAGGAAAGTAAAAAAGTAAAGGATTTAGATTACATAAATATTGAATATCAGCAAATGGGAAAATATGTTGATAAATCAGATGTTTGTGAGCAATTAGTTCAAAAGGTTTTAGAGTATCGTCAGATTGAAAAGAATGTTCAAGAGACACAACAATCTATAAACGAGTTGATTAGAATTCGTGAGCAGTTAATGAAAACTTCAGAAGAGGGGAGTATATTTGAGGATGGAAAATGTCCATATTGTGGTTATGATTGGAAGGAAAAAGAGCAGTTATTAAATAATATTGAAAAAACAACCAATGATGTAAATTCTCTTCTTGGAACGGCAGGAAGGCAAATGAAGGAGATAGTAGATACTATTAGTGAAGTTTTTCGGCAAAATGTGTGGGTTGACGCTGAAGTTTTAATTTCCGATTTAGAGAGTAATGTGTTGCTTAGTGCTTTTATGGAATTCGATGAAAGTGATATCGTAGAGAAATACAAATACATAGATAAATTTCTAAAAGACAATATGTTTGAGATTTCTTTAACGGATGAGTTTTCTGTAAATAATATGGAAAAGGATATTCAGCAGATTCAGAATGTTATAAAAAATGCAATATGTGTATTGCCAGAAGAATATTATCAAAAAAAGAGTGAGTACCAATTTGATGGTCTTCTAAAGGAATATTTTTTGTCAATAGAAGATGTTGCAGAAATGAAGGAAGGGGATATATTACAGAAAGCAGAGTATTTGAAATATAAATTTATTCTACAGGAAAGAGAAAAAAACAAAAAAATAGAGAATCTAAAGCGGAAAAAAGCATGTGTTGAAGGTGAAATTAGTAAAAAACTTAATCAATACATGAAAGATTGGAAAGCTAGTATTGATAAATATCAAGGGAATATTATTTCGCAGATTGAGATACCTTTTTATATTTATAGTGCAAGAATTTTACAATCGTATCAAGGCGGACAGGGCATATTAATTCGAGATAAGGATGGTAAAGAAGAATTAAATTCTATCAGATTTACAACACCTAACGAGGAACATGATATTTTATACACTATGAGTTCAGGACAATTATCTGGTATTTTGCTTGCATTTTCGTTAGCACTACATAAGATATTTGTAAATGATGGATTAAATATAATGCTAATTGATGATCCGGTTCAGTGTATGGATGATTTGAATATAGTTTCATTTGTGGAATTAATGAGAACAGAGTTTCCAAATATTCAACTCTTAATTTCTACACACGAAAATAGTTTTGCTGGATACATTGGATATAAATATAAGAAATATAGTTTGCCAGTGCAAAGATGTAATTTAAAGGAAATAAGCACATTGTGATATTGAATAATTATTGAATCTATTTATAGCGATATGGGCAGGAAGGAGAAAGGATTATATTGCAGAAATGGAAACGAATTAGAGCAGTAATATTAGGTGAGTTATAAAGATATAGTGTCAGTTAGAAGGCAGTCAAGATTGGCTGCCTTTTGTCATGTAAAAAAAGAGGTTTCAAGAATGGAAACAAAAGAAGAAAATGTGAAGGATTAAAGCAAAGCAGAACGGTAGAAGAAAAAAAGGACTGGAAAAACTAAAGACCAAGAGCTAAGTTTATAAAAGTGAATATTCTTGCGTCAAGAAATTTCATAATTACAGATTTAACAACACCATGTTAATCGCAATGCAAAAGCCTGACGCTACCTTAGTGGCCGGATTCAAGGCTTGGCAGAAAAATGTTGACAAGCACGTTAAGAAAGGGGAAAAGGGTATTCGTATCCTTGCCCCGGCACCATACAAGTTAAAGGAAGAACAGGAGAAACTTGATCCGGTAACGGGAGAGATAATGCTTGACAAGAACGGAATGCCCATTACGGAGGAAGTAGAGATTAAGATACCCGCCTTTCGTGTGGTTCTGGTTTTTGATGTGTCACAGACGGACGGAAAGGAACTGCCGGATATAGGGGGCTCTATGGGTGTGGTAAGGACTACATATCTTATTGACGAACATGGAGTTATCATCAGAGCCAATGATAAAGTCAAGGCAGCAGATGACCCGAAAAATATGCTAAAGGAATTAGATTGATGAAAATTATATTATCTCCGACTAAAAAGATGATTACGGATACCGACAGTATAGCACCGGTTGGATTGCCGGAGCTCCTTGATAAGACAACAGAGATACTAAGCTGGTTACAGGGTAAGTCAAAAGAGGAACTGAAGGCTATCTGGATGTAATGATAAGATTGCGGAACAGAATTTTCATAGATTGGAATATATGGATCTTTACCATATGCTTACACCGGCAGTATTGTCATATGAGGGAATCGCATTTCAGTATATGGCGCCATCTGTGTTTGAAGACAGACAGTTTGAGTATATACAGGACCGTTTGAGAATACTGTCTGCATTTTATGGTGTGTTGAAACCGATGGATGGGGTGACACCTTATCGTTTGGAAATGCAGGCAAAGGTTGGAATTGGAGATGCAAAAAATCTGTATGAGTACTGGGGAGAATTGTTATACCGCTCAGTAATCGATGACAGTAGGATTATCATTAATCTTGCATCAAAAGAATACTCAAAATGTATAGAAAAGTATCTGACACCACAGGACAGATATATTACGATTGTATTTTGTGAGTTATCCGGAGATAAATTGGTAACAAAAGGTACCTATGCCAAGATGGCTCGTGGTGAAATGGTCAGATTCATAGCGGAAAATAATATTGAAGATCCTATGGATATTCGGAAATTTGACAGACTCGGCTATTCGTTTAGAGTTGATCTATCATCAGATAATGAATATGTTTTTGAACGAAATCTGGCAAAATTAATTAGATAAAAGATGCTCTATGTGGGCATCTTTTATCTAATAATAGGAATAATTACTATTTTTCTTGACATCGACTGAAAAGTAATATATAATCCTTATTAAGAATAAATTCTAATAAGGAGGTCGAATAATTATTAGAAGAAATACCATTCAAAAAGATTTAGTAAGAAACGCTGTGTATGAGATGAAAAGGCATGTTACAGCAAATGAAGTGTATGAATTTATAAAAGAAGCATATCCTACAATTGGAAAAGGGACTGTATATAGAAACCTTGATATATTGGTAGAAGAAGGTGCTTTAAGAAAGGTTGAAGTTCCGGATGGACCGAACCGGTTCGATTTCACATTAAAAAATCATTACCATGTCAGGTGTGTAAAGTGTGGTGAGGTTTCAGATGTGGATATGGATGAAATACCGAATTTACTGGAAAGAATTCATGACACACATGGAATCGAATATTTGGATTATGATATTTCATTTAAAGGCATTTGTCCCAAATGTAGGAAGGAGGAACAGAATGAATAGGAAAGCAATGTATAAGTTGAGTTATGGACTGTTTGTATTGACTGCAAAAGAAGCAGAAAAAGATAACGGATGCATTATTAATACAGCGATTCAGGCGGCCTCAGGACCAAATCAGTTAAGTATCTGCGTCAATAAGGCAAATTACACGCATGATATGATTCAAAGAACTGGAAAATTCACAGTATCAGTCCTGAGTCAGAATGCGCAGTTTGAATTATTTAAGCATTTTGGATTCCAATCAGGAAGGGATACCAATAAGTTTAAAACATTTGAAAAGTGTGCCAGGGGTACAAATGGTATTTATTATATTACAGAAGGTACCAATGCATACATTTCTGTAACAGTTAATAAAACAGAGGATTTGGGTTCACATACAATGTTTATCGGTGAGATAACTGATATGGAAGTGTTAAGTGATATTCCTTCTGTCACATACGAATATTATCAGAATAATATCAAGCCCAAGCCGGAGGAAGTTGGAAAAACGGAAGATGGTCAGACGATATGGCGTTGCAGAATTTGTGGATATGAATATGTAGGTGAAGAATTACCGGATGATTTTATATGTCCTATATGTAAGCACCCGGCTTCAGATTTTGAAAAAATAGTAAAGAAAACGGAGGATGGATATTAGTCACGGAATTCCATTCGCCAGTCCGATGAAAATATATGCGGGAGATTATGATGATGTGGCGGATGCCGCCATCGTTATCATATCCGCAGGGGCAGGGCAAAAGCCGGGAGAGACAAAACATTCAATGATTGAAGAGCATTTCATTGAGTGGATCACATTAAATACCAATTAGGGAATTTACAGAAAGCAGTTAAATCTGGGGCAGGAACCGGCAACGGATTTTTGCCTTTGCGACGGCGAGCAGGTAGAAGAAGTATACGCATATTGTAATCTGCATGGATTATGGAAATGCTAAAAGTATTTGTACATATTATGGTGATGCAGAATTGTGGAAATTGCATTGTAATGGAGTAATCCGTATTATTAACATATTTTATAGGAGGAAAAACAAATGAAATATATATGTGATGTTTGTGGATGGGAGTATGATGGCATGTGTTGATATTTATCAGGCTCTTACGGAAGATAGACCTTATAAAAAGGGATTATCTCATGAAAAAACATGTGATATCCTTGATGACATGTCACAGAAAGATTTTATTGATTTAGATATTTCAAAGACAATTAGAGAATGCTTTGGAAGAATCTGATGCCATATATGAAAATAGAGGATATTTCAGACAATAGTGTTTCCATTATGTCTAGTATGGTATGGGTTTCTAAAGCAGAATAAAAATGAAAGTAGGATTAAGTTATGTATGAAATGAAACCAGAATATTATATCGGAATAGATATGATTGACGAGGAACATAAGCAATTGTTTTTGTATGCAGATGAAGCATATGAACTACTCCATGACGAGTACACACCAGATAAATATGATAGAATTGACATAATATTAGAGAAACTTCGTGATTATACGGTAAAGCATTTTGCTGACGAAGAACAGTATATGGAATCTATCAATTATAAGAAATTATTTACACAAAAAATCCAGCATCAGGAATTTATACATAAGATTGATGAATTTATGGAACATCACAATGATGAGGTAGAAGATCAGGAGGAACAGATTATGGGTATTTTAACATATCTTACAGAGTGGTTAGTAAACCACATTCTGTATGTTGATGGTCAAATTCCCAAAGGCTGATATAGCAAGAAAAGATTGTCGATTTGCCTCGTCTCTTTTTGTTTTCTGTAGAAAGAAGAATGCTGTTTACCGGCAAAAATGTACTCCCATCTGACCATCCAAGAGTAAGCATTCTAAATCCGAAGCGATATTTATGTTTTGTGTGGTCATAGACCTTTGCAAGAAGCTCTACCTTTTTAGAACGGTTACGTTCAAACATGGAATCGTCTATAATAAGAACATTGGCACGGTCTTCCGAATCCAGTGGAAGAATAGCGTTGTTTATGATTCTGGATGCAAGGATTGTAGTAAAACGCATCCAGTTAATTTGAACCATCTTTATGAAACGATACACGGTATCTTTTGCAAAATTAGGTGTGTTTTTTCCTGTAAGCAGACTCATATACATACTTCTGTTGGAGAAAATCAGCATTGTGAAAAGTGTTAATCCAGTAGACAGAATTTAGATTGATTTTCACCAGTTTCTAGCAATAGAACCACTAATATTTAGTAGAAAATAATTTAATGCTTTATTAATAGATTTTTCCAATAAAGTATGTTATACTACAACCGTTTATGGATAAACAAATGTGATAAAAGAACAATAATTTGCAAAGGAAGGGAAAACTATCATGGAAAAGATCAAAAAGCGTATAGCTAACTTAAA
>ERZ1106915.2424-NODE-2424-length-10701-cov-10.128029_pt1 | contig 10701 bp, 5 predicted proteins | sample MGYA00403653_ERZ1106915 | MGnify/ENA primary metagenome ERZ1106915 (study PRJEB35170, sample SAMEA104062404) | human gut metagenome | biome: human gut; feature: human-associated habitat; material: faeces | place: Denmark | collected 2012-06-06 ... | reverse complement strand
GAAGGAACGCTAAAAGCAAATCGAACTCCAACTGACAGGCGTTATTATACTTACAACCAATATCTTCAATTTAAAGGCATAGATACAGAGAATGACACTCGACAGGTTGTTATTTATGCAAGAGTTTCTATAAGAAATCAAAAGGATGATTTACAGAATCAGGTATCGTTTTCACGTCAATTCTGTAATGCAAGAGGAATGATTGTAGACCAATGTATTGAAGAGTATGGCAGTGGTTTAAACTATAACCGCAAAAAGTGGAATCAGCTGTTAGATGAAGTAATGGAACAAAAAATTAAAACCATCATAGTTACACATAAAGACAGATTTATCAGATTTGGATATGACTGGTTTGAAAAATTCTGTATGAAGTTCAACACAACTATGGTGATAGTGAACAATGAAGAACTATCACCGCAAGAAGAACTTGTACAGGATATTGTATCTATACTTCATGTTTTTTCCTGCAGATTGTACGGATTTCGTAAGTATAAAAAACAAATAGAAAGGGATGAAGAGATTGCTAAAGAGCTTCAAGACGGAAATCAATCCAACTGAAGAACAGAAAGCCAGGATCCGCAGGACGATAGGCACTTGCCGATATGTCTATAACTTCTACCTTGGTCACAACAAAGCCCTGCATGATAATGGTGAAAAGTTTATGACTGGTAAGAGCTTTAGTCTATGGCTTAACAACGAATACATTCCAGATAATCCTGACAAAACATGGATCAGGGAAGTGTATTCAAAAGCCGTAAAAAAGTCTATCGAAGATGGATGTACTGCTTTTACAAGATTTTTTAAACATCAGAGTGATTTTCCTAAATTTAAAAAGAAAGGTAAATCTGATGTGAAAATGTATTTCGTCAGAAATAACCCAAAGGATTGTCAATGCGAAAGGCACAGACTTAAGATCCCAACTCTGGGCTGGGTCCGTATCAAAGAAAAAGGATATATCCCAACAACAAAGGATGGATATATGATCAGAAGTGGTACAGTGTCTGTTAAGGCTGGCAGATTTTATGTTTCTGTTCTTGTAGAGATCCCTGATGTCAATATCGACAATAACTCAAACGAGGGAATCGGTATAGACCTTGGACTAAAAGATTTTGCCATTGTTTCAAATGGAAAGACATACAGGAACATCAACAAATCGGCAGGATTAAAGAAACTTGAAAAACAACTGATCCGGGAACAGAGAAGTCTTTCCCGAAAGTATGAAAATTTAAAGAAAGGAGAGTCCACTCAAAGAGCAAATATACAGAAACAAAGGCTTAAGGTACAAAAACTTCATCATAAAATGGATAATATCCGTACGGATTACATTAACAAGACAATCGCTGAGATAGTGAAAACCAAACCGTCTTACATAACGATTGAAGATTTAAATGTAAAAGGAATGATGAAAAACAGGTGTCTTTCAAAAGCTGTTGCATCTCAGAAGTTTTATGAATTTAGAACAAGGCTTAAAGCCAAGTGTGATGAAAACGGCATTGAATTAAGGGTAGCAGATAGATTTTATCCGTCTTCAAAGACCTGTCACCATTGTGGTTCTGTCAGGAAAAACTTAAAGCTTTCAGATAGAATTTACAGATGTGAATGTGGCTATGTTGCAGACAGGGATCTCAATGCGGCACTTAATTTAAAAGATGCTAAAACTTACAGGATTGCATGATTAAAAGCAAATGTAAGTATGTACCGAAGGCTATTTCGGGAATTAACGACTGTGGAGTGTACAAAAACCTGTGAGTAGCGTATTGCCTGCAATCGTCAAAACATACACAATGAAGCAGTAAGAAGTATTCGTAAGGACTTCAATTTCTCGATGTGTTTGGGTATATTTAAACACATTTGGAGTGGCAGAACAAGTATGGACTTTAGAACAGATAAACTGCTCCATGGCGGTGATTACAACCCGGAACAGTGGTTAAAGAGGCCGGATATTCTGGCAAAAGATATTGATATGCTGGAGGAGTCTGGCTGTAATGTAGTAAGCCTTGGGATTTTTTCCTGGTCCACACTGGAGCCGGAAGAAGGTGTATTTCATTTTGGATGGCTGCAGGAGATCATTGATAAACTTTATAAAAGAGGTATTTCTACAATCCTGGCTACACCGTCAGGTGCAAGACCCAAATGGATGGCAGACAAGTATCCGGAGATACTTCGTGTAGATGAAACACGTCACAGAGCGTTATTTGGATTCAGACATAATCATTGTTACACTTCTCCTGTTTACAGAGAGAAGGTACATATTATTAACAAAAAGCTGGCACAGGAGGTTGCCACACATCCAGGTGTGATTCTGTGGCATATTTCCAATGAGTATGGCGGAGAATGTCATTGTCCGCTGTGTCAGGAAGCATTTCGTAACTGGCTGAAAGAGAAGTACCGGACTATTGAAAATCTGAATGATAAGTGGTGCACCACTTTCTGGAGTCATACTTATAACAGCTTTGACCAGATCGAGAGTCCGTCTAAGATTGGTGAGACACAGCTTCATGCACTGAATCTGGACTGGAAACGATTTGTTACTCATCAGACAGCGGATTTCATTCATCATGAGATTGCAGCATTGAGAGAGGGAGGAAGCACACTTCCGACTACTGCTAATCTGATGCATTATTTTGGTGGTTTAGATTATTTTAAGATTGCAAAAGAGATTGATGTGGTTTCCTGGGATACTTATCCGACATGGCATAAAGAAGCAGTGATCGATACAGCTTATGACAATGGTATGTGCCATGATCTGATGCGTTCTCTGAAAGGAAAGCCGTTCTTCCAGATGGAATCCTGCCCGACTTCTACAAACTGGCAGAGTGTGAGCAAGTTAAAGAAACCGGGAATGCTTTTTGCACAGTCCATGCAGGCAATTGCACATGGCGGAGAAGGTGCTCTCTATTTCCAGATCCGTCAGAGCAGAGGTGCTTCTGAGAAGTTCCACGGAGCAGTGATCGATCATTACGGTGGAAATGATACAAGAGTGTTTAAAGAAGTTTCCAGAGTTGGAGAAACTTTGAAAGAAATAAGAGAACTGGCAGGAACAACGGTGAACAGCTCGGTTGCCATGCTTTATGACTGGGACAGCCAGTGGGCAATGGAGGACAGCCAGGGACCCAGAAATAAAGGGCTTCATTATCTGGAAGCAATGCTGAAATTCTACAGAGGTTTCCGGAAGCAGGGCGTCAATGTGGATGTGATCGATATGACCTGTGAACTGGATAAATATCAAGTACTGGCTCTTCCAATGGTTTATATGTTCAAGGAAGGTTTTGCCAAAAAGATTCGTTCGTTCGTGGAAAACGGCGGTACATTGATCACAAGTTACTGGTCCGGAATTGCAGATGATACAGACAGGTGTTATCTGGAAGGAACACCACATGGACTGATGGATGTACTGGGAATCAGAAGCACAGAAATTGACGGCCTTTATGACTGGGAAGAAAATTCTTTTGTTCCTGTGGCTGGCAATGAACTTGGACTGGATAAGACTTATACATGTAAATATCTGTGCGACCTTGTGGAGCTTCGCGGAGCACGTACTTTAATGACCTACGGAAGTGATTTCTATGAAGGCTATTCCTGCCTGACAGTGAATGAATATGGCAAAGGTAAGGCATGGTATGTGGCAGCAGATGCTGATAAAGAATTCTATGGAGACTTCCTTGAAAAAGTGCTCAAAGACAGCGGCGTTTCCTGCGGAATCAAAGAAGAGATTCCGGACGCACTGGAGATTACAGTGAGAGAGAATGAAAATGAGAAATATTATATTTATCAGAATTTCGGAACAGAAGCTGTAAGCATTCCCGTACCGGAAGGCCAGATCAGTTGGATTTATGGCAATGGCAGCGATAAACTTAAAGTTTATGGTCTTGCAGTTGCGAAGGTTATCGTGTAAAATAAATAACGATGGATGAGGAAATCCCTTCACTTTAAGCAGAGATTGATACTGCCTGGTGAAGGGGTTCTTTTTTACTCAGGTTTAACCGGGAAAATGATACAAAAAGTTTTTAATTGTATCAGGAAAGGTATAGAAATATGATTTCAAAAACTCAGATCAGATATATGGCAAATTCTTCATCATACAGTAAAGGTGCAGAACTTTATGCAACAGGAAAAGTTTTGGATATGGATGTAAAAAATATGGGTGCGTCTGATGAAATTGTTGCATCTGTAAAAGGCAGTGGAAGAAATATCTATGAAGTAGATGTATCAATCGATACAGAGAATGATGAAGTTGATACCTGCTATTGTGAATGTCGGGCATATGCAGAATATGGTGGACTTTGTAAACATTGTGTAGCGGTTCTTCTGCAATATAATGATTATGAAAATGATATGGATAGTTATGATTACGGACAATCTGTAGAAAAAATTGTAAAAGGTGGTCTGACCCATACGATCAGAAAAGGAGTGCAGATGCATACCACGCCGGAATTGGCTTCATTATTGCAGAAGCAGGCAGTTGCGAAGTCTCTTCCACTGATTCAGGGAAGCACTTATGGAAAAGTAAGGCTGGAACCATATTTTAATTTTGACGGAAGAACATTTACAGTAGAATTTAAAATAGGAATTAATAAAATGTACGTACTGAAGGATGCATTTTCCTTTGATGTTCATATAGCAAATCAGGATGATTATAAATATGGGAAAAATCTTCAGTTTGTCCATACAATAGAATCCTTTGCCGAGGAATCCAGACCGCTTGCGAAATTTATCTGTAAATGGGCAGACAACAACAGACAATTTCACAGATCCTCTTCCTATTATGGATACTATATGGGAACTCTGGAAAAGGTAAGGCATCTGGATCTGTCAGGAAATGAACTGGCAGAATTTTTGCTTTTGATGGAAGGAAAGACATTGCAGGGAGAATCTATAGGAACCAGAAACACAACCTGGGAAATAACCAGAGAACATCTTCCGAGAAAAATGACCATAACAGGTGCAAAGCAGGGAATTGAACTGAAGGTAAGCAAATTTACGTGTGTAGCAAATACGGAACAGTATAAAATTTGCTTTTATGATAAAAAGATTTATATTGAGAATGTAGAAGAGCTTTTACCTGTTAAGGATTTTCTGGACAGTTTGTCTTTGATCCCCGGTGAGAAAGCGTTTATAGAAAATAAAGATGTACCGGCATTCTGTCAGGAACTTTTACCGGTGATCCAGAAGTTTTTTAAATGCAGAATGGTTGAATTTCATCCGGAAAATTATGGAATGGTTAAACCGGAGTTTCGATTTTATCTGGATGCACCGCAGGAAAATATGGTTACATGTAAGGCGACTGTTAAGTATGGAGACAGGGAATTTTCTTTATATACAACGGACGATATTGCAGCAAGGGATATGAATAGAGAAACAGTTGTCAGAAATGTGATCCATAAATATTCGAATGCTTTTAATCCATTTGAACAGTGTGCGGTAATTGCGGATGATGAAGAGATGGAATATGAATTTCTGACAGAAGGAATTCAGGCACTGCAGGCAGTGGGAGAAGTATTTATTTCTGATGCGCTGAGACGGATTGAAGTCCGGAATTCGCCAAAGGTTACAGTAGGTGTTTCCCTGAGTGGAAATCTGCTGGAGCTGAGTATGACAGCAGGAGATATTTCAAAGGAAGAACTGATTGACATTCTTTCCAGATATAATAAGAAGAAAAAGTTCTATCGTCTGAAAAACGGAGCTTTTGTAAATGCAGCAGACTCGGGTCTGGATACAGTGGAAGAACTCAGGGCAGGGCTTCAGCTGACGGATAAGCAGATGAAGCAGGATAAGATTGAAGTACAGAAGTACCGTGCGTTGTATTTGGATGCACAGTTGAAAGAGAATCCGGTTGTTTCGGCAGTAAAGGATAAATCTTTTAAGTCGCTGGTAAGAAATATGAAGACCATTGAGGATAATGATTTTGAGGTGCCGGAGAGCCTGGATAAAGTTCTGCGGGAGTATCAGAAACGGGGATTTCTGTGGATTAAGACATTGAATTATAATGGATTCGGCGGAATACTTGCAGATGATATGGGACTTGGAAAAACGTTGCAGGTGATTGCATTTCTACTGTCAGAATTTCTGGAAAGAAGGAATACTGTTGTTGAAAATATAGCAGTAAAAGAAACTGCAATGTTAAATATGCAGAGTGAAATTGAGACAGTGGAACAGGCGTGCAAGGCAGCAGAGGCGCAGAAAGCTGATGGAAAGAAGGCAGATCGACAAACTGGAAAGCTGCAAAGAAATACATTAATTATAGCTCCTGCATCATTGGTGTATAACTGGAGCAGTGAAATTCAACGTTTTGCACCGGAGCTTACAGCAAAGATGGTGACCGGGACTGCAGCAGAGAGAAGACAGATCCTGGCAGAAGCAGATTCTGAGGATATTCTTCTGACTTCCTATGATTTGCTGAAAAGGGATATCAGCGAATATGAAGGATATAAGTTCAGATGTGAGATTATTGATGAAGCTCAGTATATCAAGAATGCAAACACTCAGGCTGCGAAAGCAGTAAAAGAGGTTCAGGCAGACTTCAGGCTGGCTCTTACAGGAACTCCGGTGGAAAACCGCCTGAGTGAATTGTGGAGTATATTTGATTATCTGATGCCCGGTTTCCTTTACAGTTATAAGAAGTTCAGGGAAGAAGTTGAAATTCCGGCAGTTCAGAATTCAGATGAAGATGCAATGAAACGTCTGCAGAAAATGATCCGGCCGTTTGTACTCCGAAGATTGAAGAAGGAAGTGCTTACAGATCTGCCGGATAAGCTGGAAGAGAATATGTTTGTACAGCTAACAGGAGAGCAGCAGAAGCTTTATGATGCACATGTGAAACGGATGATGCTGATGCTGGATAAGCAGTCCGAAGAAGAATTTAAGACCTCAAAGATTACAATTCTGGCAGAGCTGACAAAATTGCGCCAGATCTGTTGTGATCCGTCTCTTATTTTTGCAGATTATAAAGCTGATTCTGCAAAAGTGGATATGTGCCTGAATATGATCAGTAATGCAGTGGAGAGCGGACATAAGATTCTGTTGTTTTCGCAGTTTACGACAATGCTTGACCATCTTGCGAAGCGCCTTGAAGAGGAGAAGATCAGTTACTATATGCTGACTGGTTCTACAAGTAAGGAGAAGCGTGCACAGATGGTAGAGAACTTTAACACAGATAACACACAGGTATTCTGTATTTCTCTGAAGGCAGGAGGAACCGGTCTGAATCTGACGGCAGCAGATATTGTAATCCATTTTGACCCATGGTGGAATCTGGCAGTGCAGAATCAGGCAACGGACAGAGCACACAGAATTGGTCAGAAGAATGTAGTGAATGTATACAAGCTGATCGTGAAGGATACGATTGAAGAAAATATTTTGAAACTGCAGGAAAAGAAACGTGAACTGGCAGATCAGATCCTGGAGGGCGAAGGGCTTAACGGAGGCAGCTTCACAAAAGAGGAACTGATGGAATTACTTTCCGGGAAATAACCGCTTGATTGCAGTTAAATGGCATTTTTTGTAAATACAGAAATGTATATTCTCCCTGTTTTTCCACATAATAACCATACAACACATGATATGGAAACTGAAGGGTACAAAGACAGTAAACTTCGATAAAAGGAAAAACAGGAGGAAGAAAAGTGCATGAAAGCGACAGGAATTGTTCGGCGCATAGATGATCTGGGGCGTGTGGTCATTCCTAAGGAGATCAGAAAAACGCTGCGGATAAAAGAGGGGACACCACTGGAGATTTTTACTGACCGGGAGGGGGAGATTATTCTGAAAAAGTATTCCCCTATCGGAGAACTGAATGTTTTTGCAAAGGAATATGCAGAGGCGCTGGCGCAGTCAAGCGGGATGGTAGCGTGTATCACAGATCACGATCAGGTAGTGGCTGCTGCGGGACAGGGAAGCAGGGAATATATGGGAAAACCTATCAGCAAAGCTCTGGAAGATGCAATTACGGAGAGAAGCTCTGTGTTTGCCAACGGAAATGACAGAGGCAGGATACCTGTGACTCAGGAACAGAGAGAACCTTTGTATTCCCAGATCATGCAGCCTATTATCAGTGCAGGAGATACAGTAGGTTCGGTTCTTTTACTGGGAAAGAATGAAAGAGATGTGATGGGTGAATCAGAGAAGATGCTCATCAGAACAGCAAGCGGATTTCTGGGAAGACAGATGGAACAGTAAAATTAATAGAATCTTCAGCAGCTTATAGTGGCGGCTGAGGATTCTTTTTTGTATAATAAGAAGCAGTTATGATTTTCTGGAATTGTTATAGTAATAAAATTGTTATGGCAATGAGAGTTGGAAAGGAGACATATTATATGGCTGCAATATATCTGGCACCGTTTTATCTGTTGGTATGCGTGTATATCCTGCTTCGCAGCCTGCACTGGTTTCAGGTACTGCATACGGTTTTTCGGAATGTGTGGGTGTGCAGGGGGATTGGACTTGTATATTTATTTGTAGTGTTTAGTATACTGATCGCATTTATGGCACCTGCATCAGGATTCAGGAGATTTATGAAGCTTCTGAGTAATTACTGGCTCGGTGTTTTGATGTATACACTTATGACTCTGGGAATCGCGGATGGATTGAGACTGTTACTGAAATATCCTCTTAGAAATTTTGCCTTTCCGGGGAGAGAATTGCTTTTCAGTAATATGGGAACTGCTGTTGTGGGAGCTGTCTGTGCGGTGATCATTTCAACAGTCAGTATTTACGGAGTGCTCAGTGCCGGAAATATACATACAACGAAGTACAATATTTCTGTTGATAAAAAGGCAGGAAATATGAAGGAATTAAATGTGGTTCTGATCGCAGATCTTCATCTGGGATATAATATTGGATGCAAGCAGATGGAGCAGATGACAGAGAAGATCAATGAGCAGAATCCGGATTTGGTGGTAGTGGCAGGAGATATTTTTGACAATGAATATGAGGCACTGGATGATCCGGAAAAACTGGCAGAGATATTGAGAGGAATTCGGTCGAAGTATGGTGTGTATGCATGTTACGGAAATCATGATATTCAGGAAAAGATCCTGGCAGGCTTCACCTTTGGCAGTAAGGAAAAGAAAGAGAGTACCCCGGAGATGGATGAGTTTCTGGAGAAAGCGGGGATTACGCTTCTGAGAGATGAGTATGTGCTCATTGATGATTCTTTTTATCTGTATGGAAGACCGGATTATGAGCGTCCGGGACGGGGGATTGATAAACGAAAGACTCCGCAGGAAATCACAGAGGGTATGGATGTGTCACTGCCAGTGTTGGTTATCGATCATGAGCCGAGAGAACTTCAGGAACTGGCGGATACAGGTGTGGACGTAGATCTCTGCGGACATACCCATGACGGACAGGTATTTCCGGGAAATATTGTGATCAGATTCTTCTGGGAAAATCCCTGTGGTTATCTGAAAAAAGGAAATATGCATAATATCGTTACATCCGGTGTAGGGCTTTTTGGACCGAATATGAGAGTTGGGACTAAAAGCGAAATTTGTGATGTCAGCATATGTTTTAACTGAATCAAGTAAGTCCCCGGCTTCAACTGCCTGTTGATTTTTGCGGTTGGAGCCGGGGACTTGTCTGTTTTGTTACTCTTAATCTGAGTTTATGCTCAGTCGAGAGCTTTCTCACTCATTTCTTCCAGAAGATCTTTTTTCAGATCCCAGAGTTTCTGAGAAAGGTCTACATATACTTTCTGAGGATTTACGAAACGTCTGGATTCATCCCAGAGAGTATTCTGCTCTTTCTGGCAGTATTCGCGAAGTTCCATAACAGATGGAGATTCATAGACCCGTTTACCTTCTCTGATGACAGGAACGAGAAGTTCGCGTACTTCATAGGTTCCGCCGAGAACTTTTGTCTTTTTCCAGGTATCGATTGGATCAAAGAGAACCATGTTCTGGTCTGCATCAAGCTTTTCATCAGCAAGGCAGATAAGATCTGCCCTGATTTTTCCGGTTTTCTTATTATAGAGACGATATACGGTTTTATTTCCAGGGTTGGTTACTTTCTCTGTGTTTTCGGAAAGCTTGATCTTAGGTGTAAATTCGGTACTGTCTGCATCTTTGACAGCAGCAAGTTTGTATACACCGCCGAATGCAGGATTATCGTTGGCGGTGATCAGCCGTGTTCCGACACCCCAGGAATTAATCTTGGCATCCTGAGCCTTCAGGCTCTCAATGAGATATTCGTCCAGATCGCTGGAAGCGGAAATAACTGCATCGTCAAATCCGGCAGCAGCAAGCATCTTATATGCTTCTTTGGAAAGGTAGGCAAGATCACCACTGTCGATACGGATACCGTATTTGGTAAGCGGAATACCTTCTTCGCGCATTTCCTCAAATACACGAATTGCATTTGGAACACCGGATTTCAGGACATCATAGGTATCTACCAGTAAGGTGCAGGCATTGGGATAAAGTTTGGCATAGGTTTTGAATGCGGTATATTCATCCGGGAAGCTCATGATCCAGCTGTGTGCGTGAGTTCCAAGGACCGGTACGTCGAACATTTTGCCTGTGAGAACACAGGAAGTACCGGCACATCCACCGATGACTGCGGCACGTGCGCCAAAGATACCTGCATCCGGTCCCTGGGCACGACGCAGACCAAATTCCATGATCGCATCACCTTTTGCAGCATAGCAAACACGGGCTGCTTTGGTAGCAATGAGGCTCTGGTGATTGATGATATTCAGGATTGCTG
>ERZ1106915.2421-NODE-2421-length-10718-cov-2.903967_pt1 | contig 10718 bp, 11 predicted proteins | sample MGYA00403653_ERZ1106915 | MGnify/ENA primary metagenome ERZ1106915 (study PRJEB35170, sample SAMEA104062404) | human gut metagenome | biome: human gut; feature: human-associated habitat; material: faeces | place: Denmark | collected 2012-06-06 ... | reverse complement strand
GTCGCCGGTGCGGATGCACTTCTGGCAGGTGGTCACCCGGTGGCGGGGCGGCTCCTGCTCCCCGGTAAACCAGGGCTTCATGGGCGCCATGCCGCTGTTGATGAGCAGCAGGGAGGCGTCGTTCTGGGGGATGAGGGAGAAGCTGGGCAGGCGCAGATGTCCCTTTGTCTCAAAGAATTTCAGGAACATCTCGCGCAGCTCGTTGAGGCCGTAGTTCTTGTGCATGGACAGACCAAACTCCTATCTGTAAAAAATAAGCTCCGCCCCCAGGTTAGGGGCGGAGCAGGTTTACTCCACGGTACCACCCTAATCTGCCCCAGAAAGGGGCATCTCAGTCATCCGGTAACGGGGATGGGGCGTCCCGGTCGTCCCGGGCAGCTCGGAAGTGGCGCGCAGACCCGTATCGCGGAGGGCTCTCACCGTCCCCTCTCGCTCGGCGCGGCGTGGCCTGCTTGGCTTCGTCATCGCGTTTCTTGTGATAGCTGAATTATTTTATCACATTTTTCGCCGTTGTCAACCGCTTTTTCGGCAGGAGGGAGCCTAAAAAGAAGAGCAGGGGCGGCAGCAGGCCGGCTAGGGGGACACAGAACAGCCACAGCCAGGGGAGTCCCTCCAGGGAGTACAGCATCGAGAGAAAAACAAACATGGCGGATGCGGGGGCCCAGAAGAAGGTAGAGAAGAGCATTACGCTGCCGGCGGACTCCAGCGGAGCCGCCCCCGACAGGGCGCCGAAAAGGCCGAGACCGACGCAGATGGCGACCCAGCCCAGGGCAAACAGCGTGGGGAGGAGCACCGCCAGAAGGGCGGTTTGCCCGTTCGGCCTGGGCCAATGCTGGAGCCGGGAGATCAGATAGCCTGTCGATAGATAGAGCACGACCGGCAGCAGATAGACCTGAATGGCCGCGGTACGAGGGGAGTCAGCCAGTGAAATCAGCAGGGGCAAATAGAGAATAGAGCAGACAACGTGCCCGGCGGCGAATCCGCCGAAGCGGCCGGGGACGGTTCCTCTTGGTTTCAGACAGCATCACCTCTTGCGGCCAGTATACGCCACAATAAACTGTATGTCAACATAAATTTAATGAAAAACAATAAAAAAGAATTGAGAAGCAGGGCGGCCTCATGGGCCGCCCTGCTGTGCATGATTAGGACGCCGGGGTTTGCTTGGAAGGGTTCCGCCGGAACAGGGCGAACAGGTTGCACTCCCGGCAGGCAGAGGAAAAGCTCTGGCCGGTAAAGAGCCAGCACAGGGGCTTGACAGACATGAGCAGGGCCACGCCCACCAGGCAGCTGAGCAGGATGGCCAGATAGTAGCCGAGCTGGAGGGGGATGGTGTCCACCGCGGGGGTGATCCAGGCCGTCCACGCCTTCTGCCAGAACTGGATGGCCATGGGGTGTACCAGGTAGACGCCGAAGGACAGCCCGGACAAGGCAGTGAGGGCCCGCCCGCTGCTCCGGCCCTCCCCATAGGAGCGCGCCAGCAGGAACAGGGCCGCGGCCAGCACGGCGGTAAAGAGATGCAGATAGCTCTTGATGCGCTCGTCGTAGACGCCGGTGCGGCTGGTGAGCCAGAAGGTGCCGGCGGCGATGACGGCAAAGCTGGCCGCCGTCACGCCCCACAGCGCCCCCCGGCGGGGGAGCTTTTGCAGCCGGGCCAGCCGGGCGCCCAGAAGGAAGTAGCCCAGATAGCCGCCCACAAAGTCCAGATTCAGCGTCCAGTGGACGGTGAGGGCGCTCTGCCAGGGGCCGGCGGGGGCCAGATCGCAGAGGGTGTCCATGCCGATGGTGGCGATCAGCCACAGACCCACCAGGTAGTTCCAGTGGGCCTCGCTCAGCCCATCGGTCATCTTTTTGAGCAGCGGAGAGACCAGATAGATGGGCACCAGGGCGTACAAGAACCAGTAGGGCACCATCACCGGCGTGTTGAGCAGGGGAATGAGCTTGTCCAGGGCGGCCTGGGGGCCGGAGAGCACGCCGGCCAGGGCGATGACGACGCCCGACCAGGCCAGCAGGGGGATCAGCACCTTGGGCAGGCGGCGGCGGAACAGAGTGCCCAGCTCCGCCGTCCGGGGGTGGGACAGGAGCAGCGCCCCGGAGAGCATGAAGAACAGGGGCACCGCCGCCGTGGCCAGGGAGGAGATCAGGTTGGAGAAGTGCCACAGGGGGGTGCCAAGCTGGCGCAGGGCGCCCGCCGCGGTGTGGAGGTAGACCACCCCCACCATGGAGGCCACCCGCAGCAGATCGTAGTCCCGGCGGCGTCGGGACGGCGCGCTCACAGGCCCACCGCCTTCCGCCGCAGGAGGGACAGGGGCGGGGCCTGGACGGGGAGCTTCAGACGGAAGGGCATCTGGGGCTTCCGAGCCTCCGGGATGGGCAGGCCGTCCCCGTCGGTCAGGCCCTCCACCCGGAAGGAGACGGGGCGCACGCCGGGGCCCACCAGCTCCAGCTCGTCCCCCTCGGCAAACTTGTTGCGCAGCTCACACAGGGCGGCGCCGTCGGGGGCGCAGGAGGTGACCACTCCCACCACCTGCCAGTCCCGCAGGTAGCGGGCGTGAGCGGTGTGCTGCCCCGGTTCGCCGTAGTAGAAGCCGGTGGAGTAGGGACGGTGGCTCACCTTGTCCACCTCGGCCCGCCACACCGGGTCCAGCGGCTCCCCGGCCCGGGCGGCGTCGATGGCGTGGCGGTAGGCGGCGGTGACAATGGCGGCGTAGTAGGCGCTCTTGGCCCGGCCCTCGATTTTCAGGGAATCCAGTCCGGCGTCCATCAGCTCGGGCACGTGGTCGATCATGCACATGTCCCTGGAGTTGAGGATGAAGGCCCCGCCCGCGTCCTCCCCGATGGGGAAATACTCGCCGGGGCGCTTCTCCTCCACCAAGGCGTACTGGTAGCGGCAGGGCTGGGCGCAGGCGCCCCGGTTGGCGTCCCGCCCCGTCATGTAGTTGGACAGCAGGCAGCGGCCCGAGTAGCTGACGCACATGGCCCCGTGGACGAAGGCCTCCAGCTCCAGCGCCGGGGGGGCCTTGGCCCGGATCTCCCGGATCTCGTCCAGGAACAGCTCCCGGGCCAGGATCACCCGGCTGGCCCCCAGCTCATACCAGGCGGCGGCCGCCTGGTAGTTGGAGACGCTGGCCTGGGTGGAGATGTGGGCCTTCACGCCGGGGGCGTGCTTTTTCAGCAGGGAGAGCACCCCCACGTCGGCCAGGATGGCGGCGTCCACCCCGGCCGCCTGGAGAAACTCCAGCCACTCCGGCAGGCGGGCTGCCTCGTCGTTGCGGGGCATGGTGTTGCAGGTGACGTGGACGGCCACCCCCCGGCTGTGGCACAGCTCCACGGCCTGCCTGAGCTCCTCAGGGGTGAAATTGCCCGCAAAGGAGCGCATGCCGAAATCGGGGCCCGCCAGATAGACGGCGTCGGCCCCGTAGGCCAGGGACATGCGCAGGCGCTCCATGTCCCCGGCAGGGGAGAGCAGTTCGATTGTTTTCTTAGCCATTTTGATACCGCTCCTGTGAGGCGATAAAGTTCTGCTGTTCCCGGTAGGTGGCGAAGAAGTGGTGCTTTCCGTCGTCCCCCAGGGCATAGAAGTAGTACTTGGTGGAGTCGGGGTACACCGCGGCCTTCAGCGCATCTACACCGGGGCTGGCGATAGCCGTGGGGGTGAGGCCCTTGTGGGTCCGGGTGTTGTAGGGAGTGTCGGCGTTGAGGTCCACCTCGGTGCCGCCGGTGGCGTAGAGGATGGTGGCGTCGATGTTCAGATAGCCCGCCGTCTCGCTGGTGGGGTTGTCCAGGCGGTTGTAGATGACCGAGGCAATCTTGGCCTGGTCGGAGCCGTCGGTCTCCTTCTCGATCATGGAGGCCACGGTCACCACGTCCTGGATGGTGCGGCCGTCGTTCTGTACCTCCTGGCGCATCTCGTCGGTGAAGATCTCGTCAAAGCGGAGGATCATCTTGTTGAGCACGCTCACCGGCTCCTCGCCCATATAGAACTCGTAGGTGTCGGGGAACAGGTAGCCCTCCAGCCGCTTGGGGTCGCCCAGGGGCACCACGCCCTTGAGGAAGGAGAACTTGAAGTCGTAATTGGCTGCGGTCTCCTCCAACTGCTCCACCGTAGACACCCCCTTTTCCTCCAGCAGAGCAAAGATCTGGGCCTCTGTCATGCCCTCGGGTATGGTGACGGTGGTGGTCATGCGGTTGGCGGAGGAGGAGCCCATGCTGGAGATGAGGGCCCGGTAGTCCATGTCGGTGTTCAGCTCATAGGTGCCCGGGGTGATCTTGGCCCCCTCCTCTCCGGCCTTGCCGGAGGTGTGGGTCAGGGAACAGAAGAGCTTGAACACCATCTTGTACTCGATGAGGCCCTGCTCCTCCAGCTTGTCGGCCACCTGGCCCACCGTGTCCCCCTCGTCGATCTCCACCACGGCGGTAAGGGCGGGCTTGTTGAGGGCCAGCACGTCGTTGGCCCAGATCCAGCCCACGCCGGCCAGGAGGGCGGAGATGCCAAGCACAAAAATGACATAGAGCAACACACCCCAGCCGCCGAGACGCTTTTTCCGGCGGCGGGGGGCGGAGCGGCGTTCTCCCTCCGGGTGGGAGGGGGCGACCCGCCTGCCGCCGTGGCCGCTCCTCGACTGGGCCGGCCGGCGGCCCTCATTCCGGTATTCTTCCTGAGACATAGGTTCAACTCCTAACGAAAAAACAGATGACCCGCCGGGAACCACTTTGCCGCCCCCCACATAGTATGAGCCAGATAAAACAAGTGAGGTGAATCAAGAATGTGCTGTGGTAACAATGGTTGGGCGGCGGCAACGGCTGCGGCTGCCTGTGGATCATCCTGATTATCATCATCCTTTGCTGCTGCTGCGGCGGCAGCTGGGGCGGCAGTGGCTGCGGCTGCAACTGTGGCTGCAACAACAACTGCGGGTGCAACGACGGCTGCTGCTGAGCCGTTTACGTACCGTCCGGCGAGGAGCGGGGCCTTTGGGCCCCGCTCCTCTGCGCGTCCGCCCGGTACAGGCCGTGCTCGGTGAGCACCAGCTCCACCCCCCGGTCGTGGGGGGAGCGGGGGACTTGGGGCAGCAGCAGCGCCGTCCGGCACAGGGCGGCGGTACAGCCGGCGTAATCCGCCAGCCAGCGGTCATAAAAGCCGCCCCCCTGGCCCAGACGGCCGCCGGAGGGATCAAAGGCCAGACCGGGCACCAGCACAAGGCCGATGGCGTCCTTGCCCACCAGGGGGCAGTCTTCCCCCGGCTCCAGCATCCCATAGGGGTGGGGGATCAGCGCGCTGTCCGGCCGGACAAGCCGGGCCTCCAGGCCATGGCCCGGCAGACAGCGGGGCAGGCAGACCGCCTTGCCCCGCGCCCAGAGGGCGGGGAGGAGGCGGGCGGTGTCGGGCTCGCCCCCCATGCCGTGGTAGAGCAGCAGGGTATCCGCCGCCTCCACCTGGGGCAGGGCCAGAAAGCGGGCGAACAGGGCGTCATCGCTCGCCCGCCGGACCTGGGGAGAGAGCTCTCTCAGATATTGGCGGGCCCGGCGGCGCAGCTCCGCCTTCTCAGCCGTGGTAGTGGACGGCATGGCAGACCTGCCGGGCGGCCTCCTTCCCCTTGAGCGCCTCCACCAGCTTCAGGCCGAAGGGGAAGGAGGAGCCGGCGGCCTCGCCGGTGATGATGTGGCCGTCCACCACCACGGGAGCGCCCTTCTGCACCACGGCGGAGCCCATCAGCTCCTCCATGCCGGGGTAGCACACCGCCCTGCGCCGGTCCAGAAAGCCCAGGTTGGCCAGAATGGTGGGGGCGGCGCAGATGGCGGCCAGCCACCGGCCCTCGTCGTAGCAGTGCTGGATCAGGGCCTGTACGTGGCGGTCGCCCTGGAGCACCTCCACGCCCCCCAGCCCGCCGGGGAGCACCAGCATATCCACCGCCTCCCGGTCCAGCTTGGCCAGCGTCAGGTCGGCGGTGACAGTGACGCCGTGGGCGCTGGTGACGGCGGGGCCGTCCACGCCCACCAGTCGGACCTCAACGCCCGCCCGGCGCAGCAGATCGGCGGGCACCAGGGCCTCGCTCTCCTCAAATCCGGTTCCCAACAGAATCGCTACCATGTGAAACAGCACCTTTCTTTTCCGTTCTTCTATCCTAAAATACGGGCGGCCGCCGCCCAGATGTCACGGTGAATGTCCGCCATAGCGGAGCGCCCCCGCCCCGTCCACACAGGGGATTTTGACCCAGCCCAGACAGTCCGCCGCCCGGAGGGCGGTTTTGCGGCACAGGGCGAGATAGCCGGTGTCCACCTCGTGGATGTCACCCTTGGTATGGGTGGACGCCTCCCGGCTGCGGAGGAGGCGCACCGCCTGCTCCGTGGGCATGTCCAGATAGACCACCAGATCGGGGAGGGGCAGGCCCAGCTTGCCGCACTCGAAGTCAAACAGCCAGCGGAAAAAGCCCTCCCACTCCGCCTCGGGCAGCTTGCTGGCCTGGTGGACGGCGTTGGAGGTGGTGTACCGGTCGGAGAGCACCAGCCCGCCGCCCCGGTAGTAGTCCCCCCACACCTTTTTCCATGAGGCATAGCGGTCCACCGCGTAAAAGGTGGAGGCCGCGTAGGGATTCACGTCGGAGGGGTGGGAACCGAACTCCCCGTTCAGATACATTTTCAAAAGGGCGGAGGAGGGCTCCTGGTACTGGGGGAAGATCAGCCGCCGGAAGGGGCGTCCCTCCCGCTCCATCCGCTCACAGAGCATGCGGAACTGGGTGGACTTGCCCGACCCGTCGGTGCCCTCAAACACAATCAGCTTTCCCTGCATGCTCACTTCCCCCGCAGCCGGGCGCCCGCCGCCTGGACCAGCACCAGAGGCAGCTTAGCCATGCGTCCGATGCGCTTTGGCTCCTTGGACAGGCGGTAGAGCCACTCCAGCCCCAACTTCTGAAAGCCCTCCGGGGCCCGCTCCACCACGCCGGCGAACACGTCCAGGGAGCCGCCCAGGCCCACCATCAGGTGGGCGCCGGTGGCGGGGCCGTGCTCCACCATCCACAGCTCCTGCTTGGGGGCCCCCAGGCAGACGAACACCACGTCGGCGGCGGCGGCCCTGATCTCCTCTACCACCGGGCCGTCCTCCCGGAAATACCCGTCATGGGTGCCGCAGATGATGAGGCCGGGGTGGGCGTCCTTCAGGTTGGCGGCGGCCAGCTCCGCCACGCCGGGCTTGGCCCCCAGCAGGAAGAGCCGCTTGCCGTGCCGGGCCATCCACGCCAGCAGCCGCTGGGCAAAGTCGATACCCGGTACCTTGCCCTTCAGCGGGCGGCCCAGGATTTTCGCGGAGTAGACCACCCCCACGCCGTCGGCCAGCACCAGATCGGCCCCCAGCAGGGCCTGCCGGAAGGCCGGATTGTGCTTGGCGGCCAGCAGAAACTCCGGGTTGGGGGTGACCGCGTAGTGGAAGCCCCCGGCCTCCACCAGGGCTGCGCCGGCCGCCGCAGCCTCCTCCAGCGTCAGGTCGTCGAAGCCGACGCCCAAAACATCAGTCCTCAAAATACATTGCCTCCGATTGGAATTCTGTCCATAATTTCATGCCATTTTACCATAGATAGCGAAAAAAGTCCATGCGGAAACCGGGAAATCGGGGGCGGGAAAGATGAAGTTTCTGTGAAGAATCACCAAGTTCCCCGTTGACAAACCGGGCGGATGTGCTATAATAGGGCACAGCTAATTCTTTAGCTATTAAAATTGCTAAAGAGCGGTAGGGATTGGAGGAACTTGATTATGAATGGAAGAAAACTAGCCGCTTTTGCCCTGAGCGGCGTTATGGCAGTCGGCCTGACCGCCTGCGGCGGAAACGGCGAACCGAATGAGTCTCCCGCCGGCGGCTCCGGGGGGGAGGCCTATCTGGTGGGTATCTGCCAGCTCGCCCCCCACGACGCGCTGGACGCGGCCACCAGGGGCTTCAAGGCGGCTCTGGTGGAGGCCTTCGGCGAGGATGGGGTGAAGTTTGACGAGCAGAACGCCGGCGGCGAGTACAACAACTGCGCCACCATCGTGGACGGCTTTGTGTCGGAAAATGTGGACCTGATGCTGGCCAACGCCACCTATTCGCTCCAGGCAGCCCAGTCCGCCACCGCCGACATCCCCATTCTGGGCACCGCCATCACCAACTACGGCATCGCCCTGGGCCTGGACAGCACAGAGGACAAGGTATTGGGCGGCAACATCTCCGGCACCTCCGACCTGGCCCCGCTGGACCAGCAGGCCGCCATACTCCAGGAGCTGTTCCCCGACGCGGAGAACGTGGGCCTGCTCTACTGCTCCGCCGAGCCCAACTCCGTGTTTCAGGTGGAGACCATCCAGGGCTATCTGGAGGAGATGGGCTACACCTGTACCCAGTACGCCTTCACCGACGTGAACGACCTCTCCGCCGTGACCCAGTCCGCCTGTGATGGCTCCGATGTGATCTATGTCCCCACCGACAACACGGCGGCCAACAACACCGAAACCATCGCCAATGTAGTCATCCCCGCCGGGGTGCCCGTGGTATGCGGCGAGTCTGGCATCTGCTCCGGCTGCGGCGTGGCCACCCTCTCCATCAGCTATGAGGAGCTGGGCCGTATCACCGGTGAGATGGCCGTCCAGATCCTCACCGGCGAGGCGGACGTGTCCGAGCTGGCAATCCAGTACGACACGGCCGTGACCAAGATGTACAACGCCACGAACTGTGAGGCGCTGGGCATCACGGTGCCCGACGGCTATCAGCCCATTGAGTGAGGCGCAAACGTCAGAAAACCGCGGGAATGGACCTCCATTTCCCGCGGCTTTTTGGCACGTGCCTGTCTGTAATCCACTTTCGAGCGGGAGGCATGAAGAAAGATGAATGTTTTGGTAAGCCTGTTCAACTCCCTGCCCGGCGCCGCGGGGCAGGGGCTGATCTGGGGCATTATGGCCATCGGCGTCTATATCACCTATAAAATATTGGATGTGGCCGATCTGACGGTGGACGGCTCCCTGGCCACCGGCGGCGCGGTGGCGGCCCTGTGCGTCAGCATGGGCTGGAACCCCTGGCTGGCGGTGCTGGCGGCGGTGCTGGCGGGTATGCTGGCCGGGCTGGCCACCGGTGTGCTGCATACCGCCTGCGGAATACCCGCCATCCTGGCGGGTATTCTGACCCAACTGGCCCTCTACTCCATCAACCTGCGCATCATGGCCATCGGGGATGAAAATGCTACCACCAAGGCCACCCTGGCGGTGAGTGTGGACAAGAACGACCTGCTCCTGTCCTCCCGCTACGTGCGGGAGCCTGCGCTGAACAACCCTCTGCTGCTGCTGGTGCTGCTGACGGCGGCGGTGATCGCGCTGCTGTACTGGTTCTTCGGTACGGAGCAGGGCTCCGCCCTGCGGGCCACCGGCGCCAACCAGAGCATGGCCCGGGCCCAGGGCATCAACACCAACACCGCCAAGGTCCTGGGCCTGGTGGTGTCCAACGGCCTGGTGGCCCTGGCCGGCGGCCTGCTGGCCCAGTATCAGGGCAGCGCCACCATCGACATGGGCCGCGGCGCAATTGTCATCGGCCTGGCGGCAGTCATCATCGGCGAGGTGCTGCTGGACAAGGTGTTCCGCAACTTCGCCCTCAAGCTGCTCTCCGCGGTGATCGGCGCGATCATCTACTATGTGGTCATCACCGTGGTGCTCCGTCTGGGCCTGGAGTCCACCGATCTGAAGCTGCTCACCGCCCTGGTGGTGGCGGTGTTCCTGGCCGTCCCCTATTGGAAGGGCCGCTATTTCACCAAGCCCGTGCGGAAGGAGGGCGCTCCCCATGCTTGAAGTGCACGAAATTTATAAGACCTTCAACGCCGGCACCATCAACGAGAAGCGGGCTATGAACGGCGTCACCCTCACCCTCAACGAAGGGGACTTCGCCACCGTTATCGGCGGCAACGGCGCGGGCAAGTCCACCCTGCTCAATCTGGTGGCGGGCGTCTACCCGGTGGACAGCGGCTCCATCGCCATCGGCGGGCAGAATGTGACCCGCCTGCCGGAGCACAAGCGGGCCCGGTTCATCGGCCGGGTGTTTCAGGACCCCATGATGGGCACCGCGGCCACCATGCAGATCGAGGAAAACCTGGCCCTGGCCGCCCGCCGGGGGCAGAGCCGCTCCCTCCGCCCCGGCATCACCCGCACCGAGCGGGAGCAGTACCGGGAGCTGCTGAAAATCCTGGATCTGGGACTGGAGGACCGGCTGACCAGCAAGGTGGGCCTGCTCTCCGGCGGCCAGCGGCAGGCCCTGACTCTGCTGATGGCCACGCTGAAGAAGCCCCGGCTCCTGCTGCTGGACGAGCATACCGCCGCCCTGGACCCCAAAACGGCGGCCAAGGTTCTGGACACCACGGAGAAGATCGTGCAGCGGGATAAGCTGACCACCCTCATGATTACCCATAACATGCGCGATGCCATCGCCCACGGCAACCGCCTGATCATGCTCTACGACGGCCGGATTGTGGTGGATATCGCGGGGGAGGAGAAGAAGAAGCTGACCGTGGAGCAGCTCCTCGCGCTGTTCAGCAAAGCCAGCGGCTCCGACGAGGCCGACGACAAGCTGCTGCTGTCGTAGCCGCTGGCTTCCCCATCGCAGATGGGCGGCGCCTGCGCCGTGCAAGCGTTTTGCCGGAGGCAAAACCTTGCCGCGGGCGGAATTCAATTCCGCCCGCGCGGGATGAAATCCGGGGCCCCCCGCTGGCCTGGGCCGGCTGGGG
>ERZ1106915.2418-NODE-2418-length-10721-cov-3.991749_pt1 | contig 10721 bp, 10 predicted proteins | sample MGYA00403653_ERZ1106915 | MGnify/ENA primary metagenome ERZ1106915 (study PRJEB35170, sample SAMEA104062404) | human gut metagenome | biome: human gut; feature: human-associated habitat; material: faeces | place: Denmark | collected 2012-06-06 ... | reverse complement strand
CTGTCTGTCTGTCTGTCTGTCTGTCTGTCTGTCTGTCTGTCACAAGCGTAATTCTTTCCCTCACAACTGTCAACTCCTTTTCCTTATTTCCTTTCGTTACAATACAACAGTCAGTTTCTTTAAGGTTGAAAACCGACTGTTACAGTTTCGTAACTTTCACTATCAAGAACAGTTCAACCGCTTTTCAAAAAAGATAAACGCATATATAAATATATTATATTTCTTAAAAAAGCATTGTCAATATACAGTTTTCCGATTCTGTTAAAGTATCTGAAAATCGGATAGGACACCGGCTTTCTTCCTGTTGAGAAACAAAAAGCATTATGGCATAATATATTTCAAATCATAATATCTTCATCGTTAAAGAACGAATGACGATCACAATACAGCAGAAAGGACTTTTATTATGCACATCCGAAAAGCAGCACAACAAGATTTACATTCTATTATGAAGTTATATGAAAACGCCCGCATATTCATGCGCGAACACGGAAACCCCGATCAATGGGGAACAGCGTATCCTCCTCAAAATATGATTGAAGCAGATATCTGCTCCGGAGATTTATACGTCTGTACCGAAGACGATGCGATCGAGGCGGTTTTCTTCTATAAAGAAGGCATAGATCCAACCTATCTGAAAATTTATGACGGACAATGGAAAAACGATGCTCCCTACGGCGTTGTCCACCGGATCACTTCATCCGGCAAAGTAAAGGGCGCAGCCTCTTTTTGTCTTGACTGGGCATTCTCACAATGTGGAAATTTAAAGATCGACACCCATGAAAACAATGTTGTCATGCAGAATCTGCTGAAGAAAAACGGATTCACTTACTGCGGACGCATCTATGTAGATGATGGCGGAGAACGGCTTGCATTCCAAAAATAAAAAAGAGCCGCAAAAGATTTGATACTATCATTTTCAGCATCTGTCTTTTGCGGCTTTTTCTATTTTGTTCTTTTTAACTTATGTCTTATCCACTTATTGCCCGGCAAAATCTACGCTTCGCCAAACCGTACTTTTATATACGCTTTGATCTCTTCTACGCATTTCTCAAATCCGAGTTTTCCACTGTTCAGACACAGATCGTAATTTCTTGCATCGACCCATTCATGACCTGTATGGTATCTGTAAAAATCACCTCTGTACTGATCTGTTTTCTCAATATATTTCTGCATCTCTTTTTCCGTCATGCTGTGACGTTCCATTGAACGATCCAGACAGAACTTTCTGTCTGCATGCACGAATACGCTGACTACATTCGGATAATCTTTTAAAACATAATCTGCGCATCTTCCGACAATAACGCACGACTCTTTTGCCGCAAGCTCTTTGATCACCTTTGCCTGATAATTGAACAGGTTATCGTCCGAAGTAAACTCTCTGTCTTCCGGCGGGATCAATCCGCCCTCATACGGACGGCTCAAAAGCTTAAACCATCCTGCCCTGCGCACCTTTTCGTCCGACATACCAAACAGTTTTTCATTGATTCCGCTGTCCTCGGAAGCCATACGAAGGATCTCTCTGCTGTAGCAGTTGATGCCAAGTTCTTTTGCAAGCATCGCCCCGATCGTTTTCCCTCCGCTTCCGTACTGTCTTGAAATTGTGATGACGATATTTCTCATTAAAACACGCCTCCTTTACTCTCCGAGATAAGCCTTTTTAATCGAATCATCTTCCAGAAGTTCTTTTGCATCTCCCGAAAGGACGATCTTTCCTGTCTCCAACACATATGCTCTGTCGGCGATCGAAAGAGCTTTCTTCGCATTCTGTTCTACAAGAAGGACTGTCGTTCCGCTTTCGCTCACCGCACGGATAATATCAAAGATTTCATTTACCATGATCGGAGAAAGTCCCATCGACGGTTCATCCATTAAAATAATCCTCGGTTTGGACATAAGCGCGCGCCCCATAGCGAGCATCTGCTGTTCGCCGCCGCTTAATGTTCCCGCCATCTGGTTTTTACGTTCCTGCAAACGCGGAAAACGCTTATAGACACTTTTTAATGTTTCTTCAATCTCCGCCTTATCTTTTCGTGTATAAGCGCCCATTCTCAAATTCTCATAAACGCTTAATTCTGCGAACACTCTTCTTCCTTCCGGTACATGCGCCATCCCCATAGAGACGATCTTATGAGCCGGAGTTTTTGTAATATCTTTTCCTTCAAACAGCACCTGTCCGCTCTTCGGGGAGATCAGACCTGTAACTGTATGCAGCGTCGTCGTCTTTCCCGCGCCGTTTGCTCCGATCAAAGCGATGACCTCTCCTTGATTTACTTCAAAAGAAATGCCTTTGATCGCCTGGATCATACCATAATATACTTGTAAATCTTTTACTTCGAGCATTGCCATAACGATTCCCCCTATTCTCCAAGATATGCGGTAACAACCTGCGGATCGTTCAAAACATCCGACGTTTTACCTTCACAGAGCACCTCTCCGAAGTTGAGCACCGTCAACTTCTCGCAAATGCCGCTTACCAGTTTCATATCATGTTCGATCAAAAGGATCGTCATATGGAATTTTTCTCTCACAAAACGGATCATGTCCATCAATTCCCCCGTCTCGTTCGGGTTCATGCCCGCAGCGGGCTCGTCGAGCAGCAAAAGCTTCGGTTCTGTCGCCATCGCTCTGGCGATCTCAAGCCTTCTTTGCTGTCCGTACGGAAGATTAGAGGCGGCAACATGCGCCACATCTTCCAGATTGAACACTTTCAAAAGTTCCATTGCCTGCTCATCCATCTCTTTTTCCACTTTTCTGTAACCGGGAAGTCTTAAGACTCCCGAAAGAGTAGAATAATGATGTTTATTGTGAAGTCCTACTTTCACGTTATCAAGAACACTTAACTGCTTAAACAGCCGGATATTCTGAAATGTACGGGCGATTCCCGCCTTATTGATCTCAATCGTGTTTTTCCCTGTAATATCCGTTCCGTCCAGCAGCACTTTTCCGCTGTCCGGCTTATATACTCCTGTAAGAAGGTTGAATACAGTCGTCTTTCCCGCGCCGTTCGGACCGATCAGTCCGTACAGAGCTTCTTTTTCAATCGAAATGTCAAACCCGTTTACCGCACGGAGACCGCCAAATGAAATCCCGAGATTTTTAACTTCCAGTAACGCCATTATTTTACAGCCTCCTTTTTCTTCTTTCCGAAAGAAAGATATTTTTCTCTCCACTCGATCGCTTTCGGCGCCCAGTTAAAGAGCATCATGACAATGAGAACGATCGCATAGATCAGCATACGGTAATCTGACAATCCACGGAGCATCTCCGGAAGAAGTGTCAGGATCACTGCCGCTATGATCGAACCTCTGATATTTCCGATACCGCCCAAAACGACAAAAACAAGGATCATGATCGACATATTATAACCGAAGTTGTTTGTATTCGCCGTCAGCGTAGACAGATTGTGAGCGTAAAGCACGCCTGCCGCTCCTGCCATCGCCGCAGATATCGTAAACGCCATCAGTTTATATTTTGTAATATTAATACCGACTGATTCCGCCGCGATACGGTTGTCACGGATCGCCATGATCGCGCGTCCGTCTCTTGAATGGATCAGATTAAGCACGATAAACAACGTAATCAGAATCAGTATAAATCCGATAAAAAACGTCGCATCTTTCGGCGTTCCCGTAATCCCCTGCGGACCGTTAATGATAACCTTTCCGTCCGGTTCCATATTCAGCGCCATCACATCTTTTGTCGAAAAATGAAAACCGTTGGAATCTTTACCTATATACAATACGTTTACGAGGTTTTTAATGATCTCTCCGAATGCCAATGTCACGATCGCCAGATAGTCGCCTTTCAGACGCAGAACCGGAATTCCGATCAGAATGCCGAAGATCGCAGCAGCCGCAATTCCGATCAAAAGAGCCAGAAAGAAGCGCAGTGAAGCCGATTCGATCGTATCTCTCATGCATTTTGAAAAGAATGCACTTGCAAACGCGCCGACACACATAAAGCCCGCATGTCCGAGGCTCAATTCTCCAAGTACGCCGACTACGAGGTTCAGCGACACAGCCATAATAATATAAATACAAAGCGGAACCATCAATCCTTCAAGAAGGCTGGAAATACTTCCGGCGTTGATCAGTGACTGCATGATCACAAATGCCGCGATAACAAGAGCATATGTGATGATATTATTTTTTGTAGTTTTTTTCATATTTTTTAATTTATCCATCGCTCTGATCACCTACACTTTCTCTTGAATTTTCTTACCTAACAAACCTGTAGGTTTCACAAGAAGCACAATGATAAGTACCGCGAATACGATCGCATCCGCCATCTGTGACGAAATGTATGCTTTTCCGAAAATCTCGATCACACCGAGCAGAATTCCTCCGATAAACGCTCCCGGTATCGAACCTATTCCTCCAAATACAGCCGCTACGAACGCCTTAATACCCGGCATCGCTCCTGTATACGGCGTCAGGCTCGGATATGCCGAACACAAAAGCACACCTGCAACAGCCGCCAGCGCCGACCCGATTGCAAACGTAAGAGCGATCGTTCCGTTTACATTGATTCCCATAAGCTGAGCCGCGCCTTTATCTTCCGATACAGCGCGCATTGCCTGACCCGGCTTTGATTTCTGCACGAACAGCATCAGTACGATCATGATCACTACACATGCCGCGATCGTCACGATCGTCTCCCCTGAAATGTTCAGCTTGCCGCCTGCCAAAGACAAACCTTTCCACTTAATAACCGACGGAAACGTCTGTGCGTTCGCCCCGAATACGAGAAGCGCCGTATTCTGGAGAAGGTAGCTTACGCCGATCGCCGTGATCAATACGGCAAGTGAAGACGATGCGTTACGCAGCGGTTTGTACGCGATACGTTCGATCAAGATTCCGAGTACCGTACACACGATTACAGCGGCAACGATCGCAAGGATCGGCGACATCCCCGCCTTCATCATCGTGATCAGCGCCATATACGCACCGATCATAATAACGTCGCCATGGGCGAAGTTCAGCATCTTCGCAATCCCATAAACCATCGTATACCCAAGCGCTATGATCGCATAGACACTTCCAAGACTGATTCCATTAATCAAATACGATATAAAACTCATGTCTCATTCCCTTTCATTTCTCTTATTGTTCCGATAAACGATCTCTTCTCTGTTTATCATGATTAATAAGGATTATACCACAAAAAATATAGGATTATCAATAAGAAAAAACGAGTACGCTCGGTTTTTTTCACGTACCCGTTTTTAACTGCTTTATTTTGTATCTATCCGGCTTTTTCTTCCGAAATAAAAACTCCCCTGCATGACGTGTCATTCATTTTACATATATGCCGGCATTTTATGACTCGACGTCTCTCCCGGCATCCCATTTGCGGTAAATAGCTTCGAGAGCATCCACCGCTCCGTCGATCCCTAAAAGACTCGTATTAAACATCATGCTGTTCGACTCGATTCCACCCCATTCGCGGCCGGTCCTTGCCTCATAATAAAGCTTCCTTTCGCGGTCTGTCTTTTTGATCTTATCTGCCGCCTGCTTTTCGTTTAGTTCATAAAGCTTCATGATTCTGCGGATACGATCGTCCTTATATGCATAAATAAACGTATTGATGCAGTTTGAATAATCTCCGAGGATATAATCCGCACATCTTCCGACAAAAATTCCCGGACCTTTCTCCGCAAGTTTCCTTATGATCGCCGACTGCCTGTTAAAGACGAGATCACTTAGAGGTTCTCCCGACTCGTCTCCGCTCATAAATGCAGTATAGTTTCCTGTACTGACTATATATGCCGTGAGAAATCTTCCGAGAATCGTCTCGTCTACCTGCGTCGCATCTTCACTGCTGATCCGAAGCTCCTGCGCCGCCATGCGGATCAGATTATGATCGTAAAGCGGAATGTCAAGCCGTTCTGCCAATCGATTTCCTACTTCATGCCCGCCGCTTCCGAATTGCCTTCCGATCGTGATAATCGTGTGTTTCATCATATGTGCCACTCCTCTCTGCGGATCGCTGTATTGATATACTCAAGTATAACATTGTTTCCCGGGTATGAATAGAAATTTATTGATTTTTTCTATTTTTCCTTACTGCTTATGATCGTATAATAGCTTTTTGACGTTACGACATAAACAAGTACATAGAAGAGTGCAAACACGAGATAACATCCGATCGTCACGATCACAAATACTTTCGCTTCCACGCCTGACATAAGCATCAGTATTTTCTGAATCATCGGAAATGCAAACGCAAGATGAATTCCCGCCATGATCAGAGGCATGAAAAATACAGTAAGCACCTGAGAGTTGATCGTCTGCTTCACTTCTTTCTTTGTCATTCCCACTTTCATAAGAATATTAAAGCGATCCTGATCTTCATATCCTTCGGAAATCTGCTTGTAGTACATAATCAGCACAGTACCGAACAGGAATACCGCTCCGAGAAGCACTCCGAGGAAAAACAATCCGCCGTTGAGCGCAATGAAATCTCCTTTACCGTACGCTTTACTGTCCGCATAATAATTTGCCAGCGAATCTCCCATCCGATTGCCCTGTTCATCTGCCGCTTCGGATATATGCTCAAAAGATTCCAAAATATCCTTGTAAATCTCTATCTGTTTTTCTTCATCACATTTCAGATCAAAGTCATAACATTCTTTCAGGGAAAGCAGGTACAATGTTCCGTCCTGCAAAGGTTTTGCATTGATCGTTTCGTACGCAGTCGCTATTTTTTCGATCACAGACAAATCTTTTACAACAACCTGATATGACCCCTGCATATTCGCCATGGCGTTGCCTACCCCTATCGGAGGTTCTTTCATTGTCTCTACTTTCCATGTTCCGACGCCGTCGATCGTAAAGGAATCATACTCATAATCTGTTTTATATGAGTAGAGCATCATCTCATCTTCAGCCAAAGTCTTGTCTGTGCCTTTCAGTTTGTTGTAATCATCCATTGTTGTAAAATACATCGTCTTCACAGATCCTGACATCCCTGCATTAATCGAGGAAATCTCCCCTTTCATCTTTTCAAAATCAATACTTAAAACATCGTCTGACTGTACTCCGGAAAGAGAGTAAAGATTATAATTTTCCAAGTTCTCAGCCTTTACTTTATGAGATTCAAGCACCTTTTCCACAGCCTCTTTATACGTCATGGTCATCTCCGGCGTCAAACGCTGCACTACGCTGTCTTTTAATTCTGTATCTGTTCCGTCCTCATTTTGCGGAAGGGATGTTTTCCCGCTCCACTCGATCGTGATGTCATGTGGATAACGGTTTCTGATCGACGATTCCGTATCTGCATAAATACACATCGTAGACGAGATCGTCACAAGCACCATCGTAGATAAAATACAGATCGACGCCAGACCCGCTCCGTTTCTCTTCATTCGGTAAACCATCTGTGACAAAGATACAAAGTGTCTCGTCTTATAATAATACTTTTTGCTCTTTTGCAGCAGCTTGCAAAGAGCGACCGAACCTGCAATAAACAGAAGGTATGTGGCAATGATCACCATAACAACCGCGAGAAAGAATACAAGCATCGCAGTTGTCGGATCGATGATCTTCACAGCCAGATAATATGCTCCGGCAAGGATCACCGCTCCCGCAAATGCAAAGAGCCAGTTTGCCTTCGGCGGTTTTTCGCCGACATTCTCACTTCTGAGCATCTCAATCGGACGAAGTTTATATACCGACACAAGCATGCGGATCATAATAAGCAGAAAGATCGCAAGAAACAGACCGACTGTCATAAGGATCGGCTTCATTTCTATATGAACTCCGAATCCGGTCGCCCCGTCAAGAAGCTTAATTGCCAGAAGTTCCGCAAGTTTTGAGAACAGAATTCCGAACACGATTCCGATAACCAGAGAAATCACGGCAGTCAGTATATTTTCCCACAAAAGAATTCTTACCAGATTACGTTTGCCCATCCCGAGAATATTATATAATTCAAGTTCTTTCTTCCTTTTCCTTATAAGAAACGAGTTCGTATAATACAGAAAGATCAATGCGAATACCGCAACTACAAACACTCCCATAGAGAGCAGTCCCTGAAGCATTTCCCCGCCCCGGATAGACGCCAGTTCTTTACTTATCGACAGAAAAGAAACGATATAGTACATCATGATCATACAGATACATGTCAAAATATACGGAAAATACAATTTTCTGTTTTTTGAAATGCCTTCCCCTGCCAGCCTGATATAAAATCCTTTTTTCATCGTCTGTCACCACCTGTCGCAAGCATCGTCAGCGTATCCGAAATCTTCTGATAAAGTTGTTCGTCCGTCATCTGACCTCTGTATACCTGATGGAACACTTCTCCGTCACGGATAAACAAAACGCGTCCGGCTTTGCTCGCCGCTTTCACTGAATGAGTTACCATAAGGATCGTCTGACCTCCTGCGTTGATCCGCGCAAACAATCCGAGCAGTTCGTCTGTTGAACGAGAATCAAGCGCTCCTGTCGGCTCATCTGCCAGGATCAGCCGCGGTTCTGTGATCAGCGCCCTTGCAACAGCGGCTCTTTGTTTCTGACCTCCGGAAATTTCATACGGATATTTTTCAAGAAGCGCCGAAATACCAAGTTCCTTTGCAATCGGCTGCAGCTTTGAATCCATATGCTTATAATTTTCACCTTTCAACACAAGAGGGAGCAAGATATTGTCCTTCACATTAAACGTATCCAACAAGTTAAATTCCTGAAAAACAAATCCAAGATTGTCGCGCCGAAACTGTGCGATATCTTTGTCTTTTATAGAAGACAACGGTTTGCCGTCAAGAAGGACTGTTCCTTCCGTCGGTTTATCCAAAGCCGCCATAATATTAAGAAGCGTCGTCTTACCTGAGCCGCTCTCTCCCATGATCGCCACATATTCTCCTTCTTCCACAGAAAAGTTTACACAGGATAATGCCTGCACCTGATTGCCGCCGAAACGCGGTCTGTATATTTTCTTCAAATTTTTGACATCTAAAACTGCCATTTCATACATCCTCCTCTTTTTTACTTGATAGTGAAAGTATAACAAAAGAGCCGGAATGCCAACATCGAATTTGGTGACATTCCGGCCCGCCTATGTGACAAATTTGTAAGGCATTTCCATGCAGCCTTTATTCAACTTCTAACGGATAGGACGACAGATCGATCGTAAAGCTGCTTCCCTTTCCTACAGTTGACTGCGCCGTCAGCTTATGTCCCAGCTTATCCGCCGCCGTCCGGCAAAGGTAAAGTCCTATTCCTGTAGATTTTTTATCCAGCCTTCCGTTATATCCGGTATAACCTTTTTCAAAAATACGGGGAAGATCTTCAGGTGAAATACCGATTCCCGTATCGCTGATACTAAGCTGCTTTTTCTCTCTGTCTACCGTGATCGTCACATTTCCGCTTACCGTATATTTTACTGCGTTCGACAAAAGCTGCTCAATAATAAACACAAGCCATTTTTCATCTGTGAGAACGCAGATATCCGTTCCTTCGTATATGACCCTAAGTTTCCTTCTGATCAACTGTCCCGCATACTTTCGGATCGCTTTTCGGATCATATCATCCAGAGGATATTCTTTGATCACAAGATCGGACGCACCTTCTCCTAAACGCACGTAACAAAGCGCCATTTCCACATACTGTTCTACCCGGAACAATTCTCCTGTAAGCTCTCTGTTGATCGGAGTATCTTCCTGTTGAAGCAAAACCCGCATCACTGCGATCGGAGCTTTGATCTGATGTACCCATGTCGCATAATAATCATTCATATCTTTTCTGGCTGCCTGCCATTCTTCCCTCTGCTTTCTGTACTCTTCTTCGGATCTAAGCAATATCTTCTGATATTCTCTTTCCGTCATACAGTCCGGTTTTGGCAGACTTTCCGATACGATACCGCCGGTCTCACTGATCTGAAAAAGACGTTTGTACTTTTTCTCCCGTCTCAGATACCCTAAAACGAAAAACAGAATCCCAAACACCGCGCTTAAAAGCACGGGATATACCGCCGCTTTAAGCTCCACTTCGTACAACGCAAAACAGAGTACGAAAGCGCCCCCGCTCAAAATAAACCAAATCCACATATAACGGCAGTCATACAGATAGCCTAAAAATCGTTTCATTCGCTCACCTGCCGTTCCTGTCTGATAATATAACCTTCTCCGACTTTTGTGGAAATAAAATCCGTAAGTCCCGCTTTGTCCAGTTTTCTGCGCAGTCTGGCGATATTGACCGTCAACGTATTTTCTTCAATATAATTATCCGTCTCCCACAGCCGGGTCATCAAAGTATCTCTGCTTACGAGACGGCCTTTATTTTCCATCAGTGTCTGAAGAATACGAAATTCATTTTTCGTAAGATCGATCTTCTCCCCATTATAAGTAAGCGACGCGTCATTCAAGTTCAGTATTGCTCCCTGATGCTCAAGAACCGGTACTTTTCCGGACAGGTCGTATGTTCTGCGAAGTACCGCCTGGACCTTCGCCGTCAGCACACTGAGATCGAACGGCTTCGGAACAAAATCATCTCCTCCCATATTCACAGCCATGATAATGTTCATATTATCAGCCGCCGAAGAAATAAAAATTACCGGTACGTTCGATATTTTCCTAATCTCGCTGCACCAGTGGTACCCGTTGTAAAATGGCAGAGTAATGTCCATAAGAACAAGATGCGGGTCAAATTCCGCAAAAGTTTCAAGTACGTTTTTAAAATCCTGAACGTACTGCGCGTCGTTTCCCCACATCTTCATCTCTT